>Ga0307379_10005916_pt1 | contig 16924 bp, 8 predicted proteins | sample UN2MG_FD_202237 | JGI IMG/M metagenome (GOLD analysis project Ga0307379, IMG submission 202237) | Soil microbial communities from Risofladan, Vaasa, Finland - UN-2 | ecosystem: Environmental > Terrestrial > Soil > Coastal area > Acid sulfate soil | place: Finland: Risofladan, Vaasa | collected... | reverse complement strand
TCGTAACTTTTTTTTCTACAACAGCATCAATAGCGGAAAGCACACCTCCTGCTGCTACCAGCGCTACTTCATAGGATTCTGCTGATATCGGAACATCCATGGAATCAAGGTATCCCGCGCCTTCCTCGCAACTTCTTCTAACACGCTGTATATATTCGGGAGAGTGAACCATCGTCAGCCATTCGGAAGGGACCGGCTTCGGTGATAACTTGAGTAATTTAGAGTATAATCCCCCTGCCTTTAATCTGGCGGTTATCACGACCAATCTCTGAGATGTTTCCGGATGGCCTTGTGTTGTTTTATGTTCGAGATAGATGTCGTCATAGACCAGTGCCATCTTCGATGTTTCTCGGGACTGCTTGTTTTTCACCATATTTTTCTCAGGAGATATGTTGTTAGTTGCATTTCTTACACAGCGAAATCCTATAACATCACTGGCAAGACAGGTATCATCGATAGAAGGGTCGCTCGAGCGATATGATGACCGGCAACTATCGGCGCTGGAGTTCCATGCTCCGCCTCTCAAGACCCTTTCCTTACCTTTAATTGGTCCTTTCGGATTCTTTTGTTCGCTATTTTTATAATAATTTTCCGAATAAAAATCATTGCACCACTCTGATACATTTCCATACATATCATAAAGCCCCCATGGATTGGATTTCTTCTGTCCAACAGGATGTGTTTTTTCTGATGAGTTCTCAGCGAACCATGCATGGCCCTTCAAATTCCGCACATCGTTACCAAAGCTGAAATTTGTGGCAGTGCCAGCCCGACAAGCATACTCCCATTCGGCCTCCGTGGGTAATCTGTATCCATTTGCCTGGAAATTACATTCCCAGGTCTCTTCATCGTAGCAAGGTTCGAGACCCTCCGCGAGTGAACGCTCGTTGCAAAACAGGGTGGCATCTGTCCAGTTAATCTGTTCTAAAGGATTATTCGGATCTTTGAAATGAGAAGGATCAGAGATTTGAAATTTCTTGAATTGCTCTTGAACCACCTCATATCTGTCCATCCAGAATGAACTGATCCATACCTTATGCACCGGTGACTCATCCGGTGAACTGCCCTTGCTTCCCATATCAAACCAGCCTTCAGGAATTTTCACCATCTCAATTCCTGTCTTTGTTGTAATAACCTCCAGCGTACCGGCCTCATCCTCAACACGTCGACAACCTGAAACAATTATCAATACAATCAGCAGACAAAGGGCTTTACTCATCAACTCTCTATAGGGGATGGTCATTGATTATCTTCCTTTTTTTCAGCTTTTTTGTAAGTGCCGGCAAAACGAATCTTTGGTATCAACGTTTTGTTGTAATCGGCACCCAATCAGGTTCTTTGTTGTGATTGCCGTCTCTGGTGATTTCCACCCATTTGCCTGTCATATCACTAACACAAATATTCCAGCCCGGGGCTTTGCCGCCTACCATTTCATTTGCCTTTGGGCCGTGACTGAAAGCAATGTAGTTGCCATCCGGCGAGAAATCAGTGTGATAAACCTCATATTCTTCTCGACACTTGATAACGCGGCGAACATCGGTCACCAGAGGTGCTGAGGATTCAAAATTGATATTAGCCATGCCTAAATCCCAATCGGTCAATCCCCACGTTATCTTTTTACCATCGAAGCTAAAATCAGGCCTGCAACCCGTTACACCAAACTTGGTCAAATCATAAATATTAGTGCCATCGGCCTCGATAGCCAGGTTGGCATGTTTGAAATCCATACCTCCGTGTACAGTAGCAAGAAACCAATTGCCATCCGGCGACCAGCAAATATTATAAAGGTGATAAAGGCTTTTATTCTGATGCTCTCTGTGCTGCTGCGTACCTATATCGTAAAAGAAAATCCCCTTAGTAGCATAGTCTTGAATGGTGTAACGGGTAAATTCCCCCTTTAGATAAGCGATAGTTTTGCTATCAGGACTCCAACATGGCTGGCGGGCATTGTCAGCAACCTTGACCCGTCCGGTCCCATCGATGTTGATATAATATACATTTCGAACCTTCTTTCTACCAATTCCTTCGTCCGCAACAAAACAAACTTTGCTACCATCCGGAGAAGCATGGGGATATAACTCATCCACATCCGGAGTGTTGGTTAGATTAACAGGATTGGAGCCATCTGCATTTATCAGGTATAGTTCCCAATTTTCCCTGCCATTGGTCTTACGATAGGTTTCATATACAATCCTGAAAGGGATTTCTTTGAGATTTAATTCAGATTTTGGATAAGGTGTTTGCCGAAGCTTAGAATCATCCTGCAACCTTGTGGCGCAAAGAGCTTCATTAACTATAAGCAAACTCAATACAAGAGTAAAAAAAGCATATCGTTTCATTGTAATTTTCTCCTTTTAATCAGTGGTCTTTTGTGAAATCGGCACCCAATCGGGTTCCTTGTTGTGCTTGCCGTCAGTAGTAATTTTAACCCAATTTCCGGACATATCACTCACACAGATATCCCAGCCTCTCGCTTTACCGCCAACCTGCTGTGCTCCGTTGAAAGGGCCGTAACTGAAAGCAATGTACCGCCCGTCCGGTGAAAAATCGACATGATAAACTTTTGACTGCCGCAGGCATTCGACAACCTGGCGTATATTAGTCACCTTGGGAGTAGAGCCCGTCAGGTCGATATCACCCACTTTTAGATTCCAGTCAGTCTCCCCCCACACCAATTTGTTACCTTCAAGATTAAAGTCCGGCCGGCACCCCTTAACTCCCCACCAGCCCAGGTCGAAGACATTCGTTCCATTGGCCTCAAAAGCCAGGATAGCATCGCTGTAGCCCATGCCTCCTTCCACAGCAGCAGCAAACCAATTTTCATTGGGCGACCAACACAGAGCATAAATGTGTTGTAAACTTTTATTTGGATGTGGTGTGTGTGAACCGGCCTGAAGGTCGTAAATTATAAGCCCCGAGGTTGCGTACGGCCTTTCATTGTATCGTTCAAATTCTCCCGGTAGATAAGCAATTTTTTTGCCGTCAAAACTCCAGCACGGCTGCCGGGCGTTTGAGGCAACCTTGAAACGTTCGGTTCCATCTATCTTCATATAATATACGCTTCGAACTTTTCTTCTACCTGCCCCTTCATCAGTAACGAAACAAATCTTTGTACCATCGGGAGAAACATGTGGATACATCTCATCCACATCAGGTGTGTTGGTAAGATTGGTCGAATTGGAACCATCGGCATTTATCAAGTACAACTCCCAGTTTAGCCGGCCTTCAGTTTCCCGGTAAGTCTCATGCACAATCTTAAAGGGGACATCCTTCAGGCTCAACTCCGCACGCGGGGATGTAACACTTCTCGGCCTTTGCCTGTTTCGCGTTTGTGAGCCACTCACAACATTATTGGTTACAGTTAGAGTGAGTATTATCGATATATAAATATATAAACTTTTCATAGACAAGCCTGTTCTTAAATATTTTTACTCTTTTAACTATTATCACCCGTAGTAGTTTTGAAACAAACCCATACGTGATTTTCGGCAGGAACAGCTATCCCTCGGGCAGTTCCAAAATTCGAAAATCATCAAATCGAATCCAGTGCTCGGCATTGGCAGGACCATTGTAGCATTGTATGCTGACCTGGTCATCACCCGGCGCAGGCAGCGTACCAGTGTCCGCCGTTTGAAACTTACCCTCGGCATTCGGACGGAACTGAGCAATGAAATTACCCTTCGTTACAATCAGCCGAAGCTGGACAGTCTTGCTTGAAACAGGCTTTCTCCCTGGAATAATCATCAGTTTTCCATCAACCAGCTCCTTAACAAGCTTAAATACGGGTTTACCGTTATTATACCAGGTTATTCCAGCCTGCTCATACTGTTGGGTAGGTTTGGTAGTATTGGTCACAGTTACATCAATGGCATATTTACCACGGCTGCGATCCGGCGCTTGACGAACCAAAGCATTTTTGACGTTACGTGCCACACCCGGCTCAACACGAATTTCCAAGGCACCCTGTCTCAAGCGCCAGGCTTGAGGATTCTCCCGCAGCCATTTCCAGCCGCCAGCTAACGTGCCCTCAAATTGTTCCTCTAATATAACTGTCTGCCGATTATTCTTTTCTTTGATAATCGGCGTGAGAACGATATTTCGATAATTAATAGCTGTGTGGTCACCTTGTAAATAGATAGGACCAGGTTTGAATTCATCCGACCACATCGCGCCGCCGGTACAACCCAGAAGCGGTTCATTGTCTATAATCACTTTATCATTCAAGACAACTGTTACATGGCGATCCAAAAGAGTGATATTCATGGTCTGCCATTGCCCGGCCGGCTTCTCAGCATTCACAACAGGTTTAATTCGGCTATAAACTCCTCCCATATTATGTGAATCGAGCTGCCTACCATACGAATCGCTGACCTGAATTTCATAGATACCTCGCAAATAAATCCCGCTGTTCTCCCCCCTGGAAACATTCACTTCTAATTTCAGGTTGAAGTCCTCGAATTCGGCTACTGTTCGAAGGTTGCCATAGGAAATATGAGGTTTATCCTTTTGCTGAACAGGGTTATTAACAAGAATACCATGTTCAACCGACCAGCCGTTGGTTTGCCCTGGATTGGTTAACCTCCACCCATCCAGATTGGTTCCATTGAGCAGCACTATTGGTTTGCCGTATTTAACTTCGGACATATCCGGCTTCGGAGGCAGGAGAGGAATCCGTTTGCCTGTGAATTCATTCCGATCAACACCTTTTCCATTTGAGCGAGGCCGGATTTGTATTAAACTCAGTGAATCATCCGAGACTCTTGCAATAATCGTCTCCGTCCACAATGTCTGAATCACCTTGCCATTTTCGTCTTTGCGTTTAATCTTATGATCACGCTCAAGCTTTAGGGCATCCCCATCCATATCGGCCCGGGTGACAGGAACCACACTTCCCCCACCCCACAGAATGCTTGCCTTTAATTCCCCATCCATTTGTTCAACACCAAGCCAGCCGGCGTCACCACCGGGAATCGTCAATGCCCAGCGTCCAATAAAGGGATTGGCTGATTCAGCGGCACAAACCGTTACACAAACGAAACATAAGGCTAAGAATACTGAGGTACAACGAATGCTTCTATTCATAAGAGGTTTCCTTTCAAAGTATTTGAAAATAAAACAAAAAAAGTAATGCTTATCTTACGCCGTCATAGATAATTTGTCAACTGAGTTTTTCCTTTAATACCTGCCCGGTTACGTTATCTTAATATCACTCATTACCATCGTTTTCTGTTAGATCTTGAAAGATTTACTGTTTGGTTGTATATTTATATAGGCGGGGAAACAGGAGGCCGTGGTAGGTATTATTAAACAGCGTATTAGGGCGCATTGACTCGGACAATAGAAACTGTGAAATTGAATCGGAGAACCATAAAACATGGATCAAACAGAACCACAAACTTCACACTATATCGACAGACGCCGTTTCCTGGTATCTTTAGGGACAGGGGCTATCGGAGCGGCTACAGTTTACGCCTCGGCAGGCACAAATAGACCGGGCAAAAAGGGCAGTCTGCAAAAGATATCCACCGATTGGATGAATCCACCGGCGGAGTTTTCTCTTTGCCCATTCTGGTTTTGGAACGATGAACTCTCTGAGCAAGAGATTATACGCCAAATTGAAGATTTCCGGGCACAAGGTGTCTATGGATTCCTGATTCATCCACGGGCAGGGCTGCCCACAAGCATCGGTTGGATGAGCAAGAACATGATTAAATTCATGCGTATTGCTATCGAACAGGCGACCAAACACGGCATGTGGGTATTACTATATGATGAAGGTATGTATCCGAGCGGCTCATCGAGCGGACAGGTCGTTAAAGAAAACGCTGCCTTTCGAACACGCGGCTTGTTTGCCATTGACCTTGATGAGGCAGAGCCGGGCACGCAGAAATACGATATACATATCGGCGCAAACGGGGAACCTGAGCCTGCTCGGGGCCAAAATCTCATTGCCATTATTAAACGCAGGCGAAACGGACATCGGATAGCTATTGTTGATAGAGCTATCAGGGATGGGTATTCGATAATTCGCGGATTACACTTCCTTGAGGATGATCCGCCCAGACGAGCCAACCATAAAGAAGTTCCTGAGAACTCGCCGCCTGCAGCGGACATTCTTAATCCGGAGGCAGTGGCTTGTTTTATTCGCCTGGTATATCAGCGTTACTACGATGAGTTCAAAGAACATTTCGGAAAAACAATTCATGCCGTATTTACAGATGAGCCATCTTTCCTGGCCAAACGCCCGGAGCGCGGGGCCGTACCCGGGACAACAGGCATACTCGAACACGTAAATCGATTTCTTGGCTATGATTTTACGCCCTACCTTCCGGCCCTTTGGTACAAGGATGAACCGGATGCCGATCGGTATCGCCGTGACTACTTTCGAGCCCTGCAAGCAAGGCTTGAAGAAACATTTTACAGGCAGATATCTCAGTGGTGCGATTCTCACGGAATCGCCCTATGTGGCCACCCGGCCGCCCCTGACGATATCGGCCATCTGAGACATTTTCACATACCGGGACAAGACATTGTTTGGCGTTATATTGAACCGAACAAAGCCAATGCTTTAGAGGGTTCCCAATCAACTCAGGGTAAGTGCGCCTCTTCGGCGATGATCCATCTTGGCCGAAGGCGAAACTTGAACGAATACTGCGGAGCATTTGGACACAATTTTACTTTCGATGAGATGAAATGGCTGACCAACTGGCTTATTGTACGCGGCTGCAATATGCTGGTTCCACATGCCTTCTATTACTCAGTTAGAGGTCCTCGTATCGATGAGCGCCCACCTGATGTCGGCCCTAATAGCCCGTGGTGGAAACAATATAAGCCCTTTGCTGATACGAGTCGGCGTCTGTGCTGGCTGAACACTGACAGCAAACATGTCTGCTCGCTTGCGATTCTCGGCCTTAATGACCACCTGCCATGGCAAGCAGCCAAAATCTGCTTCCAAAACCAACTCGACTTCAATTACCTCGAAGCCCGACACCTTTGGGAAGATGCGCACGTCGAACCGGACGGTATCCATATCGCAGGTATGCACTATAAGGCGTTAATTGTTGAATTTGATCCACCCTCAAAAGCAAAAGAGGCGCTGCAAACATTAGAGCAGGCCGGTCGCCTTATTCGTTGGGAAAAATCAAAAAGCGAGATGTTACTGCTCCAGAAAATTACCAGCCTGATACCTAAAGACATCAGTTTTTCACCCGCCGCTCCGGATATTAGAGTCCGTTACGTTGTAAAAGACAGAATCCACTACTACATAATCTTTAACGAAGGTCAAGAGCACGTCGAATTCAGGCTGACTGCTTCGGCTAAAGGGCAGCGATATTTACTTGACCCCCAAACCGGGCAACAAAATGCGGTCGATGCTGATATGTTACTACAAATGCGGCCTCACGAGCTTAAGGTACTAAGTATTGTAAGTTCGTAGCAAAGGCCAAGATAATACGCCTTAATATGAAAAGCAGGAGGTAGGATAGAAACCATGAAAATTCCCATTGGACTAAACACTCTAATCCAAACTGCCGTATTAGCGGCGTCCCTCTTTGCAACTCAGAATGCTGCTGCCCAAGGAACCCGTAGCGACTATGAGCGAGCGTTAAATCTGAATAAAACCACAGCCAATAAAGTATTTAAGAGCCGTGTTATTCCGCATTGGCTGCCGGACAATACGAAGTTCTGGTATCGCAACGACCTGAGCAATGAGACACGTGAGTTTATCCTCGTCAATGCAGAAACCGGCGTACGACGACCGGCGTTTGACCACAGCCGTCTTGCCGCAGAACTTTCCAAAGCCACAGGAGAAAAAATACAGGCAGATCGGCTTCCAATTGACAATCTCGGATTCAGCAAATCCGGCACAGAGCTTTTGTTCAGAAGTCAGAGCAAAAGGTGGAAATGTGATTTGCAAAATTATGAGATCCAGGAGGTTTCACAGGAGGGACAAGCGATTACATCGCTTGAACCGCTCGCCCGGGTCGGTGCAAGCACTCGGACCGGCCAAGAGACTTCCATCACATTCATTAATCGTACCAAGAACGATGTGAAGATTTATTGGCTGGATTCCGAGGGTCAGCGACGTCACTATGTCACGATCCATACCGACCAAACTCATCAGCAGCATACATTTGCAGGACACGCCTGGCTGGTAACCGACGATGCCGGAAAGACCCTGGCTGTTTTTGTAGCCACTGAAGAAGCAGCAGATGCTCTGATAGATGATGACTTTGATAACAGGACTATCAAACGAAAAACAAACAAGGAAACAAAGCAAAGTGGTGAGTCTCCCGATGGAAAATGGCTCGCCTTTATAAAAGACTATAACCTTTGTGTTCGGAATCTTAAAAGCGGTGAGGAGTTTACACTTAGCAGCGATGGTACTGAAGAAGACGCATATTCGAAACGTTTTCGATGGTCCGGGGATTCTGAAAAAATTGTCGTACTGCGTATTCGCAAAGGTGATGACAGGAAGATTTATCTTATCGAATCGTCACCCAAAGACCAGATACAACCCAAGCTGCACACAATTTCTTATACCAAACCCGGCGACCGCATTGAGATTTCAAAGCCGCAATTGTTCAACGTCGTCCATAAACGTCAAATTCCTGTTTCAGATGAGCTTTTCGAGAATCCCTGGAGTATTTCGGATATTCGCTGGTCGCCGGACTCAGAACGTTTCACTTTCCTCTACAATCAGCGTGGTCACCAGGTACTGCGCATCATAAGCGCAGCCGCTGATACCGGCGAAACGTCAACCATCGTGGATGAACAGAGCAAAACATTTATAGATTACGCAGGCAAGCGATTCAGTCATTACCTCGACTCCGGGGAGGAAATCATATGGATGTCGGAACGGGACGGCTGGAACCACCTCTATCTTTACGAGGCAAAAACCGGTCGTTTAAAAAACCAAATCACTCAAGGACAGTGGGTCGTTCGCGGTGTCGAGAAAGTCGATGAGACCAAACGACAAATATGGTTTAAAGCCGGCGGCATCCGAGACGGGCAGGATCCTTACTATGTCCATCTCTGCCGTGTCAATTTTGACGGTTCAGGTCTTATCGTGCTGACCGAAGGAGATGGTACACATGAAGTCGTGTTTTCACCGGATGGCCGGTTCTTCTTCGACCGATGGTCCAGGGTTGATCAGCCCCCCATTACCGATTTACGCGATGCCAACGATGGAAAACTAATTTGCGAATTGGAACGGGCCGACTGGAGCGAACTGCTTAAAACCGGTTGGTGTCCGCCAGAGCGATTTGTCGCAAAAGGTCGAGATGGTAAAACAGATATCTACGGTATCATCATTCGCCCAGGCAATTTCGACTCGAATGATAAATACCCCGTGATCGAGCAGATTTATGCCGGCCCCCACGGGGCTTTTGTCCCAAAATCCTTCGGTATCAAGGCCCGTCAACATGCTATTGCCGAACTTGGTTTTATTGTTGTTCAGATTGACGGTATGGGCACCTCACACCGCTCAAAAGCATTCCACGACATTTGCTGGAAAAATCTCGGTGACTCAGGCTTTCCCGACCGTATTTTGTGGATGAAAGAGGCTGCTGCAAAGTATCCCCAGATGGATCTTACACGAGTTGGTATCTATGGCGGTTCAGCGGGCGGGCAAAGCGCACTGCGTGCACTGCTGGCTCACGGTGATTTCTACAAAGTTGCGGTCGCCGACTGTGGTTGTCATGACAACCGAATGGACAAAATTTGGTGGAATGAACTCTGGATGGGCTGGCCTGTTGGGCCGCATTACGAAGAACAATCGAACGTTACACAAGCCCATAAACTACAAGGCAAACTTCTGCTCACTGTAGGAGAACTCGATAAGAACGTGGATCCCGCTTCAACCATGCAGGTAATCGATGCGCTTATTAAGGCAGACAAGGATTTTGACATGCTGGTGGTGCCGGGTCGTGGCCATGGTGTGGGCGAAACACCCTATGCCAGCCGGCGTCGTATGGATTTCTTTGTGCGCCACCTGCTGGGTACAGAACCACGCAGTCAGCCATAAATCGAAAGCAGGACACCTAACCAAAGCTCTCATTTAACACCGTTTCGCCTATTGGCGAGTGAATAGGTTGGAGATAATATACTGAACCCCCTACCACTCAGATATACAACTATCGTTGTCAGATCGAGGAACTGGCTATTATATGCTATCTGGCAAGTTAAAGTGAAAAAAACAATAGAGATGTGTGATTGGATACAATTTTCCAGAAGCGCAAAAAAGAAGGAGACACAGGCGATTTGTATTGTAGCTTTTCATTCACCCAGTCTCCATATTGCATAGTGCCTTCACGTGCATTATCATGGTTAATGCTTTACAGCGTAAGCCGCTTTACTTGCACTCACAACATAACAAGTATACAAAATATTCTCTGTTCTGTCAAGAAAATTTAGTGATTTTGCGGGTATTCTATGCGTTTTTTTAAGGTCCGATTTTCAAAAACAGAACTTATGATGCCCCTAAGGACGATTTGGTCCTTTAATTACCTTTAGGAGTTTAACATTGATGGACATCTCGTGAGATTTCACAAATAAAATGAGCCGATTTTAGAGACCGTAAGAATCATTTGTTTACAGGCAGCATATTTGGTAAACTTCACATCTTTGGATGAAACTGTAAGGAGAATGTTATGTTGATAGTCCACGTTTTTGTTCACGTAAAATCTGATCAAGTTGAGGCATTTCAGCAAGCCACTCTTGAAAACGCTCGTAACAGCATTCAGGAGCAAGGTATTGCACGGTTCGATATTATCCAACAACAAGATGATCCAACGAGTTTTGTGCTGGTTGAGGTTTATGGAACACCAGAAGATCCTGCCAGGCACAAAGAAACAGCTCATTACCAAAAATGGCGTGATACTGTGGCAGGCATGATGGTTGAACCGCGGACCAGTATTAAATACACAAATGTATTTCCTGATGAAAAAGGCTGGGGTTAATTGCAGAATTTAACCTTGAGCAAGAGAGATAATGAGATTTGAATTTGCGACCACTACTCACATAATCTTCGGCCCCGGGACAATCCGGGACGTCGCGCCCTTAGCGGCCGAGATGGGAAAACGTGCTTTTGTTGTCACAGGGCAAGGTCTCGAACGAGCCGAACCGCTCCTCGAAAAGCTAACTAAACAGGGAATTGAATATGCCACGTTCAGTGTTACCGGTGAGCCGACTACAATTATAGCAAAGACAGGTATTGAACAGGCCCGACAAGCCAAAAGTGATTTAGTCATCGGCATTGGAGGCGGAAGCGCATTAGATACCGGTAAAGTCATTGCCGCAATGCTAACCAACATCGGTGAACTGGAGGATTACCTTGAGGTTGTCGGTCATGGTAAGCCGCTAACTCAAAGCCCAGTACCTTACATTGCGATTCCAACTACGGCAGGAACAGGTGCCGAAGTCACCCAAAACGCCGTGCTGAGCGTACCTGAACATCAGGTCAAAGTAAGTTTGCGCGGTCCATTGATATCTCCCCGTTTGGCCGTGATTGATCCAGTGCTGACTCATTCGATGCCACCATCTATTACCGCCAGTACAGGTTTGGATGCGCTCACTCAACTCATGGAAGCCTATGTTTCCAATAAGGCAAACCCGCTAACAGATGGTATATGCCGAGAAGGTCTAAAGCGAGCGGGTCGTTCTTTACTGCAAGCTTTTGAAGACGGCAACGACTCTACCGCCCGTGAAGACATGGCCCTGGCAAGTCTCTTTAGCGGATTAGCACTCACAAACGCAAAATTAGGGGCTGTGCATGGTTTGGCTGGTCCGTTAGGAGGTATGATTTCCGCTCCCCATGGAACGATATGCGCCCGGCTTTTACCATACGTTATGGAAGCCAACATGCAAGCTTTGCAGAACCGGGCACCCGGCTCTCCAGCTTTAGTCCGTTATGATGAGATAGCCCAACTGCTAAATGGGAGTACGGCAACAACAGTCGATGGAGTAGAGTGGGTGCGTAATATTTGCCTGGTATTAAAAGTGCCGCCACTATCTGAGTTTGGATTGCAAGAACAGGATTTTCCGACAGTAGTTGCGAAATCTCAAAAGTCAAGCAGTATGAAAGGGAACCCGATTTCATTGACAGATGATGAATTGATGTCAATCTTGAAGAAAAGTCAATAGTGGCCCGCTTCTTATCAGACGCGTTTTTTTCTGCCTGCCCTGAAATGTTACGGATTGACAGTTCCGGGTGAAGGTGCAGAGGCTGTCCAGTTGTCAGGGTCATTGCCGTAGTTTTGCGGGGATACCCTGGACAAAGATACCAAGTCGTCGTTCGGGGCTGTTGGCCAGTGGTCAATGCCGTCGGGGGAATCCTCAGGATGAGAACCATCGCTGTAACTTACCCTGTCAACGCGAATGTAATAAAGTGTTCCGGATTCATCGACATCACCGGGCATCGAAAGCTCCAGCCTCTCGCCGGCATTGTTTAAGCTGCCGCCGTATGGGCCGAGAATCTTCTCAACAGGGACGGCCGGGTATCGCCAGGCAAACGCCTCCGGATCCTTGACAACCAACAAATATCCACCGGCAGGTATCGTAACGGGAACATCAGCCGGGAAAGTAAAGTCAATACCATCGGTGAACTTCCACGGCTGAGCTTTGTCGTCACGATATAAGGTTACAGGCTCGGCGCTTACGTTGTGAATCTCTACATATTCATACTGGTCATTCGTATATGAGCCGCCAACAGGCCAGGATGGATTGTACATAATCTCGTTGATGACTATCGGGCCTATCTTCGGATAAGCATTAGCTGAGCCCGGAGTGTTCTCAGACATTGGTACAAAGTTGTAGCTGCCGGTGCCGGGCTTGTAGTAACGTCCAAACGATACGCCGGTCTCTGAGCCGCCGAAATCCTCCACGTTGCGATACCCGGTCAAAAGACCACCTTCTGCCGAGCTTAGATACAGCCGTTCACCGTTCTCACTCAGGGAAAAGGGCTGATAAGAGCCCGGGGCAGCTATGTTCCTGAAATGCTGGTCTTCGTAGAAAACAATATATCCATCCGGAGCAATTATTGTCCCTGCGGCAATCTGATATTTGGATAGATCAGAGCTGCTGTCGCTAAGGAACCAGCCGCCAATATCGATAGCAGTGCCGGTGGTATTATGCAGCTCTATCCAGTCCGCGGCATCGGCGTGTGAATGAGCCAACACCTCGTTAATAACCACCGCGCCGGAGTCTGGAATAATACCGCTGTCATCTTCGCCCGGCGAACCGCCGAGATATGCACTTGAACGCCAGGAGTCTTTCTCGTTCCAGCCGTATGGGTCTGTGTTGGCAGGGTCAATTACTGTAAGAGAGAAACCGTCTCCATCGGTAATAGAGTGCCAGCCGTCCCTGTAGTCAAAGTCTAGAATGGTTTGGCCAATGGCATCTTCAAGTCTGATTCGTTCCCCCGCGTCATTTAATCTTCCTGAGTATTGCCCGGCTATATTAAGGGCTGTGCCGTATCTGGTCTCGAAGGCCTGGCGGTCCTGAACAACTAAGACATATTCGTTGGGTGCAAGTTCCATATTCGGGAAGGTAAAATCAATTCCATTTGTGAACTGAACCAGATTCAGATTAATAGTTTCGGCCCCGATGTTTTTCAGCTCAACGTACTCGGTGTTCGGATTATATGGATTATACATAATCTCTGTGATGCGCAGATTGTCTGCTAATGGGTCGATAGCAAAGATCGCCTCGTTCAACGAACTCCACGTGCCACCTCTTAATATGCAGGCTTTGACGTGGGTACTGTGGTCCAGAGTGACTGGCTCAGTATATTGAAATACATTTCGTGAAGAACCGCCGCCCCGTGGAGAAATACTTTTGTCGGCGATTAGTTCAGCGGAGATTAGAAAATCAGAATCCACGATGGATGAATTCAAGCCCTGGATGGCCAAGATATTGTTATCCGGCCCAAGAGCATCGAGATAAGCAGAGATGTTTATGCTCTCGAAGTTAACGGCATCAGAATCGGAGTGACTGCCATCGGCGCTGGAATTCCACTCAGGCGTGCCGGTAAAATTGCGTCTGGCCACCTCGACGCCGTTGATGTAGGCGATGAAGCCATCATCGTAGCGGACTTTGAGCGTCATAAAATCAAAGTTACCAGGACTGCCGTCAAAAGTAAACGGAATGCGGATGTAACATGTAGCATTTTTTCTGGCCATCCGGCCTCCGACATCAAGGCTGATGAGGTTTTCATAACCTAAGCCCCTTTCGTATCCTATTCCGCCCGGACTTCCGAGACTAACCGACCAGGCCGAGTCATCGAAGGGCTCACCACCTTTCCATTTGTCGCTGACAGGGCCAACCGGCACAAACGCCCGCTTAGTGTCACTTTCGCCAACAATAGTGGTACTAATTGTGTCGCTCGGTGCGATTGCTGTCAGACGCGGGTCGGTACCATCGAGAGTGTAATAAATTGTGCCAAACGAAGTAGTCATCGTCAGATTAAATCCCTGATTAACCTGGCCGCCCTGCCGGCTGAAGAGTGGCGGAGCAGTGGCATATTCTGCGCCGATTTGAGTATCCATCCACGCCAACCGCTCTTCAAGCCAATCCTTCATCCAGTTGATTTCTTCCTGATAAGTCTGAGCAATAAACCAGTTCGGCCAAACATAAGTACCAAGAATAGTCCAGCGATCAAAGTTGCGAACCTGTGCTTCACCGAGCAGCCCAACGATATCATCAATGTCCTGAAGCAACATACCGGTATCAAACAAATTTTGGCGCAGAACAAACCACCTGTCGGCGTAGCGCAACTGAAACTCCGGGTCCTGAAATAAGCGGCGCCACCAGGGGTAGTCACCGGCACTCAACAGGTCGTAGTACCACCCGGTGGGTATCCATCCATCCAGGTAGTTGGCATTGCCGAGTGATAAGTTGTAATCCCAGACAGGCCCCATATTCAGCTTACCGCCTCTGTCCTTGAACATATAGGTACTAAGGCGAAAACCATCGATATTTTTAGTAAGCTCGACAAGAATGTGTGTGTCAATAAATGAACCGACATCTATATACTTAGCGTATCCATCGATGGGATCGGTAAAGTCCGGTCCGTACAGCACTGCCTCGAACTCATTGATATAGCCCTTGATCCAATTCATCTGCTCTTGTGTGATTTCTGTTCTATCCGGCTCCAGGTGTATAAGACTCTGCCCTTTGCTGGTATTAAATGTTAGGTCACCCGAGTCGAGTTTGTCCTTCTTGATAATGTACCCGCCGGATATATTAGGCTCAGCGTTATCAGATGGTTCAAGTTTTGTGATATTAACACGGTTTTTACCCAGCTTAATCTTTTCCATCAGAATGTACACGCCCACATAATCGTCCATCGAGACACCCTGTCCATTGGTGTTCAGGAACAACTCGATATACCGTGTGCGGACTGCATATTGACCCATATCATTGCTCCATTTATAGGTCAGAAAATTACGCATTAGTGATTTATCCGAATAGGGAGCAGAGAGAACCCAGTCTGATTCAGCGGGAAAGCCAAGAATAGAAACATCTTTGTCCGTATTATTCTCGTCTAAAGTTTCAAAGTGGTACTGCTTTTTGGCAAAACCTTCTGAGCTTTTGCCACGAATATTAAGGCCGGCCCTACCCATGAAATCCGGCGCATTTGTCATTCTGGCCCTGCCTCGGCTTTTATTATCGATGAACCCGGCAAAAGTCAACGTCTGAGTCTCGGTCGTTTGGCCGACACTTTTCCCAAACGTATCAATGACGGCGATGGGCAGGTTAGAACTAAAATTCCGGATATTCGGGTCAAGAAAGACGTAAGCCTTTGTAGTGACATTTGAGAGCTTCCAGCCCGGCTTAATTGCTTTGGCCCTCAAATTTGTAGTAGTTGTGATTAGAATAGGGTCAGTATAGACAATACCACTCGGTGCCCGCCCGCGACCGGTAGTATCATACGGCTCACTGCCATCGAGCGTATAGTATATTACGGCACCTTTGGTTTCAGTGGCGAGTGTAACAGAGAAAGGCGTGGTATAAAAACCGTGCTCATGGCTGAATTTCGGGTCATCAACAATGCCCAAATATCCGCCGGTATTTTCCTCCCCCGGCGTAGGAGCAGCAATGAAACGCCAAACATCATTAGCATCAGGATAGCGGCCATAGGAAATATCAGTGGTCTGGTCGAGAAAGATAACGCTGTCAATAAGAGTACTGCCATCCGTATCGAACAGGCCGATTTCCTCGCCGCCGGCACTGAGCCTGAAATTGGCATGCAGCCCTTCGTCGGCGGTGTCATTGTCGGCCCATATCAACAGAAAGCCACCTGCGGGTATGACAGTTGCATTCGGATTGTCATCGGAAATCCGCCACTTATCAGGAACAGAGAGGTTATCCGTCAAGTACATACCAGCCAGATCAATAGGGTCAAAACCATAATTATAGATTTCAATCCAGTCTTCATACTGGCCCTGTGGGTCCCGGGCGGAACTGTTGTTGGAAGCTACGAACTCATTTATTACCAAAGGAATGCCGGATTGCTGCCACTGGTCAGCCTGCAAAGTTAAATCAGACATATTGGCCGTATCATCATTGAGGTCATCAAGCGGATAAGCCGCCTTCGCAGAGCTAACCAATAATAGCGATAATAACAAAGCAAATAATGAGATTGATAACAAACAGCGCATATTAACCAAGCCCTTCCTCATCAGTGTAGTTAAACCGCAACCAAGAGTTTAATCTTCATAGCTTATTAACCTCAAATATTCTAACATATCAATAGCTATGAAGTCAATATCTTTTGCTCATAGGATTACCTGCTTTGAGACAGAACGGTGAGAATGTCTCTCGAAAGTGAGAAACTAATCCTGTAAATAAAAAAGGAGCCTATACCTAACCGGTACAGGCTCCGAATTTGTAATATCAAGCATGCAATTTGTTCATTCCTGCTTGT
>Ga0307379_10005911_pt1 | contig 16935 bp, 13 predicted proteins | sample UN2MG_FD_202237 | JGI IMG/M metagenome (GOLD analysis project Ga0307379, IMG submission 202237) | Soil microbial communities from Risofladan, Vaasa, Finland - UN-2 | ecosystem: Environmental > Terrestrial > Soil > Coastal area > Acid sulfate soil | place: Finland: Risofladan, Vaasa | collected... | reverse complement strand
CGACCCTTATGAGAACCGGCCTGTCGCTGATAATATCAAGGGCTTCAATCTTGGATAGAGCCATTTTAACATCATGTTCCTTTGCAAGGTGCGTGAGGATGACAATAGGAACCGAGCCGGTTGATTTGCGTCCTTTTTGGTGAACGGATTTGATGCTTATGCCACGATCACCCAGTATGCCCGATATTTTAGATAAAACCCCCGGACGATCTGCCGCGGAGAACCTGAAGTAGTAATTAGTAAAGATATCGTCAACCGGCATGATCGGAATTTTTCTTATATTTTCCATCTGGTAGGATAACAATGGAATTCTTCCCCTTGTGCCGGATAAAATGTTGCGGGCCAGATCTACTATATCTCCGACAACCACGCTGGCTGTTGGCATCATGCCCGCGCCAAGGCCACAAAGCATCATGTCGCCGACAGCATCACCTGAAATTGTAATTGCATTCAAAGAGCCGTTTACGTTTGACAAAGGGTTGTCAAAAGGTATCATTGCAGGATGCACCCTTGCTTCAACCTCATGTTCCCTGTTTTTGCTTATAGCCAAAAGCTTTATCCTGTATCCGAATTGATTGGCAAAGTCGATATCCATGGGGGTAATTTTTGATATTCCTTCAATATAAATATCATTAAAATTAATCTCCATGCCATATGCAATAGATGTTAATATCGCGAGCTTGTGTGCCGTATCTGTTCCCTCCACATCAAGCGACGGGTCTGCTTCTGCAAAGCCTTTGGCCTGGGCTTCAGACAGGGCTGCTTCAAATGTAATTCCATCGTATGTGCTTTTTGACAGAATATAATTGCAGGTACCGTTTAATATACCGGTAATTGATTTTATATGATCACCAACCAGAGACTCTCTAATCGATTTTATAACCGGCATACATCCGCCAACGCTCGCCTCAAAAGCAAGATCAATCCCTCTTGCGCAGGCAGCTTTGAAAAGAACATTGCCCTGGGCTGCAAGAAGGGCCTTGTTTGCGGTTACGATCTGTTTGCCATTATGTATTGCTGTTAAGATAAGCTCTTTTGCAATTCCCACCCCACCGATCATTTCGACAATTATATCTATTTGCGGATCGTCAACCACCTTACGGGCATCTGTTACCAGGACTCCTTCATCAAACTTTATTTTCCGATCCCTTTTTATATCAATATCCGCAACATGTTTTAATGACAGTGATGCCCCGACCCGGGCGGCAATAAGCTCTTTGTTTTCAAGCAGAATCTTTGCAACACCGGTACCTACGGTCCCGCATCCAAGCAACCCAATATTAATTTGTTTCATATAAATAGCTCCAAAACCCAGGTTGTTCGTAACATAATCCGTTTCGGGCGGACCTAAGTTTCTTATAGCCCTGAACGGTGAACTTTTGAACCTGTGAACGCTTACAATATTTTTTTGATTCCCCTTACAGCCTGGTTTATGCGCATCTTGTTTTCAATAAGCGCAAAACGAACGTATTCATCTCCGTATTCGCCGAAACCCAGCCCCGGAGAAACTGCTACCTGAGCCTCTTTAATCAAAAACTTGGAGAATTCAACAGACCCCATTTTTAGATATTGCTCAGGAATTTTTCCCCACACAAACATAGTTCCTTTTGGGCTTTTTATGTCCCAGCCAACACGCTGCAAGCCGGATATCAGAGCGTCTCTTCGCTCTTGATAGGTGTTGCATATCTCTTTAACACAATCCTGGGGACCGTTTAAGGCTATGATGGATGCTATCTGAATCGGCTGAAAAATTCCGTAGTCAAGATAGCTTTTTATTCTGCGCAGGGCGCCCACTATTTCTCTGTTTCCAACACAAAAGCCTACTCTCCAGCCCGGCATGCTGTAACTTTTGGAAAGGGAAAAGAATTCCACCCCCACATCCTTGGCTCCTTTAACCTGCAAAAAACTGGGGGCTTTATAACCGTCAAAAACAAGGTCGGCATAAGCAAAATCATGGATTACCATAACATTGTATTCTTTTGCATAAGCCACGATTTTTTCAAAAAATTCCAGGTTGACAACCTCAGTTGTTGGGTTGTGAGGGTAGCTTATAATCAACAGCTTTGGTTTTGGCCACGTCTGTTTTGTGGCTTCCACCAGATTTTCAAAGAAGTCCAAATCAGGCCCCACAGGTATTCCGCGCACATCTCCTCCGGCAATAATTGCGGAGTACGGATGAATCGGATAGGTTGGATTCTGAGAAAACACAACATCTCCTGGCCTGATTGTAACAAGGACAAGATGGGATATGCCGTCCTTGGCGCCGATTGTGACTATTGCTTCCTCCTCATGGTCTATATCTACGTCAAATCTTCGTTTGTACCAGCTTGAAATAGCCATCCTAAGCTTTGTAATGCCCTTTGATGCAGAATATCTGTGGTTGTGGGGTTTTTGAGCCGCCTCCAACAGCTTGTCGACTATATGCTTTGGGGTGGGAAGATCAGGGTTACCCATTCCAAGGTCTACAATATCCTCGCCGGCATGTCTTGCATCCATCTTTATTTTGTTGACAGTTGTAAACACATAAGGTGGCAGACGGTCTATCCTTGCAAATTTTTTCATAAAAACAACCTCATAAAAACAAATAGTTAAATTTTTGCTAAATTACAACACAAAGAACTTTATGTCAAAAAAATTGTTTTGACTTTCAGTCTAAGTCAGTTTAATTTTTAAACAGTTGTCTATTGAAGGATGATTTTTTGGGGACGACAAACATGAACAAGAGGGAGATAAACATGAATAAGCCCTTAACCTATGCTGATGCCGGCGTAGATATTGATAAGGCCAACAACTTTGTTGAGACCATAAAAAAGATTGTAAAACAGACGCCCAGGACTGGTGTTATAGGTGACATTGGAGGCTTCGGAGGGCTTTATTCGCTCAACCTTGCAGATATAGACAGTCCTGTTCTTGTAAGCTCAACAGATGGAGTCGGCACAAAGCTTAAGATAGCCTTTATGATGAACAAACACGATACGGTGGGGATTGACCTTGTAGCCATGTCTGTGAATGATATCATTGTGCAAGGAGCCAAGCCGCTGTTTTTTCTCGATTATCTGTCAATGGGGAGGTTGAATACAAAAATTGCTGCAGAAATTGTCGAAGGTGTCGCAGAGGGCTGCAAACAGGCAGGGTGCGCCCTGATAGGTGGCGAAACAGCGGAGATGCCAGGCTTTTATAAAGAAAACGAATATGATCTGGCAGGTTTTGCTGTGGGTCTGGTTGATAACAGCAAGATTATTGACGGATCTGAAATTCATGTCGGCAATAAGGTTATCGGAATAGCATCCAGCGGCCTTCACAGCAACGGATATTCTTTGGCTCGAAAGATCTGTTTTGATGTTTTGAAACTAAAAATCGACGATTATGTTCCTGAGCTTGGTCAAACAGTGGGTGAAGAGCTTCTTACGCCAACAAAAATATATTCGGCAGCTATTTCTCGTATACACAAGGGGCTGCCAATACGCGGGCTTGCCCATATTACAGGCGGAGGCATTGAAGATAATATTTTGCGCATAATACCAGAAGCATGTAATCTTGTGATGCACAAGGGAAGCTGGGATGTGCTCCCTGTGTTTTCTTTTTTGAAAAAGGCCGGCAATATATCCGACAACGAGATGATACGTACCTTTAATAATGGAATCGGGATGATAGCGATTGTGCTGGAAAGTTCGGCACAAGAGATGCTGGAACAGCTTAGCGCCATGAAAGAGAAAGGTTTTATAATAGGGGAGATAGTTGAAAGAAAAGAATCTGCCCGGCGCATCGAGTGGGTTTAGCAGATAGAAAAAAATCGGAATTGATGCCTTACAACAGACTCCAAAGTAAAGATTATAGCTGTGTTTATATTCCCCGCCTGCTTCTTGTCTTTCTTGTTATAATTGCAACCGCAATGGTTTCTTTTGCACAGAGCCCTGAGCGACTATTTAATGATGATCCTGCCGAGCCCTGGCATATTACTGCCGATGAAATAAGCTTTGATAAAAAAACCAGCCAGCATATTGCAAAAGGAAATGTTGTCATAACAAAGCAGGACAAAAGGCTTACAGCTGATTTTGTTCGTTTTGATGAGAAAACCATGGAGATTCTGGCCGTCGGCCATGTAATAATGACGGCAGGTGAAGATATGCTTGTCGGCGATAAAATGGAGATGGATCTGGAGGCTGAAATCGGAACAGCATATAATGGAACAATATTTATTAAAGAAAACCATTTTTATATAAAAGGGGACAAGATACAAAAGACAGGAAAAAACTCTTATGCCGTCGCCAAAGGCAGCCTTACAACATGTGACGGCGATCGTCCGGCCTGGAAAATAACAGGGAGAAACCTGAAGGTTACCAGGGAAGGATATGGTTTTGTTAATCACGCGGCTCTTTGGGCAAAAAAGGTTCCTGTGTTGTACACACCGTTTTTGGTTTTTCCTGCAAAGACAAAGAGACAGTCCGGCCTTTTGCCGCCAGAAATAGTATATTCGGAACGGAAATGGGAGGAATACATACAGCCTTTTTACTGGGCTATTAACGAAAGTTCGGATGCAACCTTATATTACCACCATATTGGACGCAGGGGAGAAAAAATAGGTTTTGAATACCGCTATGTTTTAGATGAAAAGTCAAAAGGAACCATAATGTATGACTTTTTGCAGGACAGGAAGGTAGAACTGGAATCGAGCGAAGAATGGGGATATACAGACGATAGTGTATTGCGGCCCAATTCCGACCGATACTGGTTCAGGATGAAACATGACCAGGCACTGTCTAATGGTTTTACCGCAAAACTGGACATAGATATTGTCAGTGATCAGGATTACCTTGACGAATTTAAGGATGGATATACCGGGTTTGATACAACCGATAACTTTTTTAACAAAAGTTTCGGCAGAGACCTTGACGAGTATGATGATTCAACAAGGGTAAACAGCTTGAGCATAAACAAGAGCTGGTCACAATTCAGCCTTAATGCCGAGACCCGCTGGTATGATAATGTCATAACCCGTCGCCAGGAGGAAAAAGATACAACCATACAGATGCTGCCGATTGTTGATTTTAATGCATCCAAACAGCAGGTATTCGGCACACCCTTTTATTTTGATCTTGATTCCGAATATACATATTTCTACAGAGAGGATGATTCAGAGGCTGCTCCAAGGGCTCACCGGATGGATGCGTACCCAAGATTGTATTTGCCGTTGCAATTCAAACACTACCTTTCTTTTGAACCGTCTGTCGGGTTTCGGGAAACAGCCTGGTATTTTGACAAAGAGGAATATAGCTCCTCTGATAAGGCAACGCTGTACAGAGAAATGTATGATGTCAAAATAGACCTTTCTTCAAACATTTATAGAATATACAATCTGCAAACAAGCTGGATTAATAAGATAAAGCATGCAATAACACCACAGGTAATATATCAATATATACCAGAAAAGGATCAAAGCAATAAATATCCCCAGTTTGATGCTATTGACAATATTGCGAGAACAAATCTTGTAACATATTCTTTGACGAATATTTTTACATCAAAATCGCAGAGCAACAACACAAAGAAAGACAGCGATGGTGAAAGCAACAAGAACGAAAGCAACAAGGATGGAACTCCTAATTATACCTATAACCAGTTTTGCCGTTTAAAACTGGAGCAAAGCTATAACATTAACGAAGCAAAAGAGGACAACCCTTCCAACTGGGCAAATCATAAGGAAAAGCGGCCTTTTTCTACAATCTATGGCGAAATAGAGATAGCTCCTGTCCAATATGTTTCTGCACGGGCAGATGCCACATGGTCTCAATATGAAAGCAATTTTAAAACACATAATGTTTCGGCAGCATTAACCGACGAACGTGGAGACAGACTCTTTGTTGAACACAGGTATACCCAAGGTCCAGGTGTGTATGCCCAAGGCTCTGGTGTGTATACTACCAAAGATACGAGCGAATCTATTTATACTGATATAAACCTGGTAATATCGGAGCAGCTAAAAGTATATGCTGATTATGAGCGTAATATTTACGGTACTCAAGATATCAGGAAAAGCGTTGGGTGTTTATACAAGGCTCAGTGCTGGTCCATAGATTTTAACTATGCGCATGAAGATAATGACAGGAAATACACATTTATAATTGGTCTTTACGGAATTGGAGAGTTCGGTAGAAGTATAGGTGGGCGCACAATGGAAAAACCGCTGTAACGGAATTTGAGTTATTAGATGGAAATAAAACAGATTGATCGCCTGTGGTATGTTCTGTATACGAAAAGCAGGTTTGAAAATGTGGTTAATGACGCCCTGGCCAAAAAATCGTTTGAGGTTTTCCTGCCAAAAATTTTGGTAAAAAGCAAGCGCCGCGACAGACGGTTAATGATAAGAACACCTCTTTTCCCAGGGTACCTGTTTTTAAAAACAGACTTGCACCCCGCCAAACATATTGAAATTGTAAAGACAGTCGGGGTTGTCCGTTTAATCGGCAACAAAGAAGGGCCTGTCTCTGTTGCCGCAGAGACCGTTGAATCGCTTAAAATTATGGTGGCGGGAGACAACAAAGTTTTAACCGGCGCCCGTTTCAAAAAAGGAGACCCTGTTACGGTAGTTTACGGCCCGTTTGCGGGGGTGACAGGAACCTTTATCCAATACAGGGGCACGGGGAGGGTTGTTGTTGCTATCGAAGCCCTTAGACAGTTTGCTGCGGTGGATGTGAGCGAAGATGATGTTGAAAGGCTTCCAAAAATATTGTCATAACCGCTTGACTTCTAAACGAGTTCTGTTTAATATTTTTGAAGTACCCGTAAAAAGTCGGATTTATCGAGCGTGTCATTTCAACCGGCAGAATAAAGATTTCTCGTTTCACTCGAAATGACAGGCTAAAAAGACTTGTTACGAGACCGTCAGCTTTACATTAAAAACATTAAACGGAAGGCATTGTAAAAAGGAGAACATATGAATAAACTGGAGATTATTTCCGCCCTAAAAACCGAGGCCGATATCTCAAAATCGGATGCTGCAAAGGTGGTTCAAATATTTTTTGATTCTATACAGAATGCCTTGGTGCAGGGAAAAAGAGTTGAAATTCGTGGGCTGAGCAGCTTTTTTGTAAAAAAATATAAAGCATATACCGGCAGAAACCCAAAGACAGGCGAAAAGGTTCTAATAAAGCCCAAAAAGCTCCCGTTTTTTAAGGTCGGAAAAGAATTGAAAAACAGAGCAGACAATTAAATTTGTGTCGAAATTTGCGTTAATAATAGACCAAAAAAAGCCGGTACAACTTTTAACATCTCTTCTACGACACGACACTATTCCTAATGCCCTTCTTTTTACGGGCGTGGAAGGGATCGGCAAATATACTACAGCCATGATGTTTGCCATGGCGTGTAACTGTCTAAGCAAAGATCCATGGATCTTTTTTCAGAGCGCGAATCAAGCAACAAAAGGCCTGATTTGTTATTGTAAAGCATGCGTCAAAATACGATCAGGAAATCATCCTGACATCATACATATTAAGCCGTCAGGCGCCTATATCAAGGTTGGTCAAATACGTTCTTTGCAAGATGTTCTTGCCATGAAACCTTACGAAGCAAGGATGCGTGTTGTAATAATATCAGATGCCCAGGCAATGAACCCTTCTGCCGGCAATGCGCTGCTCAAGGTTCTTGAGGAACCACCCGACCAAACCATTTTGATAATGACCGCCATACAGTCGTCTGATCTCCTTCCCACAATTATTTCACGCTGCCAGCATATCAGATTTAGCCCGATTTCCCACAAGAGTTTGGAAGATATTCTGGTTGACAAAAAAGGGCTTGATTATGATGATGCAAAAATAATCGCGACTCTGGCAAGTGGGAGTTTATCTAAAGCCCTTTCGATGGTTGAGTCTAAGAACCTTATAAAATGGGTAAACCGGCGCAGCTGGCTTATAAATATCTTAAGCCTTGATATAGCAGGGCAAATATCTACAAAACCGGTTGTTTCACTTTTGGCTTTTGCAGCAGAATTGTCGAAAAATAAAGAAATCCTGCAAGACGCTCTGGAGATGATTAAATCCTGGCTGAGAGACGTTGTTGTATATAAATCCTGTCCCGAGAAAATTATAAACAGGGATTTGGTTGATAACATTCAAAATGTTGCACAAAAACTTACGGTAGAACAAATAATAGAAAAAATTGAAGCTGTCCGGACAGCACAGAAAGGGATTAGGGCCAGCGCTAATTTAAGGTTGACTTTAGAAGCGATGGTAATGCAGCTTGCGCATGAATCGCAAACTTAAGGTAAATATTTGGTAATAGTTCAGCCACAAGGACACAAAGACACTAAGATTCTAAAATAATTATTTATTTCTTATGCACAGTAAAAAGTAATATCTATAATTTTTTTTGGGAATGAATTCTTTTTTCATATAAAGTTTTTAAAAATATGTCTTTCCTTTGTGACTTTGTGTCTTGGTGGCTGAACCGTTACAATATTTAAAGAATAATTATGGCAAAGATTGTAGGAATAAAATTGAATTCTTTTGGCAAGGTTTACGATTTTGACAGCGGCGCATTTGTTCTTAAGGGCGGAGATTGTGTAATTGTAGAAACAGAGCAGGGCCTTTGTTTTGGAGCGGTTGCGGTGCCTCCGGAAGCATGTGGTGAACGATTGTCGGACAGGCCGCTTAAAAAGGTATTTCGTCTGGCCAATGAAAAAGATTTCACACAGCGAGAGAAAAACCTTGAAAAAGAAAAATCGGCTCAAGCATTCTGCATTCAATGCATCAATAATCTTAAGTTGAAAATGAACCTGTTTGTTGTTGAAAGCTCCTTTGATGGCAGCAAGCTGACCTTTTTTTTTACTGCCGAGGGTCGTGTTGACTTTCGTCAACTCGTTAAAACGCTGGTCAACCAGTTTGGTGTCAGGATTGAGATGAAACAGGTCGGAATACGCAATCAGGCCAAGATGACCGGTGGTGTCGGAAGATGCGGACGACCAATCTGTTGCTCCTTATTCATGAACACGTTTGAACCGATTTCTATACGTATGGCAAAGGACCAGAACCTGTCGTTAAACCCAACGAAGATTTCCGGTCTGTGCGGCAGGCTGATGTGTTGTCTTACATATGAATATAAAACATACAGACAACTTAAGAAAAAGTTTCCAAAGATCGGAAAAACAGTGGATACCGCGAAGGGACAGGGCAAGGTGATACGACATAACGTAATACGCGATCGCTTGACAATATCTATGGATGATGGGCAGGAAATAGAATTGCCGTTAGATGATATTATAAAGAAACAGGAGATAGAATGACCGAACCTTTTTACATAACAACCCCTATTTATTATGTAAACGCAATGCCCCACCTTGGGCATGCATATACTACTATTGCAGCCGATGTTGTTTGCCGGTTTAATTTTATGCGGCAGAATGAAACTCTGTTTTTAACCGGCACAGATGAACATGGAGACAAAATAGTACGCGCTGCTAAAAAAGAGAATATAAGCCCCAAGGCATATGCGGACACAATAAGCAAAGCTTTCAAAGATCTATGGCACCAGCTTAACATTAAATATGATTGTTTTATCCGGACTACCGATCCAGCCCATATTGCTGTTGTGAAGCAGATGCTGCAGAAAATTTACGACGCAGGCGATATCTATTTTAGCGAGTATGAAGGGCTCTATTGCTTTGGGTGCGAACGCTTCTTTACTGAACGCGAGCTGGTTGACGGAAAGTGCCCTGACCATCTTGTTAAACCGGAACCCATTAAGGAGTCTAACTACTTTTTCAAGATGAGCCGCTATCAGGACTGGCTTATTGATTATATTGAGAAGCATTCTGATTTTATTCGACCTGAACGATACAGAAATGAAGTTCTGGCATTTTTAAGCGAACCCCTTGAAGATCTTTGCATATCACGTCCAAAGAAGCGGCTTAAATGGGGAATTACCCTGCCGTTTGATAAAGATTATGTTACATACGTATGGTTTGATGCTCTTTTAAACTATATCTCAGCTCCTGGATATCCTGATGGAGAGCTGTTTAAAAAATTCTGGCCGCATGTCCAGCATATAGTTGCCAAGGACATTCTCAAGCCCCATGGTATATACTGGCCTATCATGCTCAAGGCTGCCGGCATTCCAATGTATAATCATCTTAATGTTCATGGATACTGGAATGTTGACCAAAACAAGATGTCCAAAAGCATTGGGAATGTTGTAGGGCCGCTCCAGCTAAAAAATATTTACGGGCTTGATGCGTTCAGGTTTTTTTTGATGCGGGATATGGTATTCGGGCTTGATTCCAATTTTAGCGAACAGGCGCTGGTTCAGCGAATCAATGCAGATCTGGCAAATGATCTTGGCAACCTGTTTTCCAGAGTTGTTGCAATGGTCCATAAATATTTCAAAGGCATAGTCCCGGAGGTTGATCCGGAAGTTGAAAACGAATTTCAGCTCGGCCTTGAATCAGATGCTCTGGCTACAATTTCCGAATATGAGCAGGCCATGGAAAATTTTACTTTTCATAAAGCCCTTGTGGTAATCTGGGAGTTAATCGCCAAGATGAACAAATATGTCGATGTTACGTCGCCGTGGGTGCTTGCAAAGAAAAAATCCAGCCAAAAACAATTGCAGTCTGTAATCTTAAACCTTCTTAACGGACTTGGAGTAATAGCAGGCCTTATTTATCCGATCATGCCGGACACATCCGCAGCCATGCAAAAGCACCTTGGCATGGATTCGGATATGATTACAAAAGGACGCTTTAATAATCTCGACATTCTTAAAACATGGAAAACAATCAAGCCGGGCATGCAGATTCCAAAAGGGATCACCCTTTTTCCAAGAATTGACCTGAAAAAGAATAAGGCTGCAGCAGAGCAGGAGCCGGCTGCAGGAGATCTCTTATCTGTCTTAAAAACCGAGATACCTATAGAAGCATTTAGCGCAATTGATCTCAGGGTGGCTACAGTACTTAGCGCAGAATCGATTCCAGGGGCAAAAAAGCTGCTTAAGCTCGAGGTTGATCTGGGAGAAAAGCGGACCCTTGTAGCAGGTATTGCCGCAAGCTATAAACCTGAAGAGTTGGTCGGGAAACAGGTAATTGTGGTTGCAAATTTAAAGCCGGCTAAAATAATGGGAATAGTTTCAAACGGGATGGTGTTGGCTGCTGTTGATGATAAAGGCTGTTCCTTAGTAACCGTAGACAGAAAGGTTAAGCCTGGAACACAAGTTGGTTGAAGGGAGGATTTGGAATGCCGGGTTTTGAAATCTTTGGGGACGAAGAAAGGAAAGAGGTTCAGGATGTACTCGATACAGGCGTATTATTTCGCTATGGTTTTGACCAGGCGCGAAAAGGGCACTGGAAGGCAAAAGCTTTTGAAGCAGAGCTGTCAAAACTGACAGGGGCACAACATTGTCATTTGTGTTCCAGCGGTACAGCCGCGCTTAGTATAGCTTTGGCTGCGTGCGGAGTGGGGGCCGGAGACGAAGTTGTTGTCCCGCCCTTTACATTTGTGGCAACTGTCGAGGCTGTGCTTGAAGCAGGCGCTGTGCCGGTTTTTGCTGAAATAGATGAGACCTTGTGTCTTAATCCCGATGCTGTTAATGCAGTTATTACCCAGCGCACAAAGGCTGTGTTGCCGGTCCATATGTGCGGTTCAATGGCTCGTATTGATGAAATAAAGAGACTCTGCGAGCAAAAGCGGCTGGTTTTGATAGAGGATGCCTGTCAGGCACTTGGCGGCTCCCTTAACGGAAAAGCATTAGGCACATTCGGGCAAATGGGCTGTTTTTCGTTTGATCCTGTTAAAACCATTACGTGTGGCGAGGGCGGGGCGGTTATAACCGACGATAAAGAGCTTTATACAATTGCTGAAGGTTATTCAGACCATGGTCATGATCATGCTGGCAGCGACAGGGGGCTTGAAAGGCATCCGATTCTTGGAACAAATTTTCGAATCAGCGAACTGAATGCGGCTGTTGGATTGGCACAGTTGAGAAAGATGAATTATATCCTAAAAAAACAGCGGGCGCATAAAAAAGCCATAAAAGATGCCATGTCGGAGCTTCCGGAGATCACTTTTAGAAGGATACCCGATGAAAAAGGGGACACAGCTACTTTTCTTTGCTTTTTTCTTCCGGACGAATCAAAGGCCCGCAAGATCGCAGGCGAACTGGGAAGCGCAGGTGTTGACGGCTGTTTCTACTGGTATTCCAACAACTGGCATTATATAAGGCAATGGGATCACTTGAAAAAGCTGAAATCTGCGGCAAGGCTGCCTATTGCGCTTCTCGAAAATCGTCCGGACTATGAAAATATAAATATTCCTCAATCCGATCAAATAATTAGCAGAACCATATCAATGCTGATAAAGCTTTCGTGGACAGAGGATGAGCTTAGGCGGCGGATAGAGAAAATTGTTAAAGTAATTAAAACACAATAAAGAAGTTCTAAGGGTGGTTATATGTTTCGTAATTTCAAAATGGTTTCACGAGTTGTTTTTGGCAGAGGCTGCTTTAACCAGCTTGATGATATTCTTGCTGAAAAACGCAGCAAGGATGATTCTTTTATTGTTTTTTTAGTTGACGATGTGTTTAGGCAAAGCGGGCTGGCAAAAAGGATATCCGCAAAAAACAAAGATTTTATAATATGGGTTAATGTTGATGACGAGCCTAAAACAGTTTATGTTGACGATCTTACACGGCGCGTTAAGGAATATTCAGGCAGACTGCCGGATGGCGTTGTCGGCATAGGCGGCGGAAGCACTATGGATCTTGCCAAAGCGGTTTCTCTGATGCTGACAAATCAGGGTTCTGCCGCAGATTACCAGGGCTGGGACCTAATAAAAAATCCAGCGGTTTATCATGTTGGCATTCCCACCCTTTCAGGAACAGGAGCCGAGGTATCACGCACCACGGTTCTTTCAGGTCCTCAAAAAAAACTGGGAATAAATTCAGACCACACGGTTTTCAACCAGATTGTGCTTGATCCCGAGCTGGTTGCAGGAGCGCCGGATGACCAGCGTTTTTATACAGGGATGGATACTTACATACATTGCGTGGAATCGTTAAACGGCACATATCTTAATGCTTTCAGCAAGGCTTATGGTGAAAAGGCTTTAGAGCTTTGCAGAGAGGTTTTTTTGGATGGCGGCGCTGATAGCGACGACAAGCTGATGATGGCCTCATATTGTGGAGGGATGAGCATCGCCTATTCTCAAGTTGGAATATGTCATGCACTTTCATACGGACTCTCTTTTGTGCTTGGTCTTCACCACGGAATAGGCAATTGCATAGTTTTTGACTATCTTGATGAATATTATCCTGACGAGGTTAATGAGTTTCGCAGGATGACGGATAAACATGCCATCAGCCTTCCGCGCAACATTATTTCACGCGTTGAAAAGGATCAGCTTGAAAAAATGGTCGATGTTGCCCTTGTTCTTGAGCCGCTCTGGGAAAACGCTCTTGGGAAAAACTGGAAAGAAATAATGACCAGAGATAAGATAAAAGATCTGTACCAAAGGATGTAAAGAACTACTCAGGTAAACAGACTGAAGACTGAAGGTTTTTAAGAGAGCTTCAGGCTAACAACCCGAACAGTTAAGAATATAAAACTGGTTGATATGCGGAGCCTTTTTGGAATATCGGCCGAAAAAATAAGTGAGATCATTCTTGCCAGGGTAATTGGCCTAACATAACATATTCTGCTCCTGACCCGCTAATCTTAGATGCCTGTTGTTTTTAAGAGAGCATCTTTTTCTTTTTCAGTTAGATAGCGCCAGGTTCCCGTGGCAAGCCTTCCAAGCCTTATATTTGCGATCCTTATCCTCTTTAAGCGAGCGACATTGTTTCCTGTTTTTCCGGCCATGCGGCGTATCTGTCTGTTTTTACCCTCTTTCAGCACAATCCGAAACCGTTTCGGGGAAATTCTTTTTGTTTCCGCAGACCTGGTTTTTGTCCCCTTTATCGGCATACCCTGTTCCATATTCAGAAGAGCCCTGTTGGTTATTGGGCTTTCCACTGTTACTTCATATTCTTTTTCGTGATCAAAGGAAGGATGGGAAAGCCTGTGGTGCAGCCTCCCGTCATTTGTTAAAAGCAAAAGCCCTGTTGAATCTTTGTCAAGACGTCCAACCGGATAAATGCGCTTGGAAATATCCAGAAGGTCGAGCACAATCTTATCGCCCGGCTGTTTGCAGCTTGTAACATAGCCCCTGGGTTTATTTAGCGCTATATAAACCAGATCCTGCTTAAACTCTATATGCTTACCTTTAACCTCTATCCGATCCTTTTTCGGGTCTATTTTTGTGCCGAGCTCTGTTACAACCCTGCCGTTTACCTTAACCTCTCCATCGGTTATATGTTTTTCTCCATGTCTTCTGGAGCAGAATCCCGCCATCGAGAGAAATTTTTGCAATCGCAGCAAAGTCATGTTTTTATATTATTTTCTAAGATCTGTAATCAGCATTTATTTTAACATAATCAATGGAGAAATCGCAGGTAAAAACCGAAGAAAATCCCTTGCCCTGATGAAGATCGATCAACACAGCAAACTCGGGTTTTTTAAGCACCTTTGTTGACGCGGCTTCAGCAGCTTTTCCGCACCCCAAACCGTTTTTAACCATCATAATATCATCAAAGAAGATATCAATCTTATCAGGGTTAACAGGAGCATCGGCTCTGCCTGCTGCCGCGACAATTCTTCCCCAATTTGCGTCTTCTCCGAAAAAGGCGGTCTTTACAAGGTTTGAATTTGCTACAATGCCGGCGATTTTATAGGCGTCTGTGTCTGACAGCGCTCCTTTTACGACAATTTCGACCAGCTTTGTTGCCCCCTCCCCGTCTTTTATCAGCTTTTTTGCAAGGGTGATCATGACTTCATTAAGGGCCTTTTGAAATGAATTGTTTTTTGTGGAACTTTGAACAACAGCTTCCGACACACCGTTTGCCATAATAATGACTGTGTCATTAGTGCTCATATCGCCGTCAATGGTTATTCTGTTAAAGGATCGCTTAGTTGCATCATTAAGGGTTTTGTGCAGAAATTGGGGCGAAGCTTTAATATCTGTGCAGATAAAACAGAGCATTGTGGCCATATTCGGGCATATCATGCCGGAACCTTTGGCTATGCCGGTTATTGTAAAGGTTTTGCCTTCAACATCACCCTGGATTGAGACTATTTTCGGCACGGTATCTGTTGTCATTATAGCTCTGGCAAGATCGTCAAATCCTTCAGCAGCAAGAGCTTTAACAAGGCCGGGAGATGCTTTTTTAATCTTTTCTATTGGCAAGGGCTCACCAATAACCCCGGTCGAAGCCACAAGTACCAGATCTTCGGAAATTCCAAGCTCAGATGCGCAAACCATTGCCATGTTTTTTGCATCGTTAATTCCCTGTTTGCCGGTGCAGCAGTTTGCATTGCCGCTGTTAACAACAACGGCCCTGCATAGGCCGGACTTTATCCGCTCCCTGTCAAGCAGTACATGTGCGCCCTGTACCCGGTTTTTTGTAAACACCCCTGCTACATTTGCCGGAACCGTTGAAAAGATCAGCCCCAGGTCCTTTTCGCCGTTTTTTTTAAGCCCGCATGCAATACCTGCGGCCTTAAAGCCTGGGCACAATATTTTTTTCATATCACTCATTTCATTATTGAAGGTTTTTTGACGGAACAATCAGCTCTTGTCAGACTGCTTCTATCGTTGAAGGAGGTTTCGACGTTATGTTGTATGTGACGCTGACAATGCCGGGTACATCGCGGATAATCTCGCCGGCGAGTTTCTCGAAGATTTCGAACGAGAGGTTAGTCGGTGTTGCGATTCGCGCATCGATGCTGTCCCAGCAACGCACCTCAATCTGCTGACCAAAATCGCGTTTGCCATCGCGCATCCCTGTTACGCGGTCTTCATGAAGGATCGCCATATACTGAAATGCACCAGTGTTCTTGAGTAATCGTTCGACAACTACGGTTGCCTTTCGAACAGTCTCGATGCGCTCAGGGGTTACTTTGCCTATCACGCGTGCCGAGAGGGCCGGCCCCGGGAACGGAATACGCTCGAATATTTCAGATGGAAGTCCGAGAGCCTTGCCGATCTTTCTAACGCCGTCCTTGCGAAGCTGAATGAGCGGCTCGAGGATTTGGTATCCGAAGGCTTGCTGCGGATCGATCCCAAGCTGCTCGAATACATTGTGCTGCCTTTTTATTCCTGCGACGGTCTCATCGACATCTGTCAGGATAGTTCCCTGGAGAAGGTGTTTTGCTCCACTTTCCTTGACAATGTGCCCAAATACATTTTGGTAAAAGGTCTGGGTAATCGCTTCGCGCTTTTCTTCCGGATCGGTAACTCCCTTGAGCGCAGCGAAAAACTCTTTGTGCGCATCAACCACTTCGACCGTAACCCCTAACTTTTGAAAAAGAGCTGCAACATGTTCTGCTTCTCCCTCGCGCATGAGGCCGTTTTCGATAAAAACCGTTTTAAGGCGTTTCCCCAGCGCCTGATGGCCGAGCATCGTGACCGTAGATGAATCGACGCCTCCAGACAGGGCATTGATCGCCATCCCGTCTTCAACAGCATGCCGGATTTCTTTGATCTTATCATTAATGAAGCGCTCGCTGTTAAGCTCCTGAGCGGTAATTTCCTTAATCATATAACAATCTCCTTGTTACCATCAATTTGTTTTGCTCAATAAAACAAAGAAGTTCAGGGTTGATTTTTATTATATATATCATCCCGAAAAAACTCAAAAGCTTTTTGATCATGTGAGCGCATTTTCTTATGGAAGACATAAAGAGGAAGGGTGGGAGATAAAAAAATGGCAAGCATTGTTTATTATGCTTGCCATTTTTGTATTATAAACCCGCAGGTCTTTACTATTTCTTTGTTGGATGACACTTTGCGCAGGTTGTAGGTGCTGCTTTTGTGCCGGTTTTATCGTTCGATTTCTTATGGCAATCCTTGCAGT
>Ga0307379_10005910_pt1 | contig 16936 bp, 17 predicted proteins | sample UN2MG_FD_202237 | JGI IMG/M metagenome (GOLD analysis project Ga0307379, IMG submission 202237) | Soil microbial communities from Risofladan, Vaasa, Finland - UN-2 | ecosystem: Environmental > Terrestrial > Soil > Coastal area > Acid sulfate soil | place: Finland: Risofladan, Vaasa | collected... | reverse complement strand
GAGAGGTAGAATGAAAAGAGTCAAAGTAGTAATCACAGCTGAAGCTGTGGTCCCTGACCACATCGCAAAGCGTGCCGTCGACAACTACGGGGGCCCCCGCGACAAGAAGCTGCTGGCCCAGATGATAATCGAGTCAGACAAATCCCCCTCTATCGTAGCTACCTACGAAGACCCCCCAAAGGGGGAGAGGTTCTAATCGAACCTCTCCTCCACAGCAACCTTAGCGGCCCACCACCTGCGCCTCACCTCTAAGAAGTGTGCCACATGTCTCAGAGTAACATGAGGAGCCGTAGCAGCAAATTGCTCCACAAGCAACTCCCCCAATACCCCCTCAGGCACCTTCTCCCTGACATGCAGGCACTTCCTGCACACAATCGTATGCATCCAGTCTCCATCTCCAGACACAATAAAGTCATCGGGGTTCAGGTCAAACGAAGCCAAGCAACCTCTAGTAGGACACTTGCGCCATTTCTCATCTTCAGTAGGCTCTGGCATAACAGTAACAGTAGCCATAACTTAACTCCTATATACCTTGCCACACACCCCACAAATAGCAGCCCCAAGCGTAAACTTCCAGTTATCCCCCGGCTCATTGCCACACCTCAGGCAACTTTTGCCATCATCTGTCAGTTCTGCAGTAGAGACCACGCGCTTCACAGACTCCTCCATATGTACCTGCGAAGCCTCAAGCATATCAAGCTCCTGCTCAGACATCTGATACATATCCCCCTGCTCAAGCCTACCAGAAGCTTTCAAGTACGCAATATAATCAAACCCAAAAACCTCCTTCACGGCAATAATAAGGTTATCAATCATATCCACCTTCATATTATCAAAGACCGTAATCTTCGATTTAAACCCCTTACTACCATTAACATTAACCCCCAGCATAGGTTCCCCTTTGCCGTTCTCCCCCTTATTAAAGTAAACAAAAGTCCCACTATGATTAAACTTAGCCACACACGGCCATGGTTTGTAAGTCATTTAACTCCTCCAAGTTATGGTTCTGCTCCCCCTCCTATTCTATGCCCCGGCCCGCCCGGCGCGAAGCAGCCGGTGGCGGAGCCGGAGGCAAATAAAAAGCGAAGCGTTCCTATTCTATCTTTATTAACGTAATCAGGTCCGTCCCTTTGCCTCTTTCAGGGCAGGGCGGCCTGAACAACAACGAAACTAGTAGGGGCTCGTGTTGGTGTCAAGGGGGTAGACAGGAGGGAGTTGATATACTAGCTTTCTTGTCATGCCAGAATGGTTACAGATGTTAATGGGAATGTATGGACTGGACCTCACAGCTCTGATGAATGCAGGGCTGCAGTCTCCTACGCAGGACCTCCTAGATGAGAAGATGGCAGGAGGCTTAGGGGATACACTGCGAGCTGTGTTTGGGGATGTGCAGGGTGTAGCACACCAGCCTTTTGTTAGAGCCGGTGGTGGGTCGTTCGAGAGGGCTTACTATACTAACCCTGACCCAGCAAGTGAAACTGACAGTATCTATGTAGCCAACGTCGGTAGCCTTCCTTATCTTATAGATGAAACTCTCGCTCACGAGCACGCCCACTCGGCAGCTAAGAAAGACTTCATTGGTCAGCTCAAGCAGTATGGACCAGACCCACAGTCAGAACAAACTGCTGTAGCTTTTGCTACTGCTCTTACTGCTCTCAGGAACTTTGCCAGCCACGGCACCAGTATGAAGGACGAGGCTAAGAAAGCAGCAGACATACATAACAGCAGACCTAGGCGGGCTGGTTATGAAGCTGACCCTGACGCTGTGTATGAGGCAATGAAGTTGTATGATGAGAGACTGAACCCAGATGAGCGAGGCTTAAAGGATCTATTATTTGGGTCCGACTTCCGCAGCCAACGTAGACCTTGACAAGCCCCTAATATCCCTTTAAGTTAGCCATCGTGCCGCTCCCTCCAGCGGTCCATGGTCCTCCGCCTCGCAGGGTTAGTGAGCGCCCGCTTGCTAACCCTGCAATTTTGTAGTACCTTCCCCTCCATGAATGATCTGAATCAGCTACCTGAAGCTATGCAACGGTTGATGACCGCCGGATCTTTTGGGGCCGGGCTGGATATTACTTATGACGAGCTGCGGTTGATTGGAGCTGTCATAGGTATGATCACGCTAGTACAGACAGCTACTTACTCTAATGATCCCAAGGCTCGTGTTGCAGCCGCTAAAGCTCTTGTGAATCTAGACGAGAGCCCTGAAGTTATAGTAGACAGGCTGAAGGCTGCCCCGTTTGGTGACCTTAATATCAAGCAGCTGGAGTTTGTTGTCGGAGAAATCAGTGGAGGCAGGACTGACTTGACAGATATCTATGACGAAGCCAGAGAGACAGCGTAGTGTCAGAGCAAGATAAACTGACCCTACGACAAGTAGAGGATGAGATCCGTCGGAGGAAGATGGTAGATCCTCTTAAGCATGTCTATACTCCTCACGAGTTCCAGTTATCTATCCATAAGTCCAGAGTCCCTATTACTCTGGTTCTGGGAGGCAACCGAACTGGTAAGAGTTATGCTGCTGTGGCAGAAGCTATACTATACTGTCTCGGCAGGAGTACTTATGCTGAAACTCCAGACCCGCCAGTTAATGTCTGGTACGTCATGCCTACAACCGGACAGTTCGTTCGTAACATCGAACCTATCTTGAACAAGCTACTGCCTCAGCAGGAGATATCCAGCCAGAACAAGAGAGACAGGATGTACAGGTTCAAGAACGGCTCCACCCTGCACTTCATGTCAGCTGACATGAGACAGCGCCGCCTTGCTGGCGCCTCGGTAGATCTGGTGATCGTCGACGAGCCTATCAATCATAACATCTTCGTAGAGCTTCAGGCCCGTATTATCGACAGGCGTGGTCGGATACTCTTAGTCATGACTCCTGTGGATGATAAGCCAGACACATGGCTGTGGGTTCGAGATGAGTTGTACATCCCATGGGAGACCGAGGAACGGAAAGATGTTGCAGTTATATATATGCCTGTGGCAGACTCAGAGGGTAATCCTTGTGTTCCTCACTTCACTAGAGAAGATATCCAGAGGATGGAAGAGCAGTGGCCCGATCCTAACGTCAGGGCCGCTCGTATGTATGGGCACTTCGTCACACGCACCGGACTTGTCTTCGGTACCTTTGACCCAGCCCTGCATGTAATCACACGCTTCGACTACCCGGATACGTGGCACAAGTGGATCATGATCGATCCCCAGTACCACAGGTTTGCTTGCCTGTTCTTCGTGGCAGATCCAGATGGGAACTATTACATAACGGATGAGTACTACAGTCAGGATGAACCTCTGGCTCATAGGTCGCAGAGGATTAAGTCTATCTTGGGGCGAGTAGATAAGGACGTACCATGTTATGTGGACTCTGCGAACCCCCAAGATATAGCTGAACTGAACTGGCACTTCGGTCGCATTGGAGCCCAGATTGGAGCCATGGCGATACCGATGAGAAAGAGAATCGAGCAGATGGTTCTGAGAGTACACAGTATGCTTGAGCCAGTGCAGGAACGTCAGTATAGTATATACAGCGACCGACGTAAGGTATATGGGGCTCCCCGGCTGACGCTGTTCCATGATCTGATAAGTACTTGGAACGAAGGGGATAGGAAGATTGAAGGCAGCAGATTAGTATGGGAACTGCGCCGCCTGACTTGGGATAATCAGCACAAGCCGGACAAGAACTCAGCGGGCGGCGCAGATTGTATAGATGCACTGATTTATGGCTGTAGTATCCCTGCCGTAGGTAGGTCAGATGATGCTGTCATGAACCCATACGCGCATCTATCACCCACTGATGCCATGATCATGAGGCAGATGGATCGAATGGATCAAGCCACTGATAGGGAGGAAAAATGGAGATTCTTGCAGTAATCGCTGGACTAGCCTTGGGAGCGCTTGTTGCAACTCAGGCCGACTACTATTTCAAAGTACGCCCCCTGATGCAAGAGATTGCAACGATGCGCCGTGAGGGCTATATTGGGACAATTCCGGTCCCCGAGAGACCGCCTACTAATGAACCTTGGCTCGACATAGCCGAAGGATAAACAATGCCCCAGAAACTACCAGCAGACGTTTCAGATTGGACAGGATTCGCTCGCTACACCAGTGATATGTGGCGAGACATGGATTCCTACTACACCTACTGGGTTAATCGGTGGAAGAAAACCATCGACTACATCAGAGGCGATCATTGGAATATTCTCCTTGAACTAGATAGGGACACTATTCCTGCATGGAAGAGATTCCCTGTTATCAACTACACTAACTCTTTCTATGCTGAGTTTCTGAAGCAGTATCTGCAGGGCAATGTGCGCTACAGTGCGCTGCCCCAGAGCCCAGATCCTTCCGATCTGGCTGGCGCAGAGCAGATGGAGCAGATCATGAAGTACACATGGGATCTGCTTGAGATGTCAGACAAGCGTATTGAGCTGGCCTCATGGGTCATGAGTTGTGGAGTTGGGTACCTTAGATACTTCTGGGATACCAACACAGGGGACCTGATTCCTCTAGCTATCCCTACCCCCGACGGGGGCATGATTCCTGTTAATCCTGACACGCTCGAAATAGACCCAACCCTGATGCAGCCTATTATGGTAGATGCAGGGGAGTTAGGGTGCGAAGTCATTCCTCCGCAGATGGTACGCTGGGGCTACGCAGAGGAAGATGGAGTGATGATCGGGCTGCTGATGTCTTACGATGAGGCCTTTAACAAGTTCGGTGAGGACGTAGCTAAGAAGCTTTCATACAAAGAAACCCATGACATCGTCACCACGGACTTGGATATCGGGGGCACAGCCGCCTATGCAGGTGGATTTAAGCCAGACACGGCACTGGTAATTCAGCATTACATACCTAGGAACGCCCGTTTCCCCAACGGATTATGGTGGACTAGTACAGAAAACAACCGACTGCTTACGGCTCCTAACCCGTTACCAGCAGGGGTTGTGCCCATCGCTTCGTTCCGCTGGGTACCAGTGCCGGGTCATCGCCGTCTGGGCATGAGCCCGCTGTTTGACATCACCTCGTCTAACAAGGCGTATGATGAGAGAATGGCGCGCATCCTAGAGTGGCAGAACAAGGTGATCCCGAAGTATGTCTTGAAGAGCGGTGGCGGGCTGTCGTATGGGGATATCAACGACGAGCCCGGACAGGAACTGGTTGTACATGCAGGTGGTGAACCTACTGTAATGGAGTTCCGGCAGGCCCCGAACTCGTTCTTCCAGATGCTGAACGTAGACATGCAGGACATGATGGGCGTTGGGGGATTTGCATTCCAACCCTCTCGTGAGCCACCGCCCGGGCAGGTACAGCCGGGGCACAAGCTCCGTAATCCCAAAGATCCCAAAGCAGGAGAGCAGGTTCAGCTGGCCCACATTAATGCTTCTGCTGGTTGGAAGGAAGCTGGCAACATCGTCATCGCATACGTGTCTAACTTCTACACCGAGACTCGCGTCATCGCTATCCAAGGGCCCGACAAGAGTTACCAGTGGCAGGAGTTCATAGGCACAGATCTCAAGAACGTCGCCGCTACTATCTCTGTGGATGAGATGTCGCTGTGGCCGTGGAACCGCCAAGAACTCCGTGACACCATGATTGGGGTTCTAAGTACAGACTTCGGTCAGGTACTGTTCATGAACGAAGATGGCAGTATAGATAAGGACAGATTTAACGCCGTCCTGTCTGCCACCGGGCTGGATGTGTCGGTCGACGCACTCGATCCAGACATCATTGAAGCTCGTAATGAGCAGGCCACGTTCAAGAACCTGCCACCTAATACTGATCCACAGATGCTACCTCAGGTTAAGTTCTGGGAAGAGCTTGCTACTCACTACGAGGAGCACACTAAGGTAGTTAAAAGCAAGAGATTTGAAGCATGGCCTGAGCATGCAAAGGAAGCGTTTATTCAGCACATCCAGCAGACCTCTGAAGCCCTGAACGCACAGGCTGAAGAAGAGTCGCAAGCCTTCCTGCAACAGGAGATGCAGCTGCGTCAGATCAGGGAGACTATTGAAACGAAGGCTGATATTCAGAAGATGTCTACCGAGATGTTGATGGACGTCCTTAAACCGCTGATTATGGAGTTGTTCGTAGAAGCGGGAATGCTGACCCCCGAACCAGAGGATACTAAATGACTGCGGAGGAAAGACTAGCCAGACTGTGGCTTGTGGAGGGCAAAACAGTCAGGGAAGTAGCAGACGAGTTAGAGATCAGTAAGTCTGCAGCCCACCGCCTGATCAAGCGGTTTCGATGGGATGGACACAAAGGTGATACTACCTTGTATGCTTCTCTGTATCGAGACTATGAGTATGACGATCAGGCCCCCATGCTGAGGCCTATTGAGGTAAAGATCCCCAAGCGGACCACAGCTAAGATAAGCAGCGCTGATCAGGTATCGGTACATTGGGGTGATACTCACTTTCCGTTCCAAGATCAGGCTTCTATTAATGTACTGTATGAGATCACCTCACGGCTTGAGCCCGATACTATTGTGTGTCATGGCGACGTAGCTGATATGTGGCAGATCTCAGACCACCGGCCCCCAGTAGAGACTAGCTTGAAGCCACACCAGATTTCTCTACAAGATACCCTGCAACAGTCAGCTGAGCATCTAGCTCAGATGGCTTCGCTAGCTAAGAATGGGGCCGAGAAGTACTTCCTCGAAGGTAATCACGAGGAACGCTGGACCCGATTGTTGGCAGACATTCAGCGTAACCCTAAGCTTCGTCACCTGCTGTTCATACCTGCTATCTCGGAGGTTCTTACTATGCCTTATCTTATAGGCACAGATAAGATGGGATACAGCTATGCGCCTTACTATTCTGGCGGCGATAAGATAGTCCTCAAGGACCGTCTGTTGATTATGCATGGTTACAAGGCTACCATGTGGGCATCGCGCGCCACCTTGTCAGATTACGGCAAGTCTGTCATATTCGGCCATACGCACCGCATCCAGTCATTCACTAAGCGTGACTTGGTCGGTACGATTGCGGCGTGGAACATGGGATGCTTGTGTGACCTAGATCCAAGCTGGCGACAGCACACGAACTGGGCCCACGGCTTTACTGTCGTTACATGGAAGAAGATAGATGGAGAGTGGTTTTTCAACACTGAACAGATTCGCATCCACGACGGTAAAGCGTTGTGGAGGGACAACTTAATCAAGGGATAGTATAATGGAAGAAGAAGGTGGAATTAACTCAGGCGAGCTTGCACGGGATACTGTTGCACAGCTAGTCGAAAACCAAAACGTACAGGGGCGTGAGCCAAATCCTGAGCCGCTGTATATTGAGGATCAGGACCCGCCTCGGGACCCGCCTGATGTTGCTAAGCTTACTGTAGAAGTAGACGAGTATGGTGAGCCAGTTACACAACGGGTAGCTCCACAGCCAGTAGTAGATGAGAGCTTCGTTGCCGGTGGCGAGCCCCTTACGGACGAGATGTATGATGAGCTTCTGTCATACGGTATCGATCTTGGCGTTCCTCCCTCGGAGTTGGGCGGAGATCCTACTATTCGCAAGGTTTATCAGCAGCTCGCAGATAGCGTAATCGGCATCGTAGCAGAGTCACGCACGCGCGTGATGCAAGCTGAGCAGTCTCGTTTGCAAGTTGATGAGTTTATGAAGAAGGTCGAGACTAATCCTCAGGATGTCTTGATGCTGATTGCACTGAATAATCAGGAAGCTTTCGGACAGGCCGTGGAGAACTGGGAGCGTATCCAGACAGACCCACGCGAGCGAGCTTTGGTTGAGCGTGAGCTGGAGTTGCGTGCGCGCGACGAAGCATTACGCCGCGAGACTACTGCTTCGCAACGTCAGTCAGCACAGCAGCAGGCTGCTCGTATTAAGGCTTTGTCCGCGAGAGCAGCTAACAGATATGGCGTCGACGAGGCAATAGCACAGGAGTTCGTAGCCCGTGATATGAGAGCCAATCGCCAGATTCCTGACATCGCTCGCATCGAGAGTATTGTTAAGAACCTCAAGCCTAAGGAGAAAATAATGACTCCTGAACAGGCTAAGAGAGTTAAGCAGACTCCGACGCAGTCGCTGCAAACTACAGAAGCTGCGCCGCGTACACCGGAAGACACTAGCAGGGAGATATCTCCTAGTGGGCTTATTAAAGGCCAGCCGGTAAGACTCCGCGACATCGTTAAGAGTGCTAGCAAGAGATACAATCAAACTACGCAAGAGTAGTATGATTTAAAGGGGATCTGACACCGTCACCCTGCCATAACGACGGGAAGCCCTCACCGGGGATGGTGATTGAAAGGGAAAACCAAAAAGTCTTGGGCTCGTGACCCCCGGCACGAGTAAGCCCAACCTTCCCCTTGCGCCATTATGGCATACAACTTACCTTCCTTCCATGAGAGTTTACTCTCAACCCGGAATAACTGGAAAAAAAACACTCGCTTAAGATCAACAGTTCTATACAAAGGAACACACAATGGCTGTTCAGTATGCTGATCTTAGCAGACTAGATGCAATCCTTAAGGATCGTCCGCTTCAGGACGCGATCCGAACCGCAATGAACAAGGCGACGCCTTTCGCGGAGAAGATTACGCAGGAGCTTCCGCTCAGCGGTCGTAAGGGCATCTTCCCAGTGCAGTTCGGAGTCAATGAGGGCATCTACGCGCGACCTGAAAAAGGTACGTTCGGTGAATCCCGGGTTGATACTCCTGAGCTTGCTGAAGTCACTGCTAAGTATATTTACGCCACATTCGAGATCACGGGGCAGATTATGTCTAGCTCTCGTGACAACCCCGGCGCGTTCGAGGAAGGACTCGCTCTCACTATTGAGAATACTATTGACGGCTTGAAGCTGGATATGGCTCGCCAGATGATTGGCGACGGTACCGGCAAGATCGCTAATGTACTCTCTCGAACCGACGCAGATACTCTTGTACTGATTGATCCCTTTGGGCTCAGCACGTATAAGTCGAACCGTCCGGTTCGCAACATTCTTCGCAAGAACATGCCTATCGACGTCATCGACTCTGATGGCTCGACGGTCAATGTAACCAACGGTTTGGTTTCTGCTCTCACGCACACCTCTGCGTCCACTACGATGGACTGGACTGGAACTGAGACAGCTACTCCAGCAGTTGATGACTTTATCGTTCGTAATGGCAACCTCAGTAATGAGATCAACGGCTTCCTTGGTGGTATCGGCACGACCGGCACCTACCTTGCGATTCCCCGTGCTGGTCTTGACGGTTGGCAGGGTGTTCAGGTTGACGCAGCTGGTGGTGGCGCAGCCACTGTCGCTCTCGACCCCGATCACCTCCGCGACACTGTGGATCTTATTATGGAGACTACAGGTGAAGAGCCTGAGTTCCTCGTAATGAACTACAAGCAGCGTCGTAACTTCTATAACCTCGTCGCTCCCCAGATTCGGTATGCACCGATGATGGCGCCGCAGGGTCTTACAGAAAGCGCCCTCACGTTTGATAACATGCCTGTTATCATCGAGAGGTTCTTCCCGCCCGAGCATATCGGTGTGGTTAACTCGCGCTACTGGTACCATGCGATTGATAAGGAAGTCGAGTGGATTCGTGGAATCGATGGGACCGTCCTTCACTTCCCGCTCACGCAGGATGTGTTTAAGGCAGTACTTCGTTCTTATCGTAACCTCGCGTGTCTGTATCCGGCTACGAATGGGCTTATTTACGGCCTAGAAGAGTAAGGGGATAATTATGGGACTCCCAAAAGAGCTACATAGACATCTCGTTTCTCCTAAAGTCGCAGCTCAGGTGGTTGTGTTTACTACAGGTTTTACGAACGCAGCCACAGCCGACGCCACGGTTCCCGTGTTTGTCGCGCCACGTAAGATGAAGTTTGTTGGTGGTAAGTATGTTCAGTCCACCGATGCTACCGCAGCTACCTCTTTCGCCGTTTCGGTGAAGGTAGGTTCTCAGGTAGTGTCTGCAGTATTGGACATCAAGACTCTCGGTGCCGATGCAGCTGGGGCTATTTTGCCCTCAACTACAGAGGAAGATCGAATAGTCGCTTCTGGCTCCGTTATTGATATTCTCTTTAACGAAGTTGGTGGTACTGTTACTGCTCCAGATGACGTCTTGCTGGCACTTGAGTTCCAGTACTTGGAGTAAATAATGCCTAATGGAATCGGAAACGGTGGGGGGCCTATGGGCCCCACCACCGATGCGTCTAACCTTGGAATCCCAGAGCCGTCGGCTATGCCGGGGGGAATTGGAGATATCGATAGCTTGCTTGCTCAAATGCGTTCCGGTCAAATCGGAGCCGAGCAGCTGCTACCTCTTCTCTTTCTTCTGATGGCGCAGGCTACTGGTGGTCAACCGGGTGCTATGCCCGGTGCTATGGGTCCAGCTCCCCCGGGTCCTATGGGCCCAATGGGTCCAGCGGATTCCGGTTCTCCCATTGACGCAGCTATGATGGATATCGGTGGAGGCATGCCTCCAGCTGGTCCTCCCGGTATGGGTGGTCCTCCGATGGGTGGAGAAGGTGTTCCACCTGAACTCATGGCTCTACTTGGTGGAGGTGGTTTCTAATGGTTGGACATACAGGTTCAATGTACCAAGAGTTCACAATTCCTGCAGGCGCGGGAACCTATGCTACTGAGATAGTGTATGTAAGACAGAGCCGTACTGCGGTACAGCCGAAGTCTTTCTCTCAGGTGTTGGAGTTGGTGCTTCTGATTGAAGCTTTGCCGACATCCTGTGCTATTGAGGTAGACGTCCTAAAGCCCGGAGGTGACCCGGACACAGCTGCAGATTGGGTTATTGCAGTCGGTAGTGAAACCACTACTGGTCTTAAGTCTCCTCTAGTGTTCTATCAGGCTGGTTTGAGAGTACGTGCTAAGAGCGGTGGTACCGCTGGTACCGCTAAAGTTATCACTAGCTTCCTATACTAAGAGATATGAAATACTTCAAGAGGCATTGGGAAGGATTCAAAGCCCACAGGAGAGGTGAAAAAATGGTTGCAGAACGAGGTCGTGCATTTATTGTTAAAGACGAAGATCCGAACGAAGCACCCGCTAAGCCCGGTGCTGCTAAAGCCCGGGGCATTACGAAGATTACTGCGCGTGTAAAGCGAGCAGACTCTGGCGAATGGGAAGATCTTGGTGAAATCGCTCACATCGAAACGAAGGATAACTAATGGCTACTATCTTCACTGATGCTGGTGAAGCTTGGGTAACCGACGTTATGGACGGTACCGCTACTGCTCCTACTAACTATTATGTTGGCTGGGGAACAGGCGCAGGTACTGCAGCGAAAGGCGATACTGTGTTGTTTACCGAGGCTTCCGAGACTCGCGTAGCTGCAACAGAATCACAGCCCTCTGCTGACGTCAATCAGTTTGTTGCTCAGATCACCGCAGATGCAGGTAAGACTATTACCAACGCGGGATTGTTCGATACAATCACCACGGGTAGTCTTATTGTGCATGGTGACTTTACTGGCATTGCCCTTAACTCGGGCGATAAGATCGAGTTTACGATTACGATCACTTGGTCGTAAGGCCTGTAGCGTGGCTACGGGATCTACTCTACGGTGGGCTGTTGCAGGAGACTGCACAGCCCACGTAGTATTTTAGGGAGGGGCGATGGCATTTCCGTCAATTCGTAGTCAGGCTGTTACAGCGAGTGTTGAGACTAGCTCAGTAGCGGTCAACTACCCCGGCACCATCAGTGCCGGGGACACGCTGCTAGCTTTTGCCGCTACTGATGGTGACAACGTACTCGACTGGGCTACTGCGGGATGGACGGAGCTTGACGGGACGGACGACAGCGGTGGCAAAGACGCACATCTCAGCATCGCGTGGAAAAAGGCTGCAGGCACCGAGTCTGGTACATTCACGCTAGGACTGGGCACAAATGAGGAAATTGTTGTTCGTGTCTTCAGTGTTCAAGACGCGGACGATCCTGCTACAAGACCACCAGAAGTGAATCTGTCGTATGCAAGTGTTTCTACTAGCATACTCTTTACAGCACAACCTGACCTTACCCCTACGGGTGGGGCGAAGGACTATCTCTGGTTCATTGTCGTAGGATATGATGACGACGACGGTGGGATGACGACGAACTATCCCACCAACTACCAGACGAACAGCCAGTACGACATATCCAGCACATCGGCCGGTTCGTGTTCGATGGACACCTCATGGCGTCAGTACAACGGCTCCGTTGAAGCTGTCGGCAACGGCACTGCAGTCACTGTGGAGCAGTATATCTGTCAGGTCTGCGCTGTCCATCCTGCGCCAAGTGGAACTACTGATTACGAAACCCTTGCTGCAACAGCTACGGGTGCCGCAGCATTAACTGAGGTCCGTAACTTTTACCGTGCCCTAGCCTCAACAGCTACGGGCGCTGCGGCACTCTCTCGTTACCTTGAACTGACGCAAACCATTGCAGCAGCAGGACTTGGGACTGCTGACATTGCCAAGGTTATTTCCTACACTCTGGCTTCAACAGCCACAGGTACAGGTGCCTTCTCCCTCAGCAAGGTGTACCCAAGAACCTTTAACCCAATTCTAACAGGCACAGGTGGCCTCAGCACCGAGACCATCATTGGACGGGTCCTCGCAGCTACTGCCACAGGTACGCCTGTTGTCAGCTATGTCTCTGATTACTACCGTACTCTCGCTGCAGCCGGAGTAGGTACTGTTGCATTCGAGCGCATGATATCATTTGCCATGGCAGCTAACGCCACTGGTACTGCGGACTTAGCTAGTGTACAAGACCACTATCGTACCTTAGCAGCTAGTGCAGTAGGAACCTCTGGCTTAGACCCAGTTAAACTTGCGTACCTTACTCTGGCTGCCACAGCAACTGGCACCCCATCGCTGACGCAGACACTAGACTTCTATCGAACTCTAGCTGCGGCAGCCGTAGGTACAGCGGACTTCGACCGCCTGATTTCCTACACTCTCGCAGTAGCCGCCACTGGTACAGCTGACCTCGCGCGCGTACAAGACCACTTCCGTACTCTTGCAGCAGCAGCCATAGGAACCCCGGGCCTCCTAGCTGACAAACTTGTTGGCATTGTCTACGAGACTCTGCCTGCAACCGCATCAGGTGCAGCTGCACTCTCTACGGTTACAAGCTACTACCGTACTCTCGCCTCCTCAGGCATCGGTACACCTACACTTGATATCTTCAAGGATCTTCTGCGACAGCTTAACGCCTCAGGTCTTGGAACTGCAGACATCACCAAGCTCATGTACCAGACATTGGACTCCACTGCTACAGGGACTCCAACTCTAGCACAAGCTAAGTTCTTCTACCTCACTGTCGCTGCTGATGCTCTAGGTACAGCAGGCCTCACACGCGCTCTGGACCTCACACAGGTCCTACCCGTCACTGCCACCGGCACACCTCTCCTAGACGCCACCAGCACGTTCCTACGCACGCTGGCAGCATCTGGAGTAGGTACTGCAGACATGGCGTGGGTACTGGACTTCTATCGTACCCTGACAGCCTCAGGTATTGGTACTGCAGACATAAGTACAGAGACAATTCCCATTGGGGCTACTACTTACTACGAGACTCTCCCAGCCACCGCAGCTGGTGCAGCCGCGATCACCGACATTGTCACAATTATTAACACCCTTGCTGCTACGGCAGCCGGTACTTCGGGGATGTCTAAGAGCATCTCCAAGTATCTCACAGCTACAGCAACAGGAACACCAGCATTCACAAAAGAATTCTTCGAGACTCTCGCAGCCGTAGCTACAGGCGCTGCCAATTTGGCAGACATCGTAGATATGTTCCACACTATGGCAGCAGCTGCCACAGGTACAGCCAACATGACAGACGTCAGTACCTTCGGGGTTACCATACCAGCTACAGCTACTGGGACCCCGCTGTTGGTTTCTTTGATCCAACGGTACCTTGCTGTCACAGCCCTAGGTAGTCCTGCGATAGCAAAGTACATTAGCTTGAATCTGTCAACCTCAGCAATAGCAACACCTTCACTGATCCCGTCCAGTTTGCTGTCACAAATCTTAGCATCAACTGCTTCAGGCTCAGCCGGATTGATAGCCCAATTTGTTGGTGCAGTAGGCCCACCAGCTGTAGTTGGACGACGTATTGGTAAATTCGTTGCACGCTACGCCGCACGTATAGCAGCATCTAGACGTACTGGACATTAACCACTAGATTAGACGAGATTATGGCACTAGTACAACTGACCTTTGAGACTACAGTAACTGGATCGAGCGCCTTTAATTATGGGTACTCTAGGACTCTTGCAACTGCAGTAACTGGTGCGCCATATCTATATCCAAGTCAGGCTGTTCAGTATCTAGCCGAAGTTACAATGACCGGCTCAGCTGGGCTTAACGCAGACTATCAGCCCCTTGCTGCTTACGATGCACCCACGAATGTAGTAGCTAGTGAAGCTACCACCAGATCGATGAGAATCACGTGGACAGATAACACTAGTGGTGTTGCTTATCATGATGTATACTATCGTAAGACTGGTGATGCGAACTGGATACCCGGTGCTAAAGCTGATCCGGGTGTAGTTACTGTTGTAATTTACATGCTACAAGCAGGTTATTCGTATGACTTTGCAGTAGCCTCTATTACTGAAGATGGTGTACTGTCTACACTTACGACAGATGTAGAAAGTACTCTACTGTTTGAGCAGGCACTACCAGCCGTTGTAACTGGCACTCCAGTGCTAACGCCAGTTGAAGACGTCACTGGATATTACTATGTATCGATGCCAGCTACATCTACAGCAGTGGTAGTTATGACGGACCTGTTGGACTTGAAGAAAGTACTTACAGCATTTACATATGGCTCGGCGGTAGTTCAAGCAACCTACACTCCGGTATCTGTAGTTGGTCCACCTGATAAGGGCCGGAACCGTAAGCCGTGGCAGAAACCTAAGAAGCCTAAGGACGATCTTTTCTAATATGTGGAAACCATTTACACTACTCGCAGCAGGTATAGTCAGTCTATTTGGTGGACTGTCTATGAGTTCTGTCACTACCCATGATTGGGGAGTCGACAATGCCTTCGCCGCTGACACTACCTACGCAGACGGACGCTTTGTCTACAAGGTAGACGTCAGTGTATCTGGGGGATTCTATGTAGTGGCTGGTGTTCCATATTGGACTCATGGAACCTATGTACCCAAGCCAGACTATGACTCAGCCCTTTATCTATCTTATGACTCCATCGCTGGACTCGCTATACTCGACTCAACTACAGCTGACGCAGTATCGAGCACTTGGTATTACTCAATGCCAGTAGCTCTGTATGATATAGATGTGCCTAAAGCTATAAGTGATCCCGGAGACCTCGCTGCCGGTGACCTTGGTACTTTGTTTGCTATGACAGTAGCAGACAGTCAAGTGCTGGTGGATCTGGTCGGGTACTCTTATCTCGACAGCTCTGCCTTCACGACCGCAACTTACGACCAGATGGACAATTACGACTCCCTCTTCCTTGCCTATTCAGAGTTCTTCTGGGGAGATTGGGTCGGAGATTCGACTTACATGAGATTTATTCCGCAGCTTGTTGTATGGGGTACGGTAGTAGACTCGACATCAGGTAACTCTGACCTCTGCTATCCGGTCTTCAACTACCACAACTATTATGACCGAGTCATCTCTTACTACTCCTACTGGTGGAGAACAGGCAACACAACTATTAAAGAGCGAGCAGACTCCTACGCTCGTGTCTACGTCCGCTGCTTATATACAGCGCACGGAGGGACTCCATTCCTTGAGAAGCCCCGTGACTACCTCCCCGAGGGGGTTATCGCATGGGCACACGCTGGGTCTAACGACGCGCAGGCTGATTCAGCGATGTACTCTGTCGCAAAGAATGCAGCGTACTTAGAGCAGTTCTACCTTCGCCGGAATTATTGGGGCAAAGCTGGAGAGCAGGATAACACAGTAGATGATGGGCGTGTACAGGGCCGTAGCTATCTTGCTGCATTAGTGGCGAAGAAGTTCAACTTCGATGACTCCATCTCGTGGGCTGGTGACTGGGATTCTACCTTCGCTGAAGGCCGTGACTCGATGAACGCTTACATCGACGTCGGCTCAAGAGATGCATGGTCTACAGGCTTCTTCCCGATGTCCGCTTACGGCGACGGCATGACCTCGTGGCAGATCTCACAGTCCACGCTCCACTCGATGATCCGAGAAGTCGAGTGGGGCTTCGCCTCACCCGCACGCGAGGATTCTATCGTCAACTTGGTAGCTGCCTTCGCAGATACATCGTGGGCAATCGGCTGGCAGTTCTTACCAGATCAACCTTGGTATGATAATCAGGGTGGCTCTTACAAGTACGACTCATTGATGTATATCTATACAGCTCAGATGGATACGACACATGGCTTGATAATATTCACGCATCCAGCTGACTCCGCACCTATATGGTTCCAGCGTCATAATGATTCTGTTGCAGTCAGTAACTGGGTGGCTTATGACACGTTGTTCACCGACAAGTGGAAGGCCCGTGTCACGACTGACCCAGTAGGGATTGCAATGAACAGCAATCTTCTGACCGAGGGTTCAGATACATCTTCTCTTGCTAATTTGACATGGGTATGGGTAGCAGACACGCTGTACCTGCGCCGTGACGCTGGTGATCCGTCTACAGAGGATGTAGTCAGAATCAAGGCACTTACAACAGCGGCAGCGTATGACTCGTTCTGGAATGCTCACTCACACGACTCACTTTCCTCTGGTGACGCTGGCTTCGACGTCAGGGATAAGTATGTCCACTACCGCCTTCCTCCTGAAGCTGCACACACTGTATTCTCCAGCCACTCTACTAGGTACTACGACCCGGAGCCGCACCAGAATGGAATGATGGCGTACCAGATGGCTTGGGCTTGGAAGAAGACTGGCGACTCCACTTACTGGCACAGAGCAGACTCTCTGCTAGATGGCATGATGCATTCTGAGCTACGTTCAGCTGCAGCATGGCCTTACAACAA
>Ga0307379_10005909_pt1 | contig 16942 bp, 13 predicted proteins | sample UN2MG_FD_202237 | JGI IMG/M metagenome (GOLD analysis project Ga0307379, IMG submission 202237) | Soil microbial communities from Risofladan, Vaasa, Finland - UN-2 | ecosystem: Environmental > Terrestrial > Soil > Coastal area > Acid sulfate soil | place: Finland: Risofladan, Vaasa | collected... | reverse complement strand
CTGTGAGTAATCCTCGGGAACTTATTGTGCTAACATCTAGGACAGATGAGAACTTAACTTGTAGGATATCCGACACCTTTGATGAATATAGTCAATTATTACGTGGTAGACCTGAACCAGTTGAGATACACTTAAGGCTGTTCGGAGAAAATAAGAAGCAAATAGAATTCAATACGAAATTCGTAACTGAATTGCGTTCGAGATATCCGAATATTTGTTTCAGTACATTTACTAAAACCGATCTTCGTGAAATCCTGTGGCAACATCACGGTGTATCGCGCGCTCAGGCATTGCGGTCCGATATAACAGTAGTTAGTGTTGATGAGCCTTGGTTTCACCAATTAGTCTTTTCTCAATCTGAAGCTCACCTCACACCAAAAGAGAGCCTTGCGCGTCTTTACGTACATGGAGACAGGATTGACTCATTCCGGAAGCGCCAGTTGGAATCGTTTCTTCCACATGTAATGCTTGCATCCGCTGTCAGAGGTAAATTCTATGCTCTACCGCAGTACTACGATATGGGATTTTTCTTTTACCGGGCAGATCTTTTAGAAAAGCACCAAGTCGGCCTACCAACAACTCTAGGACAAATTACCAAAATGTCCAATAATAACTTAGAAGATGGCTCATGGCTTAGTGCCGTAGCTATGCTATCAAAGAAAGAACATATGTTCAGCTTTGCAATTGAGACGAACACCGTTGGGAATCTGGTATGTCCGTTTATCGAACTCTGCTGGAACTACGGTGCGCCGCCGGAGTTCTTAGAACACTCAGCCCATGATCACTCCAGGATTGCCATAGAAAACAGCCTTCGAACCTTAGCATGGCTCATTTATCATCGATACATGCCCTATCCCTGTGATAACAAAACAACAGGAGAAGCTATTTTTTGTAGGCATTGGTATTCAAGTTTTCAGGAAATGAAGCTTAACAATCTTATGAGCGAAGCGGAATATCGAATAATGAAATTTCCGACTGTTGACATGCCTCCTGAACAAAGAAATATTCTTCAAAAAAGTATTGAAAACTACGCAATGGAATTAGGTTGTCACCCTGATAACATTGGATTCGATGAAAATACAAATGACGATATTCAGAATTCTAACGATTTCCATAAATTTCTAAAAAAGCAGTATGCAAGAAAATTTCTCTTTGAAAAGGAAGGTGGTAAATGGAAACTTAGTGAGACAGTTTTGAAAGGAGGATGGATGTGCTCGGGTGGGTGGTATACGAGTGTACTGCGTTCTGGCCGTTCTGTTGATCCCGGATGGATTATCGCAAATGAGCTTGTTGACCAAACAAGGGTTATTGAAAGGGCCTATGAGGGGGCTGGATTGCCACCGACTGAGGATTTTTACATGGGTAACGGGCATCGTCAGGTTCCAGACATTTCTCCTGTAACGTTTGGGAACTTGTATAGTGAGTTTTTCCCTTGTGCGCGTCATCGTTATGATGTTTTTGGATTCTCAGAGCCAGAAAAATCAAGCTTAGCTTATGAACTTTTCGCCGATGAACTCTATATGGTTCTCAACGAATTTTTGTCTAAGTGTGTCAAAGAAATGCCTAATGAAGAAGAAATCTCAAAAGTAGCTCAGGTTATATTTCAAAGAGCGGACAATGCCATAGCCGAAGTGGAAAGTATGCAATAATTCAACAATCTTTACTCGGTAATATTGTGTACAAGAACAGGCGATTTATTTGCCGTTGAGCCTAACAACAATGGCAATGTTGTTTTCGATGAGCTGCCCCGTGCTTTCATATGGAGGGTTTTTAGCTGTTAATTTGGCTGGAGCAATTGTTCTGTTACTTTTTCGGCTTGGATCCAGTCGGAGTGGCCGTCCATGAATGTTGCATTGCAGCCGTCGCGGTGGCGGGCCATTTAAATGATTATTGATTATTTAAGGATTTCTGCCCCCCCCTCGTATGCTAAGCCCCCGACTCACGGCAGACAAGCAAGCATATCCGGGCAACTTGGGTTGCCGGCAACCCTAACTGGCTGAGAGCATTTCAAGATGAGGGCGGTTCGCGAACCGCCCCTACGTTGGGGGATGGCTTTTCGATTGATTATTGGGGATTTCTGCGTCCTTGAGGTAGCTTTTGCGATGCCAGGGGCGATTTTGACCTTCCGTCTTGTGAGAGTAAATATCGCTCGTTCTCGTAACAAAAGCAATTTTTTAGAGGCACCCTTGAATTGTTGGCAATAAATTCTTGACAATGGGAAGGCAAAGACCTAAAGTAGCTTTCTCGTTTATCCCTAAAGTCGTGAATGGTGGGGAATTAAATCAGAAAAAACCTTATTTAGAATGTTTAGAAGGAGATTTTGAAATGTCAACAAAGGTTGCAATTAACGGGTTCGGCCGAATCGGCAGAGCCGTAGCAAGAATTATTTTCCAAAGACAGGGCGATTTGGAGCTGGTCGCTATCAATGACCTCTCGGATGCCAAGAGCCTTGCGCATTTGTTTAAATATGATACCGTAATGGGCAAATGGAACGGCACAGTCGAGGCAAAGGACGGCGCATTAGTCATTAACGGCAAATCCGTGAAGGTCCTGGCCGTAAGGAATCCCTCCGAGCTGCCCTGGAAGGACATGGGCGTAAAGATTGTCCTGGAATCGACGGGCATCTTCCGCAACGCCGAATCACCCAAGGGCGGTTACGCCGACCATATCAAGGCAGGGGCCGAAAAGGTTCTGCTAAGCGTCCCGGCCAAGGACAATATCGATGCGACTATCGTGCTGGGTGTAAACGACAACGCCCTCACCAGCGACGTCAAATGTGTCTCGAACGCAAGCTGTACGACCAACTGTCTTGCCCCTCTATGCAAGACCCTCAATGACGCCTTTGGTATCGAGCAGGGTGTTATGACTACCATTCACGCTTATACCAACGACCAGAATGTGGCTGATATGATTCACTCCGACCTGCGTCGTGCCCGTGCGGCGGCGGCAAATATGATTCCAACAAGCACAGGCGCCGCAAAAGCCATCGGAAAAGTGATTCCCGCTCTTGACGGTAAACTCGACGGTTTCGCCGTCCGGGTGCCTATTCCGGTGGGAAGTATCGTTGACCTTGTGGTTAATGTCAAAAAAGACGTTACCGCCGCCAGCGTGAATGCGGCAATGAAAGCAGCAGCAGAAGGCCCGATGAAGGGCATCCTGGTTTATTGCGACGAGCCCATAGTCAGCAGCGACATTGTTAATAACCCAGCTTCGAGTATCTTCGACTCTCTGTGCACCATGGTCATCGGCAGGATGGTTAAGGTCGTTAGCTGGTACGACAACGAGTGGGGTTACTCGAATCGCAGTGTCGATATTATGGAAAAAATGGCAAAGATGTAAAGAGTATTGAATTCGTCTCAAGTGTTCCTTTGGCGGCAAACAGGAGCTTTTGATTACTAATCGATTACTCCGCCTAAGACTCGGAGTTGAATTTGGATATCCGCTTACATGGAAATGACACAAAATGCAGGTAAAAGAAATGGCCAAGAAAACTGTTGCCGATATCGATGTTAAGGGCAAAAAGGTCCTGATGCGATGCGACTTTAATGTGCCGCTGGATGAAGATTGCAACATTACCAGCGATGACCGAATCGTAAAGGCACTGCCTACAATCAAGAAAATCCTGGCAGGCGGCGGCGCGCTGATACTTATGAGCCACCTCGGCAGACCTCAGGGGCAAAGAGATGAAAAATTGTCTCTGGCACCTGCGGCCCAAAGACTCTCGGAGCTTCTGGGACAGGAGGTTTTCTTCACAGAAGACTGCATCGGCCCCGAGACAAAGGCAAAGGCCGAGGCGCTGGCCGACGGCGAGTGTATGCTGCTCGAAAACCTTCGCTTTCATAAAGAAGAAACGATAAAGGACAAAGCGGCAAAAGAAGATGCACAACTGCGCCAGGCAAAAGACGATTTTGCCCAGCAGCTTGCCGATTTGGCGGATATTTATGTTGACGATGCTTTCGGCACGGCACACAGAGATAACGCTTCAATGTACACAGTGCCGGTTCTGATGGAAGGCAAACCTCGGGTTATCGGCTTCCTTATCGAAAAGGAATTAAAATTCTTAGGTGAAACCTTACAAAATCCGGAAAGACCCTTCGTCGCGATATTGGGCGGAGCAAAGGTTTCGGACAAGATTGGTGTGATTGAAAATCTGATAGATAAGGTTGACCGCATTATTATTGGCGGGGCGATGGCATATACGTTCCTCAAAGGCAGGGGCAAGAGCATCGGCAAAAGCCTGTGCGAGAACGACTTCATCGATAAGGGCCAAAAACTGCTGGACCAGGCCGCCGAGGCCGGCTGTGAAGTAATCCTGCCAGTGGATCACGATGTAGTACGTAAGCTCAAGGCCGGAGCGCCACACCGAACCGCCGTCGGCGATATTGACCCGGGCTATCAGGCCGTGGACATTGGACCGATTGCCATCGAGACGTTTTCAAAGAACATTATCGATGCCAAAACCATCTTCTGGAACGGGCCGATGGGTGTTTTCGAAATACCACCCTTCGATCAGGGAACTAAAGCCATAGCTTTGGCCGTTGCCGAAGCCACAGATAAAGGCGCACGCAGCATAATCGGCGGAGGTGACAGTGCCAGCGCAGTGCAGAAACTCGGCCTGGAAGACAAAATAAGCCATATTTCCACGGGTGGAGGCGCTTCGCTCGAATTTCTGGAAGGCAAAAAGTTCAAGTGCCTTGAAATCCTTGATGAGAAATAGAGTTCATCGTTCGTGGTAATCAACAAAGATGCGATTGCCCAAAGCAGGAACAGTTGAGATAGTGCCGTCGATACTAAGCGCCGACTTTGCCCGGCTTGCTGACGAAATAGCTATGGTTGAGTCGGCCGGAATAAATATGGTACATCTCGATGTGATGGACGGCCATTTTGTCCCGAATATCACTATCGGCCCGCCGGTTATTGCCAAGCTTCGCAAGTGCAGCCGTCTTGTTTTCGATGCCCATTTGATGATAAGTGAGCCGGACAAATACGCCGAGCCTTTTGTACAAGCCGGCGCCAACCATATAACATTTCATATCGAAGCAGCCAACCAGCCGCTAAAGCTTATCGACAAAATACACAATTTAGGATGCACTGCCGGGATATGCCTGAATCCGGAGACTCCCGTCGATGCCATAAAGAGTGTTGGGCCAGTCTGCGATATGGTCCTGGTGATGACAGTGCGCCCGGGCTTCGGCGGACAGAAGTTTATGCCCGAGGCGGCAAAAAAAATAAGCAAAATCAGAGATATCGTCGGCCCTGATATCCGCATAGAAGTCGACGGCGGGATAGACCCCAAAACCACGCCAATAGTGGTTTCATACGGGGCCGATACCCTTGTTGCAGGCAATGCAATATTTGCAAAAAAGGACCGTATTGCAGCAATAAACGCCATTCGAAAGGCGGCCGGGTAAAGGGAACCTCTAAAAATTCATTTTTACTGCGAACGGCTGCAATCTCCTGAAGGCGGCGTTGTCAGGCCAAGATGTGTCCTCGACATAGCTTTGGCTATGCGTGCGGCGATTTTGACCTTCCGCCAAAGCCGGGGAAAATTTCGCACGTTCTCGTGACAAAAGCAATTTTTAGAGGCCCCCTGATTTTTTATGGCCATTTCTGCTGCTTTTTGGTAAAATCCACGAATTGCTTTTTTATGTCGATGCAGGGATATACCGCGCTGAATGCAGGATTTAATTAAATACAGGTTACCATGGGCAAAGAAGCTAAATCAAAATGGAACGGCTTCTCATTGAAGCCGCGAAAAGAGATGCCCGAAGGATTGTGGGTTCGCTGTCCGGGCTGTGAGCACACGCTCTACAAAAGCGCCGTCGAAAAGAACCTTAATGTCTGCCCGGATTGTGACCACCATTTTCGCATCGAGGCGAAAACCCGGATAAAGTACCTGGCCGATGAAGATTCTTTCCAGGAGGTTCTTGTCAACTTAACGAGCGAGGACCCGTTGGGCTTTAAGTTCAGGGGAACCACTTATAAAAAGCGGCTAAAAGAAGACGCAAAAAAATCCGGCTCAAAAGAGGCTATGCGGATCGGCAAGGCCTTTATCAAAGGCAGAGGCGTTATATTGGCGGTTATGGAGCCGAATTTCCTCATGGGCTCTATGGGTTTCGTAGCCGGCGAGAAACTCTGTGTCGCGGTTGATATGGCAATGGACGAAAAACTGCCCCTCGTAGCGGTTTGCTGCTCCGGCGGGGCAAGGATGCACGAGGGTGTAATCTCATTAGGGCAGATGGCCAAGACCTCCGCCACCCTGGCGAAATTCGACGAGGCCGGGGGGCTTTATATCTGCGTCCTGGCCGACCCGACTACCGGCGGCGTTACCGCCAGCTTTGCAATGCTTGGCGACTGTTTAATAGCTGAGCCGGGAGCACTTATTGGGTTCGCAGGACCGCGTACGATTGCCGAAACAATAAAAGTCGAGCTGCCCAAAGGTTTCCAGACCGCCGAGTTTATGCTGGAGCACGGCTTCGTGGATATGATTGTCCACCGAAAAGACCTTCGCAGCGAAATCGCCCGCCTTATCGACTATTGCCATAGGTAAAATTCCTTATCCTGAGTGCCCAAAAGTTTACGGCCAGCACCGAAAGAACTTTGTAAGGATATATTGTTCCAGAATAAACAGGGCCATTTATGATAGCATTAGGTATTTTTCTGCATTCGGTAGGGGGCTTTGCAGCGGGCAGTTTTTACATCCCATTCAAAAAAGTCCGGAACTGGGCGTGGGAGAGTTACTGGCTCGTAAACGGAATTCTGTCCTGGATTATTATGCCCTGGATTATCGCACTTCTGACGGTGCCGGGATTGATTTCAATTCTGCGGGAAGCGCCGAAAAGCAGTATTTTCTGGAGCTATCTTTTCGGTCTGCTCTGGGGCATCGGCGGCCTTACGTTCGGACTGTCGATGCGGTATCTCGGAATGTCGCTCGGATATGCAATCGCGCTGGGATTTTGTGCGGCATTCGGGACAATTATTCCGCCGATATATTTCGGTACCATCGGCGATTTAATCACCATCGCCTCAGGCCTGACCACGCTGGGAGGCGTACTTGTCTGTCTTATTGGAATCGCGATTTGCGGCTGGGCGGGTATGTCCAAAGAGAAAGAGCTGTCGGACGAAAAAAAGAAAGAGACGATTAAGGAATTCAACTTCAGCAGGGGGCTCTGGGTCGCTACATTTGCAGGTGTGATGAGTGCGTGTATGGCGTTCGGCATAGCCGCCGGAAAACCAATCGCCAAGCTCGCCGTCGAACGGGGCGTACCGTCTTTGTGGCAGAACAGCGCGATTTTTATCTGCATCCTTGCGGGCGGATTCACAACGAATTTTATCTGGTGCGTATTGCTGAATATTACAAACCGTACAACGAAAAATTACATCGATAACTCCAACTCTTCACTTGCCGGCAACTATGTCTTTTCCGCATTAGCGGGAATTACCTGGTACTTCCAGTTTATGTTTTATGGAATGGGCACAACCAAAATGGGACAGTACGACTTTTCGAGCTGGACCATCCACATGGCCTTTATCATCGTCTTCAGCAATATATGGGGCTTGATATTCCGGGAATGGAAAGGAAGCAGCCGTCGTACACACACAATCGTTTTCTCCGGGATACTTGTGCTCATACTGTCAACATTCATCGTTGGACTGGGAAACTACCTTGCGTCAATCGGAAAGTAAGAACCGAAATTCGTTAGGCAATCATACAGGCCGATGCCGGGTAAGTGTTTTGGGAGAGTAAAGACAATGGCGAAAAAAGAGACAATGACTTCAAGGCAGCGCGTTTTGAAAGCTCTCAATCACGAGGTTCCCGACAGGGTACCGATTGACCTCGGAGGATTTCAAACAGGAATACATAAAAGAGCGTATGCGGAATTGCTTTGTCAACTGGGGCTGAGCGAAGAAATAACAATTCTCGATCCGGTCCAGCAGCTCGCCAAACCGAGCGAAGAAGTTCTAAAGCGTTTCAGGGTTGATATCCGTTATATATGTGCGCACGGCCCGGACGATTTCAAAGGCGGAATCGAACAGAATACCCGCAATGGTAAACTCTGGCACGACCTGAAAGATGAATTCGGCGTCGTCTGGTCGATGCCGGATGAGCAGCAGCTTTATATGGACATCTCACATCATCCGCTCGCTGATGCGAGTGTTAAAGATATCGAAGATTATCCTTTCCCCGACGGCAGCGACCCAAGTCGCTTCACCGGAGTTCGCCAAAAAGCCCTACAGATGCGCAGCGATACCCCATACGCCATATCAACCGGCATTGGGGGTGTGGTCTATGAATACTGCTGGTATATGCGCGGGCTCGAAAGATGGCTCATAGATACGATAGAGAACCCGGCCTTTTGCGAGGCGCTGCTGGATAAGACCCTTAAATTCTGGATGGACTATCATACCGGTTTTTTGGGCGAGGTGGGTGATATCGTCGATGTAGTGATGATTGGCGATGATTTGGCCGGTCAGAGCGGGCCGTTGTTTTCTCCGGATTTTTACCGAAAAATAGTCAAGCCCAGACAGAAAAAGCTCGTCCAGCATATCAAGTCGCTTACAAAAGCGAAAATCTGGTATCATACGTGCGGGGCCTGTTTCGAGTACATCCCGGAGCTTATTGACAATGGTATCGATATTCTCAATCCCGTCCAGATCGGCCTTGTGAATATGGAACCCCAAAAGCTCAAAGATAAGTTCGGAAGCCGGATTACGCTGTGGGGCGGGGGTATAGACGCCCAGCACGTTCTTGCCTTTGCCAAACCGGACCAAATCAGGGAGCACGTGAGGAAAAACCTAGAAATTTTCAAGCAGGGAGGCGGCTACGTGTTCAACAACGTACATAACATCCAGCCTGGCGTGCCGGCTGAAAACATTGTTGCTCTATTCGATGCGGCCTATGAATTCGGCTTTTATGATTGAATATTAAGTACAAATATATTATTATAACAAAATCTCTTGTTTCACTTCCGACGAAATATCCTTATAATTTCGCACTTACATCTGTTTTTAGAGTAGTTAGTAAGATAGTTTTTTTACACTTTCGAATATTTTTTTGCAGGGATTGATATGTTTAAAAGTATATTTCAAAAACGTTTATCAGCTATGTTGATGCTGATTTTATTAATATACACCCCTGCCAAAACTCTATTCGCTCAATCCTCAAACAAACAATTCACCGATAACTCATCAGAGGGGGCACAAAAACCGACATTCCTGATACCGGCCATAGCAAAGCAGAATAAACCCATAGCACTGATAGTTTTGCAGGAAGACGATGAATGGCTGGTTGCGGCGGCGGCCCCGGCGGCCGCAAAGATACGCCAGGTAAATAAAACACCCATTCTTTTGAAATGGGCATCAAAAGAAAATCCCCGACAACAAAAATTGCTCGAGCAACTGGAACCGGTAACGAGTTTCTGCACCATACTATCATCGAATCCGACTTTCACCCTTGACCAAATCAACGACAATCCGACGATATGCAATATTCCGACAAAATCCGAACCAGTCGAAGCGAGCCTATTTCTCGCCGGTCATTTTTGGCAAAAAGCCGACTCTGTAGTTATCGCATCCAGATATGACCCTGTCGCTATTATCATGGGCTCCGCTTTGGCTTCACATTCCTGTGTACCTCTCATCGTCTCAACGGGAAAAGAGCAGCTAAATACCCTTTCACAAAAACTGGACTCTTTGAAGGTTAGACGTATCATATACGTAACTTCGAAAAACAGCCCGACTGACTCCGAGAATCTTTTTCCCCGGCATAAAACGGAAATTATCGACATCAAAGAAACCCAAAAGCGTTTAATTCAAAAGCTCAGAGCTCCGAGCATACAAAATATTATTCTCTTTCGCGTTCCTGATAACTCAACCGACGAAGGGTCCATATCCTGGCTGGCGCCTTACCTTAGCCTTATACACGGCTCGGCTCTTGTGCCATGCTACTCATCAGAACCTTCGTCGGCTCAGTCAAAAATAGAATCTTTGATTCGCAAGTACTCTCTAAGGCCAAGAACAATAACCATATTAGGAGACTATGAAGCAGTCGATATTGTCACGAACGAAGAAGAAGGAGAAGAAGGAGAAGAAGAATACTCGAACACTTATGAAATATCGGCGGAACTTTCCCCTCCGCTTCCACAAGGTCAGGCTGCCCGGATGGGAATCGGCCGAATTCCGTTCCATCAATTATGGGCAGCCTCAACACTCATAGCTTATGGCGTCGCACGGGACCATATTCTCGCTCAGCAACAGCCAAACGTCGTCATGATAGCCAATCCGAGCACCGATTACAGCACGCTGCCGCTTTGTGAGACCATTAGCAGGGCAACCGCCGGAGAATTCAAGAACCTTGGAATAAAAATAAACGAGTTTTACGGCATCTCTTGCAACAACGAGCTTCTCAGGAGCTCCGTGGAAAAATCTCAATTCATAATATACGAAGGTCATATAACCGACTTTTCATTGTTCGACAACACCTCTTACTTCGAAGACGAAGAGGAGATTTACCCCTATGAATATGAACAAAGCCGGTATGAATATTACAACGATACGACGGATTTCACGGAAAACGATACGGATGTTTATGATGATTCATCGGGCGACGATGACAACTCACACGATGCCGAAATAAATATGCAGGAACAAAACGAACGGACGGATTCGGATTATCATATGTTCGATGAGGACGTGGACAGCCAAGTCTACGAAGTTTCGCAAACAACAGAACCTTGCAAGCTGGAGGCAATACCCCTGGTCGTAATTCAAAGCTGTCACTCATTAGACGATACCGTTTTGGATATTCTGACCTCAGGTGCCATAGGTATAATCGGCAGTAAGACCAATATTCACAGTGCCTCCGGAAGTGCATTTATCAAGGCGTTTTGCGATGGGCTCTTGTACAGAAGCGACACCATAGGGGAAGCAATGCGCGACGCGAAAAACTACCTGCTATGCGTAAGTGCTCTCAAAAAAGCACGCGGGCATACCCAATACGCCAAAGTCGAGAGGGCGGCATACAGCTTCCATTTCTGGGGCGATCCGGAGCTGCGGATGTTTTCCGGCTTACAAAACAGACAGAAGATAAAACCTGTCTCAGGAACATTTTCCCGGCCCGACAAGATTACTGTTACAATACCAAATAAGCGTTCACCAACATCAAGAACTGAAAAGTATTTCCTTCGCATGTTTCCCGGCAGCGAAGCCGCGGGCATTCTAAAAAGAATCAAGGACAAAGAAATTCGCAGGGTAGCACCCATATACTTTTTCAGAATTCCAATGGCGAAGAGTTTTGAGCCCTCACAATATGCCGGTCTGAAAAAATCGGAGGACACCACGGTCCGAGCCGTGTTTTTTGCTGATACTTTTAAACGATTCCTCTACATAGCTTATTTTCCTGAAAAAGAGGAAAAAGAGGAGGTTTTTACTCTCCAGTTTATAAAAAAAGAAATAACCGCTGGGACGCAGTTTTAAATTTTCCGAGAAAGTAAATGTTTAACCGTAATCGCGCAGCAATACTGGCAGCAGTAATACTTACAGCCGCGTTTCTTTTGTGCGTATGGCTGCGGATGAAATATACCTGGAAACCGGTTTGGGCCCATGGTACCAGAGGATGGCGTCTGACATACGATATCAGTTTTTCCTTCACAAAAGGAGATAAAATCCAAATCGCCATTCCGGACAGCACGCCGAACAGCCGGCTCTGGCGTGAGACTTTTTCACATGAAGGCATTTTGGTGGATTTACTAAGGAACAAAAGAACCAGAGGGCGCGGAGCATCGGCCGTATCAATGCCCGGCCATGAACGAGGCCGGTTTTTTGCCCAGTTTGATATACATCTCAGGCCCGACCCGCAATCAAAGTTACCTGCCGCCGAAGAAAAAATATCAGCTAATGACAGGGCTTACTACCTGCGAAACGAAAAAGAGATTCAAACAGCAAGCCCGGGGCTCTCAAATATTTTGAAGCAGCTGTCCAATCAGAAAATAACGAAAACCGAACTCTTAAACCATATCTTCGATTATTGCGCGGAAAATATCACCAAAGGCCAAAAAGGCACTTTTTCAGATGCTACCAACACACTGGAGCATAATGTTGGCAGCACCCTTGGCCGCGCCCGGGCAATGGCAGCCCTTTGCAGGGCATCCAAAATACCGGCACGATTGGTGGCCGGTTTCATTCTTGAAAATAATCAGCAGGCCCAGGTGCATTATTGGGTCGAAGTTTTTGCTCAAAAAAACTGGCAGGCTTACGATCCCGAGAACGGTTATTCCGTCCAACTGCCAATTACTTTTCTGCCCGTCAGTCGTGACAGCATCGACATCGTCAGGGGGATCAAAGCCCCCGGCTATCAATCCAGATTTTCTATAAGGCGACTGCTGCCTCCTCCTTCTTTGTCTTCTTCACAAGAGAGGCGATTATGGAGCATTTTCGATTTGACCGGATTACCTCCGAGTATGCAGGAAATAGTGTCCATGATACTTCTTTTACCATTGGCGGCACTTATAACAACCATCTTTCGTAATATAATCGGCATACAGACCATCGGCACCTTCACGCCGGGCCTGATTGCGTTGAGCTTCATCCATGCCGACTGGCGTACCGGCACTATTGTGTTTGTTATTGTCCTGTGCGTCGGCATACTGGCCAGAATAATCCTGAATAAACTGCAGCTTCTTATGGTGGCCCGGCTAAGTATCATCCTTACCCTGGCCGTCTTGTGCATGGTTCTGGCAGTAGCGGTTCTGGACTACCTGAGTCTGACACCAAGCGCCAGCGCAGTGGTACTGCCAATCGTTATATTGACAATGATGATCGAACGATTCAACATCATAGCTGAAGAAGATGGTCTGCCGAACGCCTTAAAAATATTTGCTACAACTATTTTTGTGGCTGCATCCTGCTTTCTGGTGATGAAAGTGGATTGGTTCGGCAGGACAGCCCTGATATTTCCTGAGGTACATTTATTGAACATAGCAATACTTATACTCATAGGACGTTATTCAGGATACCGGCTCAGCGAAATCTGGCGGTTTCGTGATGTAACACAAACACCCCCTGGTTGAGAGGTCAGTATGGTTCGCGTAAGAAAGCTCCCTTTTTGGTCATGGCCGTCATCGCTCAGGCGAAACGGAATTATGGGCATAAACTCTCGTAACATCAATATCATATTTGCCCTGAATCCCCGCTCAAATTACGCGATGGTTGACAACAAAGCTCTAACGAAAAAGTTATGCGAATCACGTCTCATACCGGCCCCGAAAACCTACGCATTAATTCAGCGTTTCGGAGATATTAAAAAAAGCACTGACCTTCTGTTCAGCCTGCCGAGCTTTGTCATCAAACCGACACGCGGCGCGGGGGGCCGGGGTGTCCTGGTCATAGCTGATCGGAAAAATAATGAATTTCAAAACGCCAAAGGAGAAGTGTTCTCTCTGGAACAGATAAAATATCATATCTCGACCATACTATCGGGGCTTTACTCGCTCAGCGGACAACCCGACCAGGCAATGATAGAGAAACTCATCGAACCTCATCCCGCGTTCAAGGAGCTAACAGTTGCCGGCACGCCGGACATCCGAATAGTGCTATATAAAACCACCCCGATAATGGGCATGCTCCGTCTTCCTACAAAGGCCTCGAGAGGACGGGCAAACCTGCATCAGGGAGCAGTTGGTGTTGGCATAGACCTCGAAACAGGAATAACGTGCGGTGGTGTTTGGCGAGACCGTTCGTTTGATATCCATCCCGATACGGGAGCTTCTATCAATGGGGTTATGATTCCGAACTGGACAAATGTGGTGAAAACAGCAATCCAGCTTAGCAAGGCGATAGCTCTGCAATATGTTGGGGTGGATATTCTTCTGGATGCCGAAGGAGGGCCGCTGGTACTGGAGGCCAATGCAAGGCCGGGTCTGTCTATTCAAATTGCTAATCGCTGTGGGATATGGCCGAGACTTAATGAAATAAATATTAAGCAAGGCCTTTCCCGAGTAAGGCAAATATAGCCTGCTCCAGAATTGGGTAAAAGAAGATTCCCAAAATCCCTCTTTCACTTCTGACGAAATATCCGTATAATTTCGGGATGAAATCTGTTTTGGAGCAGGTCATGGGATATTTTCGGAAAAATATTGAAAAGGTAAAAGGTTACGAGCCGGGTTTTCAGCCGAAGGAAACGGACGTTGTAAAGCTCAACACAAATGAGAATCCGTATGCGCCTACGCCTGCGGTATTAAAGGTGCTGACTGAAATCACTCCGGAACGGCTTCGCAGATACCCCGACCCGCTCGGAAACGAATTCCGTCAGGCGGCGGCCGAGGTCAATGGTGTCCGGCAGGAAAATATTATGTGCTGCAATGGCGGTGATGATTTTCTGACTATCGCTTTTCGAGCGTTTTGTGATAAAAATCGGCCCGTCGCTTATCCGGTTCCGACATATTCGCTCTATCGGGTATTAGCCAAATTGCAGGATTGCGAGGCAATTGAAATTCCGTTCGACCCTGAATTTAACCTGCCGGCCAAACTGGCGCACACCAATGCCGCCCTGACCATAGTCTGCAATCCAAACGCACCGAGCGGCAGCTTTATAAGTGTCGGCGAGCTGGCTTCATTGGCCGATGAGCTCTCCGGGGTATTACTCGTTGATGAGGCCTATGTGGACTTCGCCGAGGCCAATTGCACTGAGCTGGTCAAAAAATTCGATAATGTTATTATACTGCGCTCGATGAGCAAGGGATATAGCCTCGCGGGCATCCGGTTTGGATACGTCATCGCCCAGCGGGACTTAATAACAGGCCTGATGAAGGTCAAAGACTCCTATAATGTTGACTCCGTTGCCCTTGCCGTGGCAACCGCCGCGATAAAAGACCAAAAGTATTTCAGCGAAACGACCGAAAAAGTAAAGAAGGCCCGCGGCTTTTTGACCGAACAACTGCGTGATTTAAAATTTGAAGTCCCGCAAAGCTTCTCGAACTTTGTGCTTGCCAGGAGCAAAAACTTCCAAGCGGGCAGGATTTTCGGCAAACTCAAAGAACGCAGGATTTATGTCAGATACTTCGAGATGCCCGGCCTTGACGATAAGCTGAGAATAAGCGTAGGCACAGATGAACAAAATAATAAACTTATTTTTGCCTTGAAAGAAATCCTGTCACAAGAGACTGCACCGTCAGACTAATACGGCAATAAAAAATAGTACATAAAAGGACATGATAATGGATAAGCGCACTGCTGAAGTTCACAGGCAGACAAAAGAAACCGATGTTTCCGTACAGCTTAACCTGGACGGCGACGGCAAATACGAGATTGACAGCGGTATAGGCTTTTTGGACCACATGCTCACGCACCTGAGCAAACACAGCAAAATCGACCTTCTGGTCAAGGCCAAAGGTGATTTGGAAGTCGATGCTCACCATACGGTAGAAGATATTGCGATATGCCTCGGTGAATGTCTATTGCAAGCCTTAGGTGACAAAAAAGGTATCGCCAGATACGGACACAGCTCGGTGCCGATGGAGGACGCCCTGGCGAACGTTTCCGTTGACCTTTCGGGCAGGGCGTCCTGTGTATATAACGTTGAATACCGAACAGATAAAATCGGCGACTTCGACGTCGAGTGCCTCGAGGAAATGCTGCGGAGCTTTGCCAATAACGGAAAGTTCAACCTGCACATAAATGTCCCGTACGGCACAAACAGCCATCATATAGCCGAGGCGATTTTCAAGGGACTGGGCAAAGCGCTCGGTACGTCTGTCGGCATTCTCGGGGCGGATATCCCAAGTACAAAGGGGGTATTGTGATTGAGGAACCAAAGAGTGAATATCGAACCGGGATAGGAACCGATATCCACAGGCTTGTCGAAGGCAGAAAGCTCATGCTCGCCGGGGTTTACGTGCCGTACCCTGCCGGTCTGGCCGGACACAGCGATGGCGACGTGGGACTGCACGCCGTTATCGATGCCCTGCTCGGGGCAAGTGGAATGGGAGATATCGGAACGCTGTTTCCCAACTCCGCGGCGCGATGGAAAGACGCCGACAGCAAAGAGCTTTTGTTTATTGTGAAGGAACAGCTCGAAGAGAATAAATGGGAAGTCGTTAATGTTGACCTGATTATACACGCCGAAGAACCCAGACTTGAGAAGGTCAAAGGCCAGATGAAAAGATGCATTGCAGGTCTTTTGGGTATTGACTTTACATCCGTGAACGTAAAGGCTAAAACCAACGACGGACTCGGCGATATAGGCGCAGGAGAAGCAATGGCCGCTACGGCTATGGCCCTTTTGAGAAAAAAGAAAAGAAGAACACTATAAATTATTATTGATGGTATCTGCCCATGGCACTAAATCTTTATAACAGTCTGACAAGAAGAAAAGAGGAATTCGAACCGTTGAAAAAAGGCATGGTCGGAATATATGTCTGCGGGCCGACCGTATATGGACATTCACACTTTGGGCATGCGAAAAGTTACGTGAGCTTTGATATACTGACAAGGTATATGCGTTATCTCGGTTACGAAGTTACCTATGTGCAGAATATAACAGACGTCGGCCACCTCACCGACGACGCCGATGAAGGTGAGGATAAAATCGCCACCGCGGCAATAAAAGAGAGAAAGCATCCGATGGCCCTGGCCGAATATTACACTCGCAGCTACTTCGAAGACATGGACAGGTTGAACTGCGTCCGGCCCGATATAAGCCCGAGAGCCAGCGGCCATATACTCGAACAAATAGGGATGGTAACGACACTCCTTAAAAAAGAATACGCCTATGAAGCCAACGGCTCGGTCTATTTCGATGTTTCCAAATTCAAAGACTATGGAAAACTCTCCGGCAGAAACCTCGACGAGATGATTGCCGGCGTACGCGTGGAGGTTTCGCCGGACAAAAAGAACCCCGCTGACTTTGCCCTATGGAAGAAAGCCGAGCGAAACCATATTATGCAAT
>Ga0307379_10005905_pt1 | contig 16948 bp, 12 predicted proteins | sample UN2MG_FD_202237 | JGI IMG/M metagenome (GOLD analysis project Ga0307379, IMG submission 202237) | Soil microbial communities from Risofladan, Vaasa, Finland - UN-2 | ecosystem: Environmental > Terrestrial > Soil > Coastal area > Acid sulfate soil | place: Finland: Risofladan, Vaasa | collected... | reverse complement strand
GGGGTATAATCCAAGCTCGACCCTGAACGTAGCCTATTCAGATGACGTGTTCAGATACGTGCACGGGTGCGTCGTACACCGGGATACGATTGGGTGGACAGAGGCGAAAGAGGATCGTCTTGAGGAGGCAGCAGGGGAAGCTTTCCGCGACGCCCTCAAGAGGGGAAAATGCTTTGCCTTGGCCGAGTCACTCATAGAGTATCACGGTGACCAACTTCCCGAACTGGAGGGCGACTGTAGCTGGACGGAAACTCTCGCGGCCGATATACTGGGGCGCAGCAGCAACTTCCGTTTGCTTGGGAACCTCAGGAACTGCTTCGTTCCCGTGCCCAACGAAGCTGGAATAGACACACTTGATGATCTCGTCTACGAGATTCTCAAGAGGCATTTTGGCGGAGGCGCCAACTTGGTATCCTTCAGTGAGTTCCTGAAGACCGAAGGCATCCTGAAGACGAACTTGACGGCATCCATGCTGGATCCGTCAGGAAAGCTTCTCATAACCGAACAGGAGATTTCTCTTCGCGAGTTACGTGCACATGCTTAGATCACTGAGCCTGAAACCGGTCTACGATAGCTCTGAATGCGATCTGGTCCGGGATCTCATTGTTCCCCTTCTCCAGAGCTGCAACGACTATCTGCGCGGGGTTGGCTTCTTCTCGTCGGGCTGGTTGAGAGTGGCCTCTGCCGGCATGTGCGCGCTGGTCGAGCGCGAGGGAAGAGCACGGATTGTCATCTCGCCTGTCTTGTCACCTGGTGATTGGGAGGCCCTCAAGTCCGGGCAGAAAGCAAGGAACGACGAGAGGCTCAAGGGGATTCTTCGAGGAAACATAGAAGAGCTCCGAGCGTCCCTCGAGACAGAAACACTTAACTCCCTGGCTTGGCTGGTGGCAGATGGGTACATGGAGTTCCGGTTCGCAGTACCCAAGGATCGCACACAAGTAGGTGATTACCATGACAAGGTTGGCGTCTTCATCGATGAGCAAGGCGATTGCGTAGCCATCCACGGTTCGTTCAACGACTCTGTACAGGGAACGCTCAATGGTGAGGCATTCTCCGTGTTCAAATCGTGGGATGCGGGTCAACAACCTTTTGTTCACCAGCACCGCGGAAGACTGCTCCGGCTCTGGAATACCGGCAACAGCCAATTCGATGTCTATAGCATCCCCGACGCGATACGAGAACAGTTTATCAAGCTCCGGACAACGGCTTCTCGGCCATACGAACCCTTTTCCGCTACGCTTTCTGCACTTGACTCCGGTCAGCCCCGATGCCCAATAGCTCTTAGGAGCTTTCAGGCGGCGGCCGTCGAGGCTTGGGAGAAAGCGGGCTGCCGAGGTGTCCTCGAAATGGCAACGGGCACTGGGAAGACTGCGACAGCTTTGGCCGCCGCAGTGTGCCGTCATGATGCACTGGGAAGGTTGGCCCTCATCATACTGGTGCCTTACCAGCACCTGCTTGAACAGTGGCAGAAGACCTGTCGTGCGTTCGGATTCAATCCCCGCATGTGTAGTAGTGCTCATAGAGGATGGGATGTTGAGGTAAAGTCGGTGGTCCAGGACTTCAGACTTGGCGCGTTGCCCAGTCTTTGCTTGTTAGCTGTCCACAACACAGCCGCCTCCGAACGTTTTCTCCGCATCGTCAGCACGTTGCCGCCGGAGAGAACAATGCTGGTTGCGGACGAAGTCCACAATCTTGGCTCAAGAGTTTTTCAGGCAGCTCTGGTGGAACAAGCCAAGTTGCGCTTGGGTTTGTCTGCCACACCAAGACGATGGTTCGATGAGCAAGGAACGCAGGCAATCTTCTCTTACTTCAACGGTGTATGCTTCGAGTATGCTCTGGAGGCTGCCATCGGGCACTGTCTGGTGCCGTACGAATACAACCCTATCCTCGTGAACCTGTCTGATGATGAGATGACGCATTTCGAACAGCTTACAAGGAAAATTACGTCCGTGGCTGGCAGGGCAGAGGATGATCCAGATATGCAAGTAACGCTGAAGCGTTTGCTGATTGAGAGGTCCAGAATATTGGCCTCTGCCCGCAATAAATTGCCGGAGCTGGTTGGATTGCTTCGTGGACTGTTGCATGAGAAGGAGGCGGGCAACGAAGAGCTTCAGCATGCCTTGATCTACTGCGCCCCAGGAACCCATAGGGATGTGCTTGCTGCGGTCGCCGGACTTGGGCTCAGGTGCCACGAGTTTGTGCATACGGTGTCACTTGAGCAGCGCGAGAAGGTCATTTCTGAGTTCAGCCGAGGCGACATTCAGGCACTCATCGCGGTCAAGTGCTTGGATGAAGGAGTCGATGTGCCGTCAACGGAACTGGCATTCTTCCTGGCCAGCACCTCAAATCCAAGAGAGTTCGTCCAGCGCCGAGGCCGCATCCTTCGTCGTGCGCCGGGCAAGTCGCGAGCCCGAGTCTTCGATCTGATAGTGACTCCTTCAGAGAAGGAGACAGACGTACGGAGCGAATTTGGTGCGTCAATCCTCAGGCGTGAAATGCCACGCTTTGCTGAGTTCTCATCCTTGGCGATCAACCAGTTTCAGGCGAGAGCTGTTGCATGATGCAAACTCACGATACTTCAGACGCACCTCCAGTCCTGCGCCACGCAGTCGGCAAGTCCACGTTGGCTGAAGGTTTCAGCGTCCCTAAGAGCCTTGAGTCTTGGGCCGAAGCACCGGAACCTGGCCAAAAGAGAAACATCTCTCTGCTTTTTGATGGAGACCGCGCGCCTGCCACACTTAGACGCTTGGCAAATGAACGAGGACACGTCCAGGTGAAGTACGAAAACAGCGAAGGGCTTCCTTTTCGTACATGGTTGGGGAAAGAATTCGGGTTTAGCAGTAGGGCGGTCGGCGATTACATTGAGGTAAGGCGCGTAGGAGTTGATTGCTTTGAAGTCACTGCTTTCCCGGCAGTCGGGCAAACAGAGAATCACCTCGAGGTCCAGAACTGGCTTTTCCACCGTACTGATGAAGGTCTTTTCGATCATTACGCTCCGGCCAGAGAGATACCTGCTATCGTCCGAGCCCTGCAGTTCAGCGACAAGGATGGCCAAGATTACTACAACAAGCTATTCTCTGAGCAGTTCTCGCGATGGAAATGGGACGCAGAGAGAAAAGTGGTGCCGGAACTGCCTCTGAAGTGCGATTTCTCGAAAGATGCAGTGCAAGTCGAAGTTGAGTTTGGGAATGCGCGCACCTACTATCAGGACTACATCAAATTCATGTTGGCATACAACCAGAGGAGTGCTGAGCTTGGCGTGCTCATCGTTCCCACAGAGGATTTCGCGCGGAAGCTGTGCGAGGTAGGACGGCAACGTGCGCTTCTCAGGGGCAAGCGCTCCTACAGCGGAATGATCCATTTCGGTAAAGTGCAGCGGGAGTTGGATTACCTGAAGTTCATGCTTTCCATGCCTTTGGCCATAGCCGGTATCGGTGCAAAACGTTGACCAAGTGGCGTACGCCCAGCTCCGTGTCTCTATTCAGCCAATGGCACTTCGCCAATATGTCGGTGTTGCTCCGCGATTGTCATCTCCAAGCCCCCGAACGTTTGATCCCAACTCGCGACTCATAGTGGATCACCTGACTCCGGATTACAGGATCATCCAGAATTGCGGTTATGAGTACGGACTGACGGACGCCTACTTGGGCTACGCAACACGAGGCTGTCCGAACAAATGCGCATTCTGTGCAGTCAATCGGATCGAGCCGGAGTTCGTGCATTATCTTCCTTTGAAGAGACAGGTGAAGGCAATCGAAGACATTTATGGGGCGAAGCGTCACTTGGTCTTGCTCGATAACAACGTGCTGGCATCTGAGCGATTCGAAGAGATCATTGGCGACATACTAGACCTGGGCTTCGAGAAAGGCGCACGACTGGATGGAAGGATGCGGCGGGTGGACTTCAACCAAGGCACCGATGCAAGACGCCTGACACGCGAGAAGATGCATCTCCTGGCCAAGACCGCAATCAAGCCTTTGCGGCTCGCGTTCGACGACATCCGGATGAAGGATCTCTTCGTCAAGAAGGTGAAGCTGGCACGCGACTGCGGGATCCTTAACTTGTCAACCTATGTCCTGTTCAACTATGCCGACAGACCACAAGAGTTTTATGAGCGTCTGCGCCTCGGAGTGACCCTGAATAGGGAATTGGGGACGAAGATACCTTCTTTTCCAATGAAGTTCATCCCTCTCGATGCCAAAGATCGGCACTATGTGGGACCACACTGGAATCGCCAACTCATCAGGGGCGTGCAATGCATACTCCTGGCGACCCACGGGATGGTAAGCCCGCGACTGGAGTTCTTCGAGGCCGCCTTCGGAAGAGACTCGAAAGAGTTCATCCGGGTCGCCTTGATGCCCGAGGAATACATCATCTACCGAAGGCACCACGAGGCGAACGGAGCCTACGACTGGGCCCAACTCTACGATCAGCTTACACCCGCTCAGCATGCCGACTTCATGTCATTGGTGTCACGAAAAAGAGTGGATTCCTCGGATGTCACGAACGCTTCGGGCACACGTCTGAAACGGCTGCTGGAGCACTATCTCGTGTCCTCTGGCGAGCACTCGTGAGCACCGATCAAGTTCGTTGGTAAGGCGAGCATTCTGAGTTGATATCGTCACTCTCCTGAAGCTTGGTCTCACTGCCAAATGGACAATGACCGCTGACGCCGCTGAATACCGGGAAACTCTCGCTATCGAAAAGGCGATCAAGGACAATGACGCCGCGCGCGAAGCTTGGATCAGACGCCAACTGAGCTGGCGCCGGTGGTCGGACCCTCCGTCGAGGATTCGACTGCAGGCGAGGACGGCGGGCAGGCGCTGCCGAGGCGAACCGGATTGGCGGCTCAGCCGCTGACGCCGGAAAGTCTGTCGATGGATGGCGAGAAGACTGAGACGTAGGGCATCATTTCCCAGAGGCAGAACTCGGCGCCGTTCCCGCTTCTATCGAAATCGCTCTCTCCAGTTCTTGCCGTATTTCTCCGTGAACTTCTCATTCACGATCATCGTGACCTGCTCACGGGTGTACATGTGCTGTTCCTCTCCGTCCCGCCTCACCACGAGGCTGCGCAGGATGGCACTCATTCTGTACGGATCGTTTACCTCAACCAATGGGTCCGGTATTCCCCGAGAGGTCTCATATTCGTGAATGAGTTCAGCCTTTTGAGCGAAAAAGCTGACGTGCTGGTCGTAGAAGTCACTGCTGAACCCAGGATGGTAATGCTGCATGGCATCACGCAGTTTGCCGCGAAAACCCGGAATCCAGCTCCTTTTCGAGTATGTCTGGTATCGCTTGAGGGCCTTGAGCAACTGCCAGAACCGCTCCATGTCGAGCGGGTGGTGCGAATTCCATGTTCTGGCTTTCAGCCAGTTATCGAGATATGGATCCGCACCTTTTGAGAAGAACCGGGGCATTCGAAGCATCCTCACACCCCGTACACCCTCACCACCTCATCCCCATAGTGATTTATCACCTTCACCGCGATTTTGCCGGTTTCGGGCGGGTCGAAGGGCCGGCTGGCGGTGGTGTAGAGCTGCGACCAGGCAGCCTCGTCGATCTCGGCGCGGAGGGCGCGTTTCAGCTTGTCGTAGGGCTGATCGGCGCCGGTGAAGTATGCGTGCCGCACGAAGAAGCTCTCGGCGTTGTAATTCGTGTCGATGAACCAGCAGGCGATGTCGTCGGTCGAGTTCGACCGAATCTGCCCGGTGGTGGGGTCGTAGATATCGAGGCCGTTCAGCTTCACCACGATCTTGCCGTCCTTGCCCTTCTTCACGTCGATGTCGGGCTCGCCGAAGACCATGAACAGGTTGGCGGAGATGGTCTTCTTGAAGAAGCCGGCGCCCATCTGCAGGTCGGCGTTGATGCGGGCGGGCAGCACGGTGAGCTTGCCGTATCGCTTGGACTCTTCGGACACGAGCGGATCGAACGCGAAGCCGCAAACGACGAGGACGTCGAATCCGATCCCCTGCACTGCTTCCTTCGCGGCCTCCTTGATGAGCGCGGGGCCCACGGTGCCGTGTTCGGGTCCGATGCACACGGCGGCTCGGCGGGCGGTGCCGTCTTTTTCGAGGAATGAACCCTCGGCGTGAATCCACGTGCCGGCAAAAGGCTCGAGGCGGTCGAACACCAGTTTCTCGCCCTTGATCGTGTTCTGCACACCGGCCTTCTTCAGGTTGTCGATGATGATGCGGGCGAAGTCGTTGGGGCCGAGTTCCTTTACGCGATAGCCGGCGGCTGTGTATCCCGTCTCCTCGTCCTGCTTCTTTGCCTCCACGCTGATTGTGCGGTGGGGCGATAGGCTTTCGACGGTAAACGGGCCGGTGACGCGGATGCGTTTGGCGTCTTCGTAAGGCTGATCGTAGAGAAGCTCGGTGTCGGCGCGGCGGGCTATGGAGGCGTCGATCTCGGCTTGCCGCTCGCGGCGAAGACGCCACCACTCGGCGAGAAGAGAAGATGCTTTCTCCGCAGATTTCGCAGGATTGAGTCCGCTGGGAAGCGGCACAGATTTCGGAGAAGACCCATTCTTTTTCCTCTTGTCTGAATCTGCGCAATCTGCGCAATCTGCGGATAATTCTCTCGGCACCTGCCATTCTTCCCATTCGGTTCCGAGAAGCTTGTTGAGCTGGGCGCGGATGGGTTCGAGTTTCTGCTGCCATTTGGCGTGGATGGCGTCGATGTCTTCATTGTTGGCGATGGATTTCAGCGTGATGTGGGGCACGCGCTTGTAGACGAAGCCCTTCTTGATGTCGGCGGAGGGCGGAGACGGTGCTCCGCCCCTACCGGATGGCGACTGCGTAAGGGCAGACCACTGTGTCTGCCCTCCGGCCTCGGCTTCCTTCTTTTGTCCTTCGGGGGAATCGGAGAGGAGGTAATAGGGGAAGCGGCCGGTCATGAGGCGCGTGCGGGCAAGGGCGAGCGCCACGCGGCTGGTGTCGATGGTGATCCACCGCCTGCCCCACTGCTCGGCCACGTAGGCCGTGGTGCCGCTGCCGCACGTCGGATCGAGCACGAGGTCGCCCGGGTCGGTGGTCATTAGGAGGCAGCGCTCGATGACGCGTTCGTTGGTTTGGACAACATAGATATTGTTTTGAGAAGGAGCTGTGTCAGTCCATGGGTTCGTGATCTTCTTCCAAGGGAAGTCGTCGTGATACATGACATAGCGCGGGATCCCTCCCTCTACCTCAAGCCTATTCGCCCCTGAAAGCCGCACCATGTTCTCCTGCGATGTTACCCAGCACTGGCCGTGCGGCGGTAGGAACACTTTTCCCTGAAAACTGAACCTGAAAACGCTTTCTGAAGAGAAGGACGGCGCAGCCTGTGAAACGGTGCTGTATATACGTGATCCAGTGGGAACACGTTTCGTGTCAGCTCGCTCGTCTGTGGTCAATGGGCGCCGGACCCCGTCGTTTAGCTCAAGACCGGTCCATCGGGCGGAGGGGTCTGGCTCGGACCACGCATAGAGCTGACGGTAACGGACATTCTCTCGGTCTCTTGCGTACCAGAGGAGATAATCGCCCATCGTTTCGAGCGTCTTTCCGCCAAGCGGCATCAGCTTCTTCCTGAAGAAGATCTGACACACGAAGTTCTCTGTCCCAAACACCTCATCCATCACGTTCCGCACCAGATGCACATTCTCATCGCCGATCTGGACGAATACGCTGCCGGTCTCGGTGAGCAGTTCCCTCGCGATGATGAGGCGGTCGCGCCAGTAGGAGAGGTATGAGTGGATGCCGAGCTCCCAAGTGTCGCGGAAGGCGCGGATTTGCTCGGGCTGGCGGGTGCAGTCTTCGGCCTTGCCGTCTTTCACGTCGCGTTTGCGGGTGGACACCTGCCAGTTGGAGCCGAATTTGATGCCGTAGGGCGGGTCGATGTAGATCATCTGCACCTTGCCCTTCAGACCTTCCTTTTCGGCCAGGCTGGTCATCGTCAGCAGCGAATCGCCCAGGATCATGCGGTTCGACCAGTTCGACTCGTGGTGGTAGAAGTCGATCATATCCTCGAAGGCGATGCCGTTGAAGTCGGAGAAGAGGCTGAATTGCTGGTCGGGCTTTTCCTTCTTCGCGGCGGCGCGGACGTCTTCGATGATGGCCTGCGGGTGGATTTTTTCCTGGATGTAGATGGGCACGGCCGGCACGGTGAGCTGCTCGCGGTCCTGGTCGTCTTTGCCCCGCCACACGAGTTGGGGGTCGAGGGAGGGATCGCGTGCGTAGAGCAGGCCGGGCAGCGTTACGTTCTTGATGGCGGCCTCTTCCTCGCGCACGAAATCGCGCAGCTCCTCGGTGGGGATGTTGGCCCGCTTGTCCTTATGCCGGACGGAATCGAGGGGAAGGGATGAAGATGGTGTTTTTGGTTTGCGGGGCATTATCTGCACCTTAACTTATAGGGTTGCCGCACTAGCCCACGGACTGTCAGTTCTCATCAATCTCGACAACACCAATGCCTTGCGCCTGAAAAAAATGCATTATGCTCAGATAGGTATATGGTCCCTCGGCCTCCGTGATCAGAAATGGCTTCCCGGAAATGGTCCGCGTACGGCAGGAGATATTGGGATACGCCTTGCCAAACTTCTCAATGGCCACACTCAACCTAATCCTGTCAGAACAGTTCAGAAGAAACATCGCCCTATTAAGGCTAGAATCCACACGGGCAGTTTGCTGTGAACTGGGGAGTAGGCGTGAAATCAAGCTCTCAATCTGGTCGAAGCGTGTCAGCATCAAGGAGTTTAGGCTCTGACCACCGAGCAGGTCTTTCATGGAAAACGAAGCAACTGCTCCGTGGACAGGATTATCTGGTTGCTGCGCAAGGTCTATCTCAGAAATGGTCTTGTGCAAGGCGACTGCCAACTCCTGTCCACCCTTGAGGTCATTCCTATAGAAGATTGTGCGCTGTGTGCTTATGTCAAAGGGCAAAGTGGTATTCTTCTCGGCCACTAAGATAATGTGCTTTCTTGCTGCATGCCTTACAGCAACTTCATACATTACGTTTGGATTCAGTTGAGTCAGGTCGGCAATCACCAATTCGTCATTAACAACATGCTCCAGGATTTGTGTAGTTATCGATCCCGATTCTGACACTTTGTGAGCTGCAACCACATGGTAGCCGAAGGATTCCAGCATTGGCTGAATCACTGTCTCGATAAGACCGTCTGCCAATCGACGAGTAGGCGATTCCTGGTCCCCTATCGGGGTGATGACGAAACACTGCATAGAGTCACCTCCTCTCGTTGTCGAGGAGCCTCCTGTCGTCGAACTCGATACCGATATAGTTGGTCACAGAAATGGAGACGCACGCCATGCCGGTAGTAGTTACGCCAAAGCAAAGCATCGACGGAGAATCCAGAACGGCAATCAGAACCTTCAGTGCGTCGAAATCCTCATCCTGGGCAGCTTTCTTACTTTCGTCAACAACGCTGGCAAGGCGCGGCTGGATGAAGTGGAAATCGCCAACCATATCGTCATACATGAACAGAACGTGTGGACACGGGTCGCAGCTCTCGGGCGTGCATATCAACGCACCGCAGGCGGGGCAATGTACTTTCAGGGCTTCGTCTTCGAGTTCAACGGTAGGTATGTTCATGGGTTACCTCCTGTGGTCTGTCCTATTCGAGGCTGCCGCAGCTGATCCTTAGGACCGGGCACTAGAAGAGGACCGAGCGGCGGATGCCTTCGCAAGGCATTCGGCATCTCATTGTAAGTCTTTCCCTGAAGGCTACGCCCTGCCAGTTTCTTTCTCACACCGCCCCACTGTTTGAAGAAGAAGGGAACGTTCGCCTTCTTGCACTGGTCGCGAAGGCTGATCACCCATTCCTTTCCCATAGCGCGGGCGCCCGGCCCTGATTCACCGCCCACAATCGCCCAGTCGATTTCATCGAGGTCTGCCCCGTCTACGGGCCCGATGAGCGGCTCGAACGAGATGAATTTGACCACTGCGGATGTCTTCCTCAGGTCATCTATCCGGCCGATGTAATCCTGATTCTCGACTGTGACACCCATCCAAACGTTCTTCGGCCACGGCAACGAAGGCGCCATCTCCGCAAGCCGCGCCGACCGCTTTGTCAGCACTTGGAAGCCATGCCAAGGGGCACGCTTCATTACGTCGAAGACCTGCGCGATGAACTTGTCCGGGACGTCTTCATGAAACAGGTCGCTCATTGAGTTCACGAAAACCAACTGCGGCTTCTTCCACTTGAGAGGAAGGCGCAGCATCTGGCGGTGAAGGGTCACGCCGAATCCGTTGACGTAGTTCCTCTGGCCCATGGCTTGAAGCCGCACCGCCATCCGCTCGGCATAGCAGTGAGCACAGCCCGGGCTGATCTTCGTGCAGCCGGTGACGGGGTTCCATGTGGATTCGGTCCACTCGATTGCGGAATTGAGGCCCATGAGCTACCATCCTTTCAGAATATGTTGAGCGATTTCAACCGCTATCGGTGCGCCCTTTTGGTTGCCCGCCGCAAAGCAGAACAGGAACAAAGGATTCCCTCGGGAGTTCATCAACTGTGCAGGGTTGGGCGCTACGTCCAAGAAGACCTTACCTAGGCGATCATTGTAGTACCGGGCAATCGTGTCGAAGCTGCACAGTTTTCGCACTTCCGTCACGTCACCAAGCAGACCTCTGCGTGTCACCTCCTGGTAGAATACATCATACCATTCATCCGTCCCAAATACGCGGGTTAAGCAGGTCCGCCACTTGTCTGGTATGTTGCCATCCTTCTTCAGCAGTCGGCTCACGGCTACGCCAAGTGGAAACAGAATCCATGTATCAATGGCGTGTGTTTGAGCCACGACCTGGACAGTATCCCATTCCACCTGCATCCCGAATGGATCAAGAAAGAGCACCGCCCTCTTGCGAACCCAGCTTGTATTCCGGCAGAAGGAACGGAGATAGGAATTGCAGTCTGAGTTCTCAATCTGAATTCGATCTGCGAGAGGTCCGAACTCCCACTTAAGGTTGCGGAGTTCGCCACACTTCCTCGCTGACTTCTCGATAAAAAGGTATTTATGGAAAGGCCGTTTCACCTTCAATGCTATCCGAGCGGAACCATCAAGAAACATTTGGCGCTCTTGGTCCGCAAGCTCGGAAAACAGTCCTCCTCCGTCTTCGTGGCCGCTTTCCTCTACTTCACGATAGCCAGTACCTGCAAACGCATCAATGTAGAGCAGTTCAAATGGCTGTCTACTGAGCGCTGTCACATATGCTTCGAGGTACTTCTTGAGGATCGACAGTTTCTTTTCCGTCCAGTCACCGCCGAAGAGGCCCATTTGGTTTTCCGGCATAGTTCCCTCTATTCTCCCGCCAGTGCCCCCTTGATGGCACATTTCCCATCCCACGGATCATGCACCTCGACGAACGCCCACCGCCCAAACCCGCTATGATTGTTGATGGCCGGCACCCGCGGATTCCGTGCAGTTGAAGCATGACCTTCGAGGCCATGCTCGTTACTCCGATTCAGAAGGTGGCGGCAGCTTGGGCCTGGGTTTTTCGACCAGGTAGTTCTTGCGGGTTACAATTCTCTTGCCCGTCTTTGTCTCGAGCTCGCGACGCGCGTTGCCGGCGACCGTCCCGCCTTCCCGTGCGGCCCGCTTATTCGGATCAAAGCCTTGTGCGTCCCTGTTGCGGGCGATTTCGGTGGTGGAGGCTTCACCAAGCATTGTGAAGATCAGCTCCAGGTCGGTCATGTGGTCGCGCAGGTTCTCGCGCTTGAGACCTTTCAGCTTCTTGTAGTCGGCCGGGGTCAGATCGAATGTAGCCTTCGAGATCTCGGCAGAAAGGATCGCGAAGTCCTTCTGCTCCTGTATCCCGCGCTTTTGCCACTCCCCGGTCAGTTCATCACGAACGGCAATGCCGCGGATTCGCTTCTCAATCCAGTCGTCGGGGTAGCCCTTTTGCCTGTAGAGCTCCCTCATGCGTTGCTGAGCAAGCTCGGGGTTCTCGATCTCCTCGACGCGCTCATAGCCCACCTTGGCAAGCCACTGCTTGAACGGCTCTGCCTTGGGGCTGGGGATCGACTGAATCACCCGGAAGGCCGCTTGCGTGTTGACCACTTCCGTCTTATAGCTCTTTCCGTCAGAAGAGGTTACTTTCAGTTGTCTACAAATTGTAGATAACTGAAAACCGCTCGTGCTCGCCTCGCGGCGCTTCATCGCCGACCAGTACTTGCTGGGAGCCTCGCTATCGGTCAGCACGGCGATGATATCGACAACCGGGAAGAACCACTCTCCGTCAACCCAGACTCTGCGTATCTGCTTGCCGCCGAAAACGATCAACTTGCCCTTTGCATCTGCTTGGCGTTCTTCGCTCATTTTCCTTGGCCTTTCACAATGCTAGCCCGGATCGCCTTCTTCCCATCCCACGGATCCGCCACTTCCACAAACGCCCACCGTCCGAACCCGCCGTGATTGTTGATCGCGGGCACCCAGAGGTTGCGGGCGGTGGAGACCTTCGCAGCCTTGTCCTTCTTCTTCTCGCCGGTCACCTCGACAATCAGGTTCAGCGGGTCGTCGGCGCCGCTGTCCCCAGCGCCGCTGTCCGCAGCGCCGGGGCCGTCGTTGAGCCGGACGATGAAGTCGGGGATGTAACGGTGTTCCTCGCCGTCGAGCGTGTAGGGGATGAAGAAGCCGAGGTTGTGGTTCTTCACGTAGGAGATCACCAGCCCCTCCTCGCCAAGCTCCTCGATGGCCTGGGCACCCTTTTGCTCCCAGAACTCTGTGTCGCAGACGACATGTGAGACATGGCAGAAGCGGGCGTCTGTGGTGTAGACGGCGCGAGTTGTATCGAAATCGGTGTATTGCGTGCTGCCGATGGTGTTGTATGGTTCGAGAATCGGCTTGAGCGTCTTCTCGCCTTCCTCGGACTGCACGATAGCCGTGTAGATGCGGTCGGCGGCGTCGTGGGCATTTTCCACGAGCAGCAGGAGCTGCGGGAAGGTGTTGTCCTTGCAGGTGACGCATTCGGCCAACCAGCGTTTGGTGATCTCCAGCATCTGCGGGAAGAGCCAGATTTTCACTTCCGAATCGAACTGGTGCTCGGGAGGCCGGTCTTTCAGCTTGCGGCCGTCTTGCCGGAAGTATTTCTCGAGCGTGAGCTTGGCCAGGAGGAATGCCACCTCCTGCATGCGGTGGGCCTTCAGGTCGTCGAGTGTGTGAATGCTGGAGCCGCCGATGATGCCGGCATTTTCCGTCCGGGACGGCATGTGCAGCGTGCTGAGGGGAAGCATGGAGTCTGACGAGAACCTTGCGGTAAGTTTCTCGCTAGGCAGATCGTAGCGATAGCCGGTGACGCGCGGGAAGGTGATCTCGCAGGCGATGCGTTCGGGCAGCGCACGCACGCGCGTGGGCGTGGGGCCGGGCTTTGGCTGGGGTTGAGAGCCGGAGCACGGGATGAACGAGAACGGCACGCCGTAGACTTCCGCGTACTCGGGGTCGAGCAGGCCGCTGTCGTTGAGTGCATAGCCGCCCATCCGGCGCAGCCCGCGGCCGACCACCTGCTCGCATAGCAATTGCGTGCCGAACGCTCGAATGCCGAGGATGTGCGTGACCGTGTTGGCGTCCCAGCCTTCGGTGAGCATTGAAACCGACACGACGCACTTGACGTGCTCGCCGAGCTTGCCGGGCTTGCCCACGGTGTTCATCACCTCGCGCAGCAGGTCTTCGTCGGTGAGCTTATCTGTATCGCGGCCTGGGAAGCGGGTGCGGTATTCGGTTTTGAAATCCTCGATCTCGCGGGCGACGACCTGCTTGAAGTCTTTGCTCATCGACTCGCCCGATTCGAGCTGCTCGCTGTCGATCAGAATGGTGTTGGGCCGGGCAGCCCAATCGCCGCTGTGCTCGTTGTTGAAAATCGAGAGCTTGCCGGGGACCACCACGGCCGAGCCGTCGGGCTGCGTTTTGTCCCAGCCGGCCACATAGTCGAACACGAGCTTCGAGACGTTTGTGTTGTTGCACACGACGATGAAGACGGGCGGGGTGCCGCCGAAGGTGCCGAGTGCGCCGCTCTGCCACTTGAGGTAGTACTTTTCGTAGTTGCTGTAGAGGCTGTGCAGTGCCCCCTCGAGTTCCTTCGGCAGAAACGGCTCGCCGCTCACCGCCTCGGTGCCGCGGCCTTTGCGGGGGAGGTGGTCGCGGATGCGCAGCCAGATGTCGCGGTAGGTGGGCAGCTCGCCGCTCATCGAGTCATCGGATACCGGCACACGAGGCACCTTCACGATGCCGCTTTCGATGGCGTCGACGAGGGAGAAGTCCGACACGACCCACGGGAACAGAATGCCCTCGGGATAGCCGGAGCCGCGCAGGAAGAAGGGCGTGGCTGAGAGGTCGTAGATGACTTTCACGCCGATCTTGTTCTTCACCGCTTCAAGGCCCGAAATCCACACGCGGGCGTACTTGTCGCGCAGTTCGGCTTCCTTGCGCTCGTCGCCGGTGAGTTTCACGGCCTCGCCGTCGGGCTTGCGGCGGTAGCAGTGGTGAGCCTCGTCGTTGATCACCACGATGTTCTTCTTGTTGCCAAGCTCGCGGCAGACGCGGCGTGCCATCTCGTCGGGCCGTTCGCGGAAGGCTTCGAGGTTGCCGTCACGGCCTGCGAGCGCGGCCTTGCTCACTTTGCCGGCCGCTATCTTTTCGTGGAGCAGGAACGCGTGGAAGTTGATCACGTGTATCTTCGCGGCGCCGAGCTGGTCCAGCATGTCGCTCGACAGGATGTCACGCTGGCGATAGTAGTTTTCGGGATCGCTGGGCAGCAGCACACGAAGGCGGTCCTTGATCGTGATGCCTGGTGCGACGAGCAGGAATGCATCGGAGAACCGGGCGTCCTGGCGGTTGGCCAGCTTGTTGAGTGCCTGCCAGGCGATGAGCATTGCCATCACGACCGTCTTGCCGCTGCCGGTTGCCATTTTGAGCGCGATGCGGTAGAGGCCGGGGTTGGCACGTTCGTTCTCGTCGAGGAGGCGGTTCTCGATCCAGGAATCGCCGCACTGCCGGGCGGCTTCGGCGATATAGATGGACGTTTCGAGCGCTTCGATCTGGCAGAAGAACAGCTTCTTCTCGCGCTCGGGGTTCTTCCAGTAATCGAGCAGTCGCCGCGTGGTTGAGGTGATGCCTCTGCAGCCGCCGGCCCGCCAGAGCTTCACACGCTCGCGGACCTGGTTGATGAAGCTGTTTTCCTCGATGCGGTTCAGCGTCCATTCACTGAACGAAAACTGCTTTTCCTTCTTACGCGGCTGCGGCACGGGCACGAAATACGCGCTGATGCGGCGGGCCTCAACGATGTCGTTCGTGATGCCGTCGTCATCGAACTTGAAATGACGAACGGGCTCGGCGAAAGGCGAGTTGAGGATGGGATTCTCGATGACGACCTGCTTCACTTCGCGCTCCTCCTGAGCCGACGGACAGAAGCCCTGCCCGGCCGCGATGCCGTTCAGATCGTTGGCGTGATGCCGCTCCATCGCGTGGGCCGTGAAAGTGTTGCTTTCCTTTACCGTTGCGATGAGGTGGCGACCTCCAGCCAAAACATCTTCTGCCTTTTGGCAAAACACAATTATGACATGTTGAGGGGGAACTGCAAGAAAAAACTGTAGCCGCGGTCAGTTATTTCGGAGATCAGCACAGCACACACACTCTTCCGAAGAAGATGCCCAAATCCTCCGCGTTGCCGGTGGTGTCGTGCCGCCGAGGGAAGGATGTGTTGCTGAGGAGGAACCAGACGTAGAGGGAGGTGCCGGACGTGGAGGCGAGCGGATCGGCGGGCAAATCCGTTTGGCGAAGACAGCGATGTATGGCAGAATCTGCAAAGGCGGCCGCGGACAAGAGCGGCCGGAGAGTACGAGTGAAGCAAGGCTGATGCGACGCCTGACATGGCGCCGTGGACATGCTCATACCTAAAGAAAAAGCACCTCCTCCGCGAGGTGCTTCTTCTTCCCTTCACGCCTCGGCCACCGACAGCTCGCACGCGAGCAGGTTCACCTGCACGTCGGGCTCCACGGGCAGGCCGCGGAGCCATTTGGCGAATTGGGCGAGCATGAGGCCCGCGGCAATGTTGGCGCTGTAGATGGTGCTCTTGGCCGTGCAGGAGCCGGCATAGGCTTCGTCGGCGGAGAAGAGCGTGGTCGGGTAATGAAGGCGGGAGGGGCGGTCGAACGCGGAGAGGACGCGGAGGATTTCGGCCGACATGCGGCCATCCACGAAGAAGCCCGCCTTGTCCTTCACGGCGTCCCAAATCATGCGGCGCACGTCGATCTTGTCCACGCAGCAGAAGAGCACGTTGCCAGTGTCGAGGCTGCGGCGGAATCGCTGAGGCACGACGCCGACCGTGAGGCCGCTGTTGATCTGCCGGCAGAGGCGGGCGGTGGCTTCGACCTTGAGGCTGCCGAGGTCGCCTTCGAGGTAGCCCTGGCTCGCGAGGTTGCTTGCTTCGACCGTATCGAAATCTACGAGTTGGAGCCGCGGCATTCCCATCGCCGCGAGCTGCAGGGCCACCTGGCGTCCGATGGCTCCCACGCCCACGACGGTGGCCGAGCAGTCCGCCATCCGCTGCTCGGGCACGAGGTCGCGCTGTCGGCTGTAACGTTCGCCTGCGTTTCCTGCCATCGGCACATCACCTTCCTGTGAGCACCGCTCGATTGGATCACGCTGCCGATTGCAGCGTTCGCCTGCGTTTCCTGCCATCAGCGCATCACCTCGCTTTCATCATCCCACAGCTCCGGGCGGTTGGCCAGCTCATCGATGAAGAGCTGTCGTTCCTCGGGATCGAGCCCTTCGAGCTGCTCCATCACGTCAGCGGTCGAGCAGGCGGCGAGCTGTGCGCCCATCGGCGTGCCTCTGTGCGGCCAGCCGACCGAGCGGACGTTGGCCGCGTATTCGCGCGCCCACGCCTCGTGGTCCGACGCTCCGAACACGCGGCTCAGTTCCATCTCCACGGGGACCTGGATGCTGCCGCCGGGGCCGACATTGAACCG
>Ga0307379_10005904_pt1 | contig 16949 bp, 18 predicted proteins | sample UN2MG_FD_202237 | JGI IMG/M metagenome (GOLD analysis project Ga0307379, IMG submission 202237) | Soil microbial communities from Risofladan, Vaasa, Finland - UN-2 | ecosystem: Environmental > Terrestrial > Soil > Coastal area > Acid sulfate soil | place: Finland: Risofladan, Vaasa | collected... | reverse complement strand
ACGCCTGACGCCTGCGGGCGCGTGGGCAGCGGTACCCTTGGCGGGCCCTCCGGGGGAGACTGATCATGATTCGACTCGAGAACGTCACCAAGAGCTATTCGACCGAGATCGTCGCCGTGCGCGACGCGAGCTTCGACGTCGCCAAGGGCGAGTTCGTCTTCCTCGTCGGCCCGTCAGGCTCCGGCAAGAGCACGTTGTTGCGCATGCTCAACCGTCAGGACCGTCCCGAGCGTGGCGCGGTCTGGGTCGCCGGCCGCAACATCGTCGACATGCCCCCGAGCCGCGTCCCGCACCTGCGCCGCAACATCGGAAACATCTTCCAGGACTACAAGCTGCTCCTCGAGAAGAACGTCTTCGAGAACGTTGCGTTCGCCCAAGAGGTGATCGGACGTCCATCACACGTGATCAAACAGCAGGTGCCTGCCGTGCTCGAACTCGTCGGCCTGGCCGGCAAGGAAGACCGACTCCCGCATCAGCTCTCCGGTGGTGAGCAACAGCGTGTCTCCGTTGCCCGCGCCTTCGTGAACCGGCCGTTGATCATGTTGGCTGACGAGCCCACCGGCAACCTCGACCCGGCAACTGGTGAAGGCATCATGCGACTCCTCGACCGGATCAACAAGACCGGAACCACCGTGGTCATGGCCACCCACGACCAGCGCATCGTCAACACCATGCGCAAACGGGTCATCCAGCTCGACCGAGGCGTCATCGTGCGCGACCAGGCCCGCGGCGTCTACGAGTGATCTGATCCGATGCTGTCACGACTTCGATACACACTGCGTGAAACGCTCGACAGTTTCCGCCGCAACGCCACGCTCACCGTTGCCTCGATCATCACCGCAGCGATCTCGCTGCTCGGCGTCGGGCTCACGCTGCTCAGCCAGCACGCCTTCGACAACCTGCTGGCCCGCTGGGAAGGCGGCGTCGAAATGATCGTGTTCATGAATCCGACGGCGACCGAGGATCAGCTGACGCTCGTCGGCGACGCGCTCACCACGAGCGATCAGTTCATCGAGAGCTTCGAGTACTGCGACGAGGTCTGTTCGCTCGCTGAAGCCGACCGCATCTTTGCTGGTGAGCCCGGCGTGCGCGATCTGCTCACCGAGGACACCATCCTCACCCAGTTCAAGGCGGTGCCGACCGAGGGCACCGATGTGGATCTGCTGCGACAGGTGTCCGACCAGTTCGCCGAACTCCCTGGTGTCTACGACGTGAGCTTCGCAGAGGACCAGATCAGTCTGATCAGCCAGTTGCAGAGCTTCTTCGGATTCCGCCTGCTCCTGCTGTCGGTCTTCCTGCTGCTCGCCGCCATCTTGCTGATCTGGAACACGATCAGAACGGCGATCTTTGCGCGAAGACGGGAAATCGAAGTGATGAAACTCGTCGGCGCGACCGACTGGTTCATCCGGATCCCGTTCATGCTCGAAGGGCTCCTCCACGGCATCATCGGTGGCGTCTTGGCCAGCGCCGGACTCTGGGCCTGGAACTCCCAGTGGACGTCTGGCGTCGAGAGCTTCCCCGACAACAGCGGATTCTCCGCGCTCGTGGTCGTCGACGGCTACGACCAGACGGTGATGCTGATCATGCTCGTCATCGGAGCGTTGGCCGGCGCCATCGGCTCCGGCATCGCCGCATCGCGGTTCCTCGACATCTAGCGGCGCTCGCATGTGGGTCGGAGTCGATCCCAGCGGGCGGTTGCGAGCTCCGATGAACGATGATCATCGCCGGTCGGCGTCAGCTGCACTGCGCTACGTCGCACCCTGTGTGGGGTTCGGCGATCCACACGAGGCCATGTCAGATCCCGAATCCGTCGTAGTGCGCGCCGCTTCCGATGCGACGCCGTGTCCCTATGCACACCGGCGCAATCGCCAGCCGACGTCGTCATGGGCGCCAAGCGGATGGTCGCCACGATTCGGCATGACCCCTGCATGGCCGAGAAGGCAGGGGTCCGCTCCATCAGTGGCTCCCTCGATGACCCAGCGCCCGTAGCCGTGGTCGTCGAACGCCGCGGCGTATCGGTCGAACTTGTGGTCGCTCGCGGATCGATCGAGGGCGCCGCCCATGTCGTGCATCACCTCGGCGTCGGCGTGCATCGCTGCAAATGGGGCTCGATCGTCGTCGTGCCAGTGTCGAAGGACCAGCCGATCGGGTGTCAGCCGCATGACCGGTGAAGCCATGTCCGAAACGAGGTCATCCGCGGGTCAGATCGCCAGTTCGGCCGGCCGATCGGCGGGGTCCTTGTCGATCGGCATCGTCCACTCGCTGTAAGGCAGGTTCGTGCCGATCACGATCCGACTGGCGCTACCGGCCAAGGTGCGATGCAGCCAACCCGACGGAGCCTGGAGCCGACATCCGGGCTGAGTGTGGGTGACCTTGCCGTGTTCGTCAGCGAACGAGCCGGCGCCCGCGATGACGAACGTGACGTTCTCGAACTCGTGCCAGTGCAGGACCTCGTCGTCGTCATGAACGTCGTCGAATGCCAACCCGTGAAACCCCATGCTGGCGACCAGGTCGAGGGCCTCCTGCTCGCTGATCGGCTCCCCTTGCGTGAACTCGTACTCCATGACGGCACGTTCCCTTCGTGAAATCCGCTCGCGACCCGGCCGGTCCGACGTCGGTCCCCCGGGCATCCTTGCATCGCCCGGCTCGGAAATCCATTGCCCGAGCACGCAGTCTCGGCGCGGCGTCTCGGTGCCGGGCTCTCGTGTCGGCGCTCGTCGTGGCTACCTTGCGTCTCCATGGAGTACACGCAGATCACGTATGAAGTTGCCGACTCGATTGCGACGATCACGTTGTCGCGGCCAGAGCGGATGAATGCGTTCACGGACGTGATGATGCGCGAGGTGATCGACGCGTTCGATCGGGTCGACGCGGACGACGATGTCCGTGTCGTGATCGTCACCGGGGCGGGGGAGCGGGCATTCTGTGCCGGCGCCGACCTCGGCGGCGGGGGCGCCACCTTCGCCAAGGGAGGATCGGACATCCAAACCGACGTGGGCGTTCCTCGCGACGGCGGCGGGATGGTGTCCTTGCGGATCTTCGAGTGCACCAAACCGGTCATCGGGGCGATCAACGGTGCGGCGGTCGGTGTCGGGGTCACGATGACCCTGCCGATGGACATCCGGCTCGCGTCGGACAACGCCAGGTTCGGCTTCGTGTTCGCACGGCGCGGCATCGTTCCCGAGGCCTGCTCGTCGTGGTTCCTGCCCAGGCTCGTGGGAATCAGCACCGCCGCCGAATGGTGCTACTCGGGCCGAGTGTTCCCCGCTGTCGAAGCGCTCCAGCGGGGGCTGGTGCGCAGCGTGCATGCCCCCGACGACCTCGTGCCCGCCGCCCGCGAGCTGGCTCGGGAGATCGCGGACAACACCGCGCCGGTGTCGGTAGCGCTGACGCGTCAGATGCTCTGGCGCATGCTCGGTGCGGACCATCCGATGGAAGCGCACCGTGTCGACTCGCGTGGCATCCAGTCGCGAGGCGCCAGTGCCGACGCACGAGAAGGTGTCGAGAGCTTCCTCGAGAAGCGGCCGCCGGTGTATCCCGTCAAGGTGTCCGACGGGTTGCCCGACCTGTTCGTCGACTACGTCGAACCGGACTTCCACTGACGGCGTTCCCTCGGGAGATGGGTGACGTGTGACACGTCGGATTCTGGGAATTCCTCAAGCTCTGGGTGGTTCTTACCGATGTCTTGAACACGCCGGCGAAGATCGCTTCGTACGACACACCAATCCCCCGAAGGAACTGACATGACAACGTTGTTGATGGAGAAGCTGGAAACCGGCGACGTGATCGAGATCAAGTCGGGCGACGACGTGATCACCGTGCTCGTACTGCTGGCCACCGACGACGCACTCGTCCTCGATCCCTGCGATGGTGCCACGCCGTTCGTGCTCAACACCGAAGAGCTTGTCGAGTACCGCAAGTTCGACGCCGAAGCCCTGTTTGGCTGACGCATCAGCCGAGTTCGCTCGGCCAACAGATCTCCCGGAGGCGTCCCCCTTCCGCTTCTCGGAGAAGTCCCCCTAACGTGGGCGCCGTGCACGACACGGCGCCCACGTTGTTTTTTCGGGTCGGTGGGATGCCGTTCTTCGAGGCGCTCGTCGATGCCTTCTACGACGGGGTCGCGACCGACGAAGTGCTCCTGCCGTTGTATCCGGAGCAACCGGACCTGACCGGTGCCCGTCGCCGCCTCACGCTGTTCCTGGCCCAGTACTGGGGTGGGCCGCCCACGTACATGGAGGAACGGGGCCATCCCAGGCTGAGGATGCGCCACTTCCCGTTCCACGTCGGTCCGCGCGAGCGGGATCGATGGCTGGTCAACATGGCTGCTGCCGTCGAAGCTGTGTGCGTCGAGCGCTCGGCTCCTGAGGGCACTGCGGCAGAGTTGATGGCCTACTTCGCGCCCGCCGCCGAGCACCTGCGCAACGACTCGGGACCGTCCATCTCGTCACGCGGCACCGGCGGATAGGTTCGTCTCACCATGCACACCATCGACGTTCGCGATCTGCGCAAGGACTACGGCACGGTCGTCGCCGTCGATGGACTGAGTTTTCACGTCGGCGCAGGCGAGGTGTACGCACTGCTGGGTGAGAACGGCGCCGGCAAGTCGACCGCCGTCGAGATCCTCGAGGGTCATCGGACCGCAACGTCGGGTTCGGTCGAGGTGCTGGGGATCGATCCTGCGCACGCCGGCCGTGACTTTCGGGACCGAATCGGCATCGTGCTGCAGTCGTCGGGGGTCGAAGCCGAGTTCACCGTCCGTGAGGTCATCGAGCTCTATGGGGGCTGTTATCGCAATCCCCGCCCGCTCGATGAGGTGGTCGGCTTGGTCGGGCTCGACGAGAAAGTCGATGCACGTATCGGTTCGCTGTCGGGCGGCCAGCGACGGCGAGTCGACCTTGCTCTCGGCATTGTCGGTCGCCCGGAGCTGTTGTTCCTCGACGAACCCACCACGGGTTTCGACCCTTCGGCGCGTCGAAAGTCGTGGGACCTGATCGAGGCGCTCGGCGACGACGGCACCACGGTGCTGCTCACCACGCACTATCTCGACGAAGCCGAGCACCTCGCCGACCGAGTCGGGGTGCTGTCGTCGGGCCGCATGATCGCCGAGGGCTCACCTGATCAGCTCATCGGGCAGGTGAGCGGCACCGTGATCAGCTTCATGCTGCCCGACAGCGTGTCGACGATGGACGCGTCAGCGACGTTCGGCCAGCTCCTGGGCGTTGACATCCGCATGTCGGGGAGGCTGGTCGAGGCGACTGTCGATCAGCCGACGGCCGCCGTTCATCGCATCACAGGTTGGGCGGTCGACGCGGGTGTCGAACTCGAGTCGCTGTCGGTGAGTCGGGTATCGCTCGAGGACGTCTACCTGTCGCTGACCGACGATGCACATGGGGCAGAAGCGTGATCGGGTTCCCCTCGACGTTCGGCCTGCTCGTCGCGCAGACGCGCTACCAGATCGTCACCTTCTGGCGGATACCTGTGGCGGTGTTCTTCACGCTCGGGCTGCCGCTGATCATGCTCGTGCTGTTCAACGCACTCTTCGGCGGCGGTACCTTCTCCACGTCGGAGGGCGAGATCTCGGCGCAGCAGTTCTACACCGGCGGCCTTGCAGCGTTCACGGCGGTCTCCGCGACGTTCACCAACCTCGCCAACATGGTTCCGTTGCGACGCGATGAAGGCGTGCTGAAGCGGTGGCGGGGCACCCCATTGCCGACGTGGGTGTACCTCGCCGGATTCATCGTGTCGGCGGTGATCATTGCATTCGTTGGGGTCGTGCTGATGCTGACCCTCGGCCTGGTGGTGTACGACCTCGAGATCGAGGCCGCCAAGATGCCGGCTGCCATCATGACGTTTCTCGTCGGCGTCGGTTCGTTCGCGGCGCTCGGAATGGCGCTCGCAGCGATGGTCAAGTCGGCGAGTTCCGCTTCTGCGGCTGCGAACGCGATCATCCTCCCGATGGCCTTCGTGTCGAACATCTTCATTCAGGTCGACGACGCGCCTGACTGGATCGTGGCGCTCGGCAACTTCTTCCCGCTCAAACACTTCGCCGAGGCCTTCCAGAACTGCTTCACGCCCTTCGTCGAACCGCCTGCGTTCGAGTGGGCGAGCATGGCCTACGTCGCGTTGTGGGGCGTGCTGGGCCTTGTCGTTGCGCTGTGGAGGTTCACGTGGGAGCCGAGCGGAAGCGCCCCGCGCGGTCGTCGATCGCGCCGCGCCGCCTCCGACGCGGGCTGACGTTGGTTCCGGGCTCGTCGGCGCATGAACCGGTCAGGAGAAGACCACGGTCTTGCGCCCGTGGACGATGACGCGGTGTTCGAGGTGCGCTCGCACAGCGCGAGCGAGCACGATCGTCTCGAGGTCGCGACCGCGAGACGTCAGCCGGGCGACGTCGTCACGATGGGTGACGTGCACGGTGTCCTGTTCGATGATCGGTCCTTCGTCGAGGTCGGCCGTCGCATAGTGCGCGGTGGCGCCGATCAACTTCACGCCGCGCTCGTAGGCCTGGCGATACGGGTTGGCGCCGATGAAGGCGGGAAGGAACGAATGGTGGATGTTGATGATCCGGTTCGGGTGGGCCGCAACGAAACGGTCGCTGAGGATCTGCATGTAGCGAGCCATCACGACCAACTCGATTCCGTGCTCGTCGAGCGAGGCGAGGACTCGGGTCTCCTGCTCGGGCTTGGTCTCCGGGGTGACCGGGAGATGGAGGTGCGGCACGCCCATGTGTTCGGCGATGTCTGCGTGGTCGGGGTGGTTCGAGACGATGAGACGCAGATCCATCGGCAGCTCGCCACTGCGCCACCTCGTGAGGAGGTCGTAGAGGCAGTGAGGTTGCCGCGACGCCATGATCGCGGTGGGCGTCGGCGTGTCGGTGAACCGGAGATCGACGTTCATGCCAAGGCGATCGGCGACGGGTGCGAACGCCCCGGCGATCTGGTCACGACCGAGACTGAACCCGTCCAGGTCGAACTCGACGCGCTGGAAGAACACGGCATCGTGGGCCGCGGTGCCGGGATCGACGTGTTGCTCGGCGTGCACGATGTTGCCGTCGTGGTCGGCCAGGAACTGTGCGGTCGCAGCGACCACTCCGGATTGGTCAGGGCATGAGAGCAGCAGGACAGCGGTCACGGCCCATTGTTCTAGCGGCGTTCTCAGCGAAGGCGGGGCCCGAGCGCAAAGCACCCGACCGCAGTGGCGGCCGCAGCGTTGAGCGAATCGACCCCGTCCGCCATCGGGATCCGGACGGGGGTCGCAAGGGTGAGGAGTTCGTCGCTGAGGCCCGACCGCTCCGAACCGATCATGATCCCGACGCGGTCGCCTGGCGTGATCGACCGGATCGAGACTGCCGTGGGGTCGGGCGTCATCGCATAGAACTCGATGTCGCTCAGCGAGCGGAGTTCACGGGGCAGGTCGGTTGTTCGGGCGTGGGGGAGCGCGAACACGGTGCCCATGCCGACGCGCAGCGAGCGGCGCGCCAGGGGGTCTGCACTGGTGTGGTCGAGGATCAGGCCATCCCAGCCGAGGGCCGCAGCGTTGCGGATGATCGAGCCGATGTTGGAGGGATTGTCGACCGCCTCGACGATCACGAGTCGTTTCGAGGTCGCGGCGAGTTCGGCCACGCTCGGGCGCGCCGGTCGGTCGAACAGGGTCACGATCGAGAGCGGGATGCCGAGCTGGGAGACCACTCGGCGGACCTCGTCGCCGCCGCCGTACACCGGACAGTCGAGCGACGACGCGATGTCGGGGATCCGTTCGGCGTCGACGAGGGCGGCAACCGCCCGACAGCCAGCGGCACGTGCTCGCTCGACCACGAGGTCGCCTTCGGCGAGGAACATCCCCGCGCCGGCATCGTCGCGCTTGTCCGCTCGGCTCGCCAGACCGCGTTCGTTGAGCCGGAACTGGCGATATCGAGGGTCGTCCGGATCGTCGATCCGGATCACCTCCATGGCCTCGACCTCAACTCATCACCCACGTTTGCGTCGACGTTTGCGTGGCCCGCCCCACGCAAACCTCGACGCAAACGGGTCGTTGCTGGCTCGTGCATCAGAAGTGGTACGGGTAGGGGGACCAGTCGGGAGGGCGCTTCTCGAGGAAGCTGTCTCGACCCTCCTGCGCCTCGTCGGTGCCGTAGGCGAGCCTGGTGGCCTCGCCGGCGAAGATCTGTTGACCGACGAGGCCGTCGTCGATCAGATTGAACGAGAACTTCAACATCCGCTGGGCCGTCGGGCTCTTCGCGCAGATCTCGCGACCCCACTGCAGCGCTGTCGCCTCCAGCTCGGCATGGGGGATCGAGGCGTTCACCGCCCCCATCGCCACCATGTCGTCGGCGGTGTACTCGCGACCGAGGAAGAAGATCTCTCGGGCGAACTTCTGGCCGACCTGACGGGCGAGATAGGCCGATCCGAAGCCGCCGTCGAAGCTGGCGACGTCGGCATCGGTCTGCTTGAAACGAGCGTGCTCGGTCGAGGCGAGCGTGAGGTCGGACACGACATGCAACGAGTGCCCACCGCCGGCCGCCCAGCCCGGCACCACGCAGATGACCACCTTCGGCATGAACCGGATCATCCGTTGCACTTCGAGGATGTGCAACCGTCCCGCCCGCCCGGGTTCGATCGTGTCGGCGGTCTCATCGGCGGCGTACTTGTAGCCGTCCTTGCCGCGAATGCGCTGGTCGCCGCCCGAGCAGAACGCCCAGCCCCCGTCCTTCGGTGACGGGCCGTTGCCGGTGAGCAACACGCATCCGACATCGGTCGCCATGCGGGCGTGGTCGAGGGCGGTGTAGAGCTCGTCGACCGTGTGCGGTCGGAACGCATTGCGGATCTCCGGCCGGTCGAACGCGATGCGCACCACACCGGCGTCGACGGCACGGTGATAGGTGATGTCGGTGAACTCGAAGCCATCGACGGCGGTCCACGCCGACGGGTCGAAGATCTCTGACACGGTCGAGTGCGGGGGGCCATCGTTCGCCATCGCCCCATGTTGGCCCATCGGGTACCGTTCGCCCATGCCGCACGCCGACATCAACGAACAACGGATGGTCGACGGAGACACCAGCGGTGACGCTTCTCTCGTGTTCCTCCCCGGACTGCCGGCCTGATCGTGCCCCGTCTCGAGGTGTTCGGCGTCGAGGGACTGCCCGAAATCGCCGCTGGCGATGATCTTCCCGCACAGATCGTCGAGGCCGCCCGGTCCGCTGGCGACCCGATCGTCGATCGCGACGTCGTGGTCATCACCTCCAAGATCGTCTCGAAGGCCGAAGCGTGCGCGATCGAACTCGATGACATCGAACCGTCGCCGTTCGCCGTGTCGTGGGCTGCGCGGTGGGAGAAGGATCCGCGCATCGTCGAGGTGGTGCTGCGCGAGTCGAAGCGGATCATCCGCCAGATCGGACCGGTGCTGATCACCGAGACCCACCACGGGTTCTGCTGTGCGAACTCTGGCGTCGACCAGTCCTCGAGCGGTGCGCACGGACGAGTGCTCGTGCTCCCGAAGGACTCCGACGCATCCGCCCGCCGGTACCGCGAGCGTTTCGCCGAGCTCGGCGTCGATGTTGCGGTGATCATCAGCGATACCTTCGGGCGCCCCTGGCGAGAGGGGCAGACCGACATCGCCATCGGAGTGGCCGGCGTCCATCCGCTCCACAGCTACATCGGAGAGGTCGACCCGCACGGCCACGAATTCCGAGTGCAGGAGATCTGCACCGTCGACGAGCTGACCGCCGCTGCCGAGCTGGTCAAGGGCAACACGAGCCGCGTCCCGGTCGCCGTGATCCGCGGATTCGAGTGGACCACGGACGACTCGGCGACGATGGCACCCGTGTTGCGCGACGCCGAACGCGACCTCTTCCGCTGACGATCAGGCCAGCGCTGGGGCGGCGATGGTCAGCCGACGAGATCGTTGGCGATGCCGTAGAAGTAGTTGCCCGACAGGCCGAGCGAATCGACGTCGATGCGTTCGTCGTTGCCGTGGAACCGAGTGCCGAACGTCGAGAAGTCCATCTTCGGCGAGAACAGCCCGGCGCCGTACGCGGTGATCCCGCGCTCACGGTAGAAGCGGGCGTCGGTGCCGCCGACGATGAGGCCCGGGACCAGCTTCGCTCCCGGGTAGGCGACCTGGGTGTGCTTGGTGACGGTCTCCCACAACGGGTTCGACGGTCCGAAGTCGCACGACGTCGGATCGCTGTGCTGGAGAACGGTGATGTCGACGTGGCCGAACATGTCGCCGAGCGCCTCGCGCAACATCGACTCGACGTCGGCCCGGGTGGTGCCGGGCACCGTTCGGATGTCGACGTCGATGTCGACGACATCCGGGATGGTGTTGGTCTTCTGTCCACCGTGGACGACGTTGGGGGAGAACGTCGTGTGGGTCTCGGCGTGACATCGCCGGGCGACGGGGATCGGCAGCGTCTCGATCGTTGCCATGATCGTGTCGCTCGACAACAGACCGTCGCGTACGTCGTCGGGTACGTTCATCGTGGCGACCTGATCACGCCAGATGTCATCGATGTGTGCGGCGGGCTGGTACTGCGAGAGGCGCCGAACGATCTCGGCGGCCTTGATCAGGGCGTTGTCAGCACCGAACGGCATCGATCCGTGGCCGGGCGTGCCGCGGACGCGGAGCCGTCGCCACGCCAACCCCTTTTCGCCGACGTTGACGGTCACCGTGCGGTCGCCGTGGTCATCGGTGGTCGACCATCCGCCCAGCTCGGTCAGCACGTAGTCGGCGGCGATCGCGTCCCAGTGGTGTTCGACCATCCACTCGGCGCCCCAGACACCACCGGCTTCCTCGTCGCCGACGCCGAAGTAGATCAGGTCGCCCCTCGGTCGGAACCCCTCGGCCGCAAGTCGTCGGAAGGCGACGGCCATCGACGAGGTGAGGTTGAGCATGTCGATCGCTCCTCGACCCCACACCTCCCCGTCGATCACCTCGCCGCCGAACGGGTCTTCACTCCACCCGTCGGGATTGACGGGCACGACGTCGGTGTGCGCCATCAGACACAGCGAGGGCGCGTCGGGATCGGTGCCCTCGATCCGCGCCACCATCGAATCTCGTCCCTCGCGGGGTGTGAAACGCTCGACGTCGAGACCCGCACCTTCCAGGTAGGTCACCAGCAGGTCGGAGTTCCGGGTCTCGTTGCCTGAATCGGGCGTGCCGTCGTTGACGCACGCGTTGCGGATCAGTGCCTGCAGCAGTTCGGTGGTGGGACCGGTGAACTCGTCTGGGGAGGCCATGTCCGCACGCTAGTGCTGGGCGGCCTGACGCTGCTCACCGTCGCGTCGTCAGGATTGCCGTTCGAAGAGGTAGGCGAACGGCGACCTCGTGTAGGCGATGCCGCGGAACGTCTGGTGCAGGTGTTCCCTCGTCACCTCTATGGCCCGCTTGGGAATCAGGTACGTGTCGAGGTCAGTCGAGGTCACTCGATGGACGCCGTGGCTGGCAGCCACGACAGCGTGTAGCCGGTACCGGGGATCGATCGAGGCCATGGCCACGTCTCCATGGCTCGAGTTGACCAGCAGGTGCCCGCCGACTCGCAGGTATCGCGTGCAGTGTTCGGACACGAATCCGGCATACAACGAGATCAACAGATCAAACGAGTTGTCGGCGAGATCGAGGGGCTCCTGATAGTCGGAGTGAAGGAACCTGACGGCATGAGCGCTCGGGCCGGGCCCGAACTCGGTCTGCAGTCCACTGATGCCATCAGGGTCCGAAAAGAACTGGTTCGCTCGCCGATCGACGTCGACGAACGTCACCGACGGCCAGATGAAGGCGGGGGTCAGGTCGACGTACGAGCCCGGATAGAGGACGGTGGTCGCCTGCACCGCGTCGGCCACCGCGGCGAACAGTTGATGCCGGTCGCCGACGGATTGGTGCTGCTTGATCCACAAGTCGCGTGTTCTGTCGGGCACGTTCACGACCTGAGGCGCATCGTCACCCACGCGGGTCGGGTCGACCGATTCCCGTCACGATCGTGCGCCAGATCGTGTCGACGCGGTCGGCGTCGAGCGAGGTGGACGCATGGGCCACCAACGACGACAGCCATTCGTCGACGCGTTGGCCCTCGACCAATGCGCTGCCATGGACCAGATCCTCGGCGGCGGATCGTTTCGAGTCCGGCGCGCCCCAATAGACCCTGGCCCACTGGTCGCACGACGAATCCGCCGCCCGCAGCAACTCGTCGAGCGGTCCGCGGGCGATCGCTGCCTCGCCGACGAGGACGGCATCGTTGCGGGCGCTGCGCAGCAGTTCGGGGTCGGGACGGTCGGCGACGACCGTCGTGATCGCAGTCACGCCGGCGGGGCCGACGACGACGTGGTCGATCGCTCCGAGTGCACCGCCGATCTCGTACACGACTCGCCACGGCGGCGTCGGCGCCCGGTGGAGTGCCTCGGCAGTGAGGCGCAGGCCGGACACCGGCTTCGCCTCGTCGGGGCGTAGCGCTGCCATCGAGCGGCGATACCAGGCGAACGCCACCACGATCGCGACCGGCAGGAGGATCAGCGGGACGACGATGCCGAAGCTCACGTGTCCATTGTGGCGTTCAGTCGAGGCGTCGCAACGGACCGTCGCCAACGACGTGAGCGACCAACTTGATGTGCGCGTCCGTGACCACGGCGCCGGCTCCCGACACGATCACCGGGTTCAGGTCGAGTTCGGCGATTTCGGGATGGTCGGACGCCAACTGTGCTGCTGCGACGACCGCGTCGACCAACGCCGACGAATCGAAGTTCGCGCCATCGAGCGCAGCGGTCAAGCGTGTCTCGGTCAACATCGTCGCCGCGCTCGCCGGTGACACCGGCGCCAGCCGGCTCGTGCGGTCGTCGATCGCGTCGGCCTGGGCCCCACCCAGGCCGACCGACACGATCGCTCCGAGTCGGTCGTCGTGCTCGCAACGAATTCGCACGTCGACGCCCGGAGATGTCATTGACTGCACGATCAGGTCGTTCGCGTCGTCGCCGAGCGAGTCTCGCATCACCGCGATGGCCTCGGCGATGTCGTCGTCGGTGGTCAGGTCGAGCGCGACGCCGGCGCGTGCGGACCGTCCTGGCCTCCGACGAACTGCCTTGAGCGCGACCGGGAAGCCGACGGAGTGCGCGTCGCTGGCCGCGTGTTCGGGGTCGGTCTCGGTGGCGGCGGCCATGTCGATGCCGTACGCGGCGAGCAGACGTCGCTTCGTTGCCAGATCGATCCGGACCTCGCCGGCGATGCCGGCCACTGCGTCATTGATGATCGAGTGGGCAACGGCTGGGTTCACCGGCCGGGCGACGTCGGGGGGTGCGTCAGCCTCGTCGCGACGCCATCGTGCATAGGCATACGAGCGGCCGAGCACAGCGGCAGCTTGCTCGGGAAACGTGAATGCCGGGACGCGCGAGCCGGGCGACACCGGACCATCGGCGCCTCCCAGCATCACGGCGATGACGGGCTTCTCTGCTCCGTTCGCAGCCTCGTCGACATCGCGGCCGGCGGCGTCGACGTCCTCGACGACCGCCGGTGCGTAGATGACCATGACCCCGTCGACGTCGGCATCGGCGAGGGCAGCCGTGATGGCTGCGGGATAGTCGGACGCAGTGGCGCTCCAATCGAGCGTCACCGGCCCGTCGACGGGAACCAGACCGGCCGACTCGAGCGCTGCACGTGCGAGCGTGCCCGGACTGCGCGAGTTGGTGACGACCGCAATGCGGGGACCCTCGAGAACGGGTTGAGTTGCCATCACGCGGACGGTCTCGAGCAACGCAGGGACGGTTGGGACCTCGATCAGCCCGGCCTGCTGGTACAAGGCACCGCCCATCTCGCCGGTTGCTGCGGCTCCGGTGCGAACCGCCACGATCGGCTTGGTCCGCGACACCCGTCGGGCGATCCGGGCGAACTTGCGTGGGTTGCCGAACGACTCGGTGTACATCGCGATCACGGTGGTGTTGTCGTCCTGCTCCCAGAACTGCAGGAGGTCGTTGGCGGAGATGTCGCTCTTGTCGCCGAGCGACACGAACCACGACACGCCGAGGTCCACCTCGCTCGCCTTACGGAGGAACGAGCCGCCGAGCGATCCCGACTGCATCGAGATGGCCACGCCGCCCGGTGGCAGCGTGACGTCGACGAGGGCAGCCTGGAGCCGGGTCTCCGGACGTGGCGAGGCGATCCCCATGCTCGACGGCCCGATGATCCGTAGACCGTTGCGTCGTGCTCGGGTGACGAGTGCGGGCACGTCGATGTCGGTCCCGTCGACGGAGGTGACGATCACCGCGCCCCGCATCCGTTTGGCAATGCATGCGTCGATGGTCGCGTCGAGGTCTCGCGCCGGCACGGCGATGATGGCGAGTGAGACCTCGTCGGGGAGCCCGCCGATCGTGCGACAGCACGGATATCCGTGGATCTGGTCGTGACGGGGGTTGACCGCATGGATCGGCACATCGACGCTGTTGGCAACGTGGCGCCAGACGGCGTCGCCGACCGAGCCAGATCGTTCGGAGGCGCCGATCACGGCGATGGCCCGAGGCAACAGAATCCGGGCGACCGCTCGCGAGTCGGCACGTTGCTCGCGACGTTCGACGCTGTCGAGGAACTCATCGGTGTCGGCCAGCTCCCAGTCGAGGTCGACGACCCCCGAGTCGAACCGTCGCTGGAGCGGCCAACCGGCCTTGGCGAACACGGCGAGCATCGCCCGGTTGTCGCCGAGCACTTCCGCTGTGAAGCGTTCGATGCCGTTGGAATGTGCGATGGCGGCGAGATGCTCGAGCAACAGCGTCGCGATACCGGCGCCCTGGTGGCCGTCGTCGACCATGAAAGCCGCTTCGGCCTCGTTGCGTCCGGGCCAACGTTCATAGCTGGCCCAGGCGATGAACTCGTCGTGCGACTCGACGGCGAGCGCAGCTCGGTCGACCATGTCGACATCGGTGAAGTGGAGCAGTTCCTTGTCGCTGAGCTCGGGCTTCGGCGAGAAGTACCGGCGGTAGATGCTCTCAGCGGATTGACGGCCGTGGAATTCGGCAAGCGCGGGTCGGTCGTTCGCCGTCAGCGGTCGGACGAAGACGGTGTCGCCATTGCCGAGTACCACCGTGGAGGCCCAGGGAGACTCGGAGGCCGGCATGGTGCTCACCTCCTCAGCATGTCACCTTCGTGGTGGGGCGCGTACCTGTGTGACGTCTGTTGTGCGAGACGTTCGAGTGCCTAGGGTGTGGTCGTGGCAGCGCCCATCACCGTCTTCGCCAGCGCCGAACTCGATCTGCACACCACCCCCGACTGGCACCCGGAGCGCCCCGGTCGTTTGGCCGCATCGCTCGCAGGGATCTCGGGAGCAGGGTTGCTCGACGCAGTCGAGTTCCGCGAACCTCGTCTGGCGACGGTGGCCGAGCTCGAGCGGGTGCATGCACCGAGCTACGTCGCGCAGCTCGCACGTTTCTGCGAGCGCGGTGGCGGCGATCTCGACCCCGACACATTTGCTGCGCCGGGCTCGTGGAGCACGGCGCTGCGGGCAGCGGGAGCGGTGCTCGATGCCGTCGATGCACTGAAGGCCGGATCCTGCGATGTCGCGTTCGCGGCCGGCCGACCGCCCGGCCATCACGCGGTGCCCGACCGGGCGATGGGGTTTTGCCTCGTCAACAACGTTGCCGTCGCCGCAGCAACGTTGGCGGCCGACGGACAGCGGGTGGCAGTGGTCGACTGGGACGTCCACCATGGCAACGGAACACAGGACATCTTCTACGACGACCCGAACGTGCTGTATGTCTCGGCCCACGAGTACCCGCTGTATCCCGGTAGTGGTCGCGCCGACGAGACCGGCGGGCCGAATGCTCCGATGTCGAACCTGAACCTGCCGTTTCCGGCGGGTACCCGTGGTGACGTCTATCGGCGTGCGGTCGACGAGGTGATCGCTCCGGTGGTCGAGCGCTTCGCTCCCGATTGGCTGTTCATCTCTGCCGGCTTCGACGCCCACCGCAACGATCCATTGGCCGGGCTCGAGCTGACCTCGGCCGACTATGCCGACCTGGCGATACGGCTCCAGCAGCTCGCGCCGGCCCGTCGCACGGTGGTGGTGTTGGAGGGCGGCTACGACTTCGACGCATTGTCGCTGTCGACCGGGGCCACGCTGTCGGCGTTGATCGGCGAGTCGTACCGACCCGAGGAGGTGTCGACCGGCGAGGTCGGTCTCCCGACCGTCACTGCTGCGCGCCAACGCTGGGACCTCGCCTGAGACGCGACGTTGGTCGGCGACCACGCCGTGGATGAGGTCAGGGCGGAGACCGGTCGGGGGCGCCCTGGCCGATGCCGAGGTCGTCGGCGACGGCCGGCACCACTCGGTCGCAGATTCCGCCGCCGGTAGTGGGAGATCTCCCCGCCACCGTGGCAGCGACGATGGTGCGGCCGCCTTCGAGCACCCACACACACGCGAGAGCGCCGTCGACGGTCCCAGTGTGCCCCCACCCGTATTGATCGATCATCACGCCCGGCCAGGCAAGAACGCCGAGATCGGCGTCGCTCGCCGTCGCGAGCATCATCGCGACATCGTCGGTCGACACGATGAAGGTTCCTGCTCCTCCCAGTCGTGACAGCCGCTCGACGCCCGGGCGGTACTCGATGTCGGTGGGGAGTTGACCATCGGTCGTGAGGTGCGCGCCGTTCGACCCGATCGGATCGAACAGGTATGCCTGGGCGGCTGCGTCGAGAGTGAGTCCCGTGACCTGCTCGATCAGCAGGCCGAGCGCGCAATAGTTGCCGTTCGAGTAGGTCCAGCGACCGCGTGTGCTCGTCGGTGGCCGGTCGAGCAACGTTGGCAGGAAGCCGGCGCACTCACTGCCGCCGACGAACCAGGCCGGCCGGGCAACGGGCATCCCCGAGGTGTGCGCAAGCAGTTCCCGCAGCGTCACATCCGCCCAGCCGGGGTGCGTCGGCACGGCGATGTCGGCCCAAGGCATCGGCGAATCGACGTCGAGCGAGCCTGCCTCGTCGAGTCGAGC
>Ga0307379_10005900_pt1 | contig 16956 bp, 15 predicted proteins | sample UN2MG_FD_202237 | JGI IMG/M metagenome (GOLD analysis project Ga0307379, IMG submission 202237) | Soil microbial communities from Risofladan, Vaasa, Finland - UN-2 | ecosystem: Environmental > Terrestrial > Soil > Coastal area > Acid sulfate soil | place: Finland: Risofladan, Vaasa | collected... | reverse complement strand
AATTTGCTTGCAAATATTAAGTAGATATTCAGATTTATGTTACAGTGTGCACCTGTGCAATTTATTAGTGAATTTAAGGTAGTGTCCTGAACCCAATTGTTTACCCTTGGCTGTCAATTATCCCAATCATACTTTTTTGATATATCCAGATTAAAACCTATTATAATATTTTTGGGTATGTTTACTTTATATTGCTAAGTAAAATAGGTATTATTTCAATAACAGTAGATACAAAAAATAACATATACATGCATATAATAACTATTTAATGAAATCTAAAAAAAAGGGTATTTCAAAATCCTCTCTCGAATAATTAATTTTCAGGCAGGAATCTTTTCCTGTAATTATTGAATGCAATAATAAATTCGGCATGTGGCCAGATAAGCGGGAAAGTAACATAAGCAAATCCTTCTTTCCATTTGGGATGCGATCTGATTTGCTCGATCATGGTAAGTTTACTGTCCCTTAAGATCTTGGCATTGGTATAATCCTCCAGCCACATCTCAAAGCGTTCAACTGTTGAGACATGTTCAGGCAACATGTAGTCATGTGCCATCATCACAACCCAATCCAGGTATTTCTCTGCCATGTCCTGATCATCAATGCTGATATAATGATTGGAAAGCTGGCTTGTGAAATGAAGCCACGGTCCATATCCTCCGTTGTTACGGTCCCACAGTTCAGGATAACGGTTCAATCCTCCCAGCTCCTTATCCCACAATAATTCATCTATTCGTTTTACTGTGTTAATATTCCGCAAGTCATGTTCATCTATCAGACCAAAGAGGGCAGGGGAATATTCCACAGCATCCACATCGATCACACTGGATGCAAAAGCATCATAGCCAATTGGATCGCTGCTTTTATATTTCACTCTGATGCACTTGATAAAAGACCTGCGCCTGGGGCTGTATAACCTATCAAGAATAGCACGACGCACCTGTTCTGCCTGTTCTCTCCATTCTCCCACCTCCTTACCCAGGACTTCCCCGATCTCAACAGCCCCGAACAATCCCGCACAACACGTGCAATTTGCATAGATCTCAAATCCATGTTCGTAGGCAGGATATTCATGGATGCTGTTTATAGTATGAATGAGATTTACATCATCATTCTTGTTCTGAAGAATGAAATCCACAGCTTTTTCAATGACTTCCCAGTACTGAAGGCAGAATGCGCGGTCTGCAAGACTGTCAAAGAACAGCCCTCCAGTAGCTTTAAGATATTTACTTAGCGCATAGAGAATCAATCCGTTCCCGTCTATTTGCAGGTCCTTATAACTTGTATCATTCCCATCCACATCATAACGCTGGCTGAACTCCCCTGAAGGTTTTTGGGCAGCCAGCATGAACTCAAGGCCCAGTTTTGCCCTGTCCAGATGTCCGGCCGAGATAGCTCCCAGAATACAAATAGAATGATCCCTGGGATAAATGAATGGATATCTGGTCCCGGGTGGACTTGCATAAAAACCACCATTAGGATGCTGGTTTTCAAGCAGGGTTTTGACACAGTTCCTGTATAGTTTTTCAGCTTCCTTAAGGTCCATGAAGTCTCACTCCCTTTTTACGAATTTAAAAACACATACTCCTTTTTCAAGGATCTTATCCACATCATCTTTAGTCACACCAGCCTTTTCAATTGCTTCCATATTATAGGCAGGGGGTACTTCAGGCACTGAACATCTGCATGCAAGATGTAATGTTTCAGCTCCTGCCAATTCTGCCCTTTTTTTACGGTAACCATGATGCAGGAGACATAACGTGTTTACAACAGCAGGGCACTCAACATTTTCCTTATTGGAACCTTCACGTTCTGTTACATATTCCACGATTCTTTTGAACTCTTCAGGCCGTTCCCCGAACATATCAATAAAACGTATGAGTTCGTCAGTGAACGGGCACATAGGCAGATAATTCAGGTCACCTTCGGGTGCACCATCAAAACCGGGACCCTGTGTTTCTCCCAGTTTTTCACCAATTCTTGTCAGCCATTCAGAAGTTTTCTCAGGCCCCATCGTATCCACCAGATCCATTATGCCAATTAAAAATCCCTGTGGCAGCATATTACCAAGTCGAATCATATTCTCTCACCCTTCGATTATTGATTAAAGTATATTTAATTCGAGGATATTAATAAGTTCCCGGTTCCATCCTATGGGTCCTATACCATCTCCTCTTTTAATAAACGGTTCATCAATTGACTTGTCGTATGAACCATCAGGTTTTTGCACCAGAATTGAAATGTCGACCGCTTTCAGCATTGGCAGGTCATTTAAACTATCCCCCAGGCCAATTGTCTTAATATCAGGCCATTGTTTACGGTATAGTTCGCTTAAGATACGTACTGCCCGCCCTTTATCATTGTTACCCATAATATGATGGTAACGTCCACCTTTAGTATAGTTGAAGCCCCGTGTTAGGACTGCCTGCTCAAACTCCACTTCTTTTGGAGAATCACTCAGCACCCTGAATGCTTCATCGTAGTCCCTTTTTTTGGCTAAGGCCGCATATTCAAGGGTCAGGCCAGTATCTTTGCACACTTCTTCCGCATCCATATCCCCGAATCCGATTATCCTGCAATTGATCTCGTTACATATTTCTTTCAGATTTTTTTGCAGGATCTCATATCGTGTTCCCAGTTCAATGACTTTATAATTATCAGATAATTTATCATATGCAAAATCAAAGTTAAAATAATCATCAGGAATAAATATGGCACCTCCATTTTCAGAGATCAGGGGGTGGTGCAGGTCAAGTTCCTTACAATAAACATCAAGTTCTGCCTTGGTCTTGCTTGTGCAGAAGATCAAAGGAATATTTTTGTTATGGATAAGTTCGAGAGCCGGGAGAGCTGCCTCATATGAATAGTTGTTGTGATCTATTAGGGTGCCATCCATATCGGTATATATGATATATTTCTGTTCAACCATATTATCACCAAAATATCATTCACTCTATTCATAATAAATAAGATAGATATATTATTTAAGAAGACATATAGAAATCCAAATATGATACCTTATACTGAATCCTGTTCTTTTTCCACTTATCTTCCCAACGGCTGTAAGTTATGCTATGAGGGTGCTAAAATGGTGCTTTTTGTGACTGGCCTGTGTCCCAGGGATTGTTTCTACTGTCCTATATCTGAAGAGCGCTCAGGAATTGATGTGATATTTGCCAATGAACGGCCTGTTTATTCTGACAGCGATATTCTGGAAGAAGCCTGTAGTATGAATGCTCTTGGCACCGGTATCACTGGAGGTGAACCGCTGTTAGTGCCAGACAGGGTTGTAGGGTATATCGAACTCTTAAAAGAGCGCTTTGGTACGTCTCACCACATACATCTTTATACATCCCAATCTCCGCAAAGAGATATTTTGCAGAAACTAAAAACAGCAGGACTTGATGAGATACGTTTACATCCGGATATGTTTGACAGACAGTCTCTTAAGGAGTTTATAAGATCGGTGAAGTGGGCCAAAGAGCTGGATATTGATGTGGGTTTTGAAATTCCTTCCATTCAAGGGGCAGAGCATGTGGCACACATAGCCATCGACCAGGACATTTTCCTTAATCTGAATGAACTGGAATTCTCTCATTCAAACGCTGAAGCAATGAAGGAGCATGGGTTTACTATCTTAAACGATGTAAGTTGCGCTGCATCAGGGAGTAAGGCTATAGCTTCTGATATTATCCTGAAAAACCCCGGATTAAAAGTACATTTTTGTTCATCGTGCTTCAAAGACGCAGTCCAACTTCGCACGAGACTGCTGCGAATAGCTAAAACCACAGCTCGCGAATTTGATGAGATCACTCCGGACGGCACACTATTCTATGGTGTAATAGAGGGAGATGTTGAGACAATTGTCGAAATGCTGAATGAACTGGAAGTGCCAAAAGAACAATACTGCTCCAATAAAACCCATGTAGAACTGGGTTGGTGGGTGCTGGATGAGATTTCAAGCGAAGTCATAGACCACTTCCCTGCCTGGTATGAAGAAAGCTATCCAACATACGGCAGGCTGGTAGTTGAAAGAATTCCTCTGGAGGATGCGGCTGTTTAAAGACAATGTTTATTTACTTTAAAAAGAACATATTGAATCTCAATTCTGGAAAAAAATAATTACGGTGGTAATACTGAACGAGATTAAGAATCAAGTTAAAGAAAGGTTAATAAAATATTTACGTCGTGATGAGACGAACCTTCGAAAAACTGTATTGAAATTATTTCTAATTGGAGAAACCTATACAACGAACGATATTTATAATAATCTCGTCGAGCAGGGATTTGACGTGAATTATAGGGGTGTGTCAGCAATGGTGGGATTGATGAATACCAGGCTTGGTATTCTGCGTATCGACGTAACACGGGAACATAATCACTATTCTCTTAAGGAAGACTTTAGTGAGATTGTAAAGAGTGTACTGGATAATTTTTAATATTTTCAAAAGGTATTATGCTTCGGGTTGGAGTTGTGGGTTGTGGTGCCATTGGTTCAATTATCTGCCGTGCGTTAGATACTGAAATAGCGGGAGCACAACTACTGGCTGTACACGAACATCATATTGAATTAGTTGACCAGCTTTGTGAAACTCTCTCCTGCCCGCCGTCATTAATGAAGATCAGGGAAATGGTCAAGAAAGTTGATCTAATAGTGGAAGCCGCTTCCCCAGAGGCTGTCCCGCAGGTGGCGATCTCGGCACTTGAGAACGGGTGCGATGTAATGATAATGAGTGTTGGCGCGCTTGTAGATTCTGAATTACTGAATAAACTTATTTCCCTGGCAGAGGAGCATAACTGCAAGATATACCTGCCTTCAGGAGCTGTTGCGGGTGTCGATGGTATCAAGTCTGCCTCTTCAGCAAATATTTATTCTGTTACACTGACCACTACAAAACCTCCAAAAGGTCTGGCAGGCGCACCGTTTGTGGTTGAGAATAATATTGATCTGTATAAATTTAAAACCCCCACGATCATTTTCGAGGGTAGTGCAAAGGAAGCTGTAAAAGCTTTCCCTGCCAACGTAAATGTAGCTGCTACCATTAGTCTTGCCGGAATCGGAGTAGATAAAACCCGTGTCAAAATAAAGGTGGATCCCACTATTGATCGTAACCAGCACGAGATCAAAGTGGAAGGGGATTTCGGTACATTTACTACCCATGTTGAAAACATACCATCTCCTGAAAACCCTAAGACAAGTTATCTCGCACCCCTCTCAGCAATAGCGACTTTAAAGAAGATTGCCAGCCCGTTGCAGGTCGGAACATAAGAATTCAAATTGATTAGGAGCCGATCATCATTATCTCGATAAAACATCTTTCAAAGACGTTTGGAAATAATGCGGTTCTTCGGGATATTGATCTTGATCTCGAAACAGGGGAATTTCTTACGATTTTCGGTCCAAATGGTGCTGGTAAGACCACGTTGATCAAGATCATATCCACATTGATCAGCCCGACTGCCGGGACTGTCCTGATCGAAGGCCATGATGTAAAGGAATCACCACTTGAGGTAAGGCAGTTAATCGGTATAATCTCACATGAGACCTATCTATACCAGGACCTTACTGCCAGAGAGAACCTGAAGTTCTTTGGTAAAATGTACGGCATGCCCAAAGATAAGCTGGAATCAAGGATACACGAACTGACTGATCAGGTGGGCCTGAAGTACAGGCTTGACGACAGGGTAGGGACTTTCAGCAGGGGCATGAAACAGCGTTTGAGCATAGCCAGAGCCATTCTTCATGACCCCAAGATATTGTTCCTGGATGAACCCTATACCGGACTTGACCAGCATGCAGCCGCCACCTTTGACAGGATATTGAGCGAGTTGGATGTCTCTGACAAGACCCAGGTCATGGTCTCCCATGATATTGAGAGAGGTCTAAACCTGGCAGATAGGATCATCATCCTGTATGAAGGAAAAATTGTATACCAGGCTGCCAGATCTGAAATAAAGGACATTGAACAATTTCGTGAAACATATGAATATTATGTGCATGAGGTGTGAGAAATGAAAGCATTTCTCTATGTGGCCTGGAAAGACCTGTTGATGGAGTTCAGGACCAAACAGATGTTAAACAGCATGGTGATCTTCTCACTGCTCGTGATCGTGATATTCAATTATTCTTTCTCCAATATCTTATTTAACATTGAAATGTCAGATATCGCTCCCGGTATCCTGTGGATATCTTTTACTTTTGCAGGAATGCTGGGTCTGTCCCGGTCATTTGCCAGTGAAAAAGAAGACGGGTGTCTGGATGCCCTTAGACTATGCCCCATAGACCCATCATCCATCTATCTGGGAAAGGTAATATCAAATCTTGTAATAATGTTCATTATTGAGTTGATAATTGTACCCCTGTTCATTGTCCTCTTCAATTTCACAGATATCCAGGGACTGTTAGGCCTGTCAGTTATAATATTACTGGGCACGATAGGGTTCATTCTTGTCGGGACCTTGTTCTCGGCCCTGACTGTCAGCATGCGAACAAGGGAAATATTGTTGCCTGTGATCCTGTTCCCGATCATTATACCGCTTATTATGTCTGCTGTAATGGCAACCCAGAATGTGCTATCTACGGGCGAGCTTTCTGCAGCATCAGCCGAAGTCAGGATGCTTATAGTATATGATGTGGTGTTCTTCATCGCTTCACAACTGGTTTTTGAATATGTGATCGAGGATTAATAATCCTGGGATAATGCAATCAAAGACAGGGTGCCTATCAAGGATATCGGATAATGTTAAATTATGCCGATACCGATATATATCATCAGATCATGTATCGGATATGTTATATTATGTCCAATACCGATACAACATTAATTCAAGAAAGTATCCTTTCCCGTATTAATGAAAAAATTCAAATATTGAATTCAAAACGGCCTCTACCAGCAGATGCTGTGAGAAAACTAAATGAAGAAATTCGGCTTTTTCACACTTACCATTCAAATGCCATAGAAGGAAACACCCTTACACTTCAAGAAACAAAACTTATTCTCGAAGAAGGCATAACGATCGGCGGGAAATCATTAAAGGAGCATCTGGAGGCGACAAATAATGCAAAGGCATTTGATTTACTGGAAGATATGGCTAACAGCAATAAAAAAATAGATCATATTGTAATCCAGAAGATCCATGAAATCGTCACCGCCGGTATTCTTGAGAGGGCAGGTAAATATCGTACTAAAAATGTAAGAATAACAGGTGCGATAAAAACACCTCCTGACTGGTCAAAAGTCATCGGATTATTGGATGAATTGATCAATAAAATAAATCAAAGTAACATGCATCCAATTGAAACGGTTGCTTTTTTTCATCATAAATTTGTAGAGATCCACCCATTCATAGATGGTAATGGGAGAGTAGCTCGTTTACTGACAAACCTGTACTTAATTACTAAGGGATATCCTGTTATAGTCCTAAAAACAGAAGATCGAAGGAAATATTATAAATTCCTCAAATCAGCTGATAAGGGAGACCTTTCCTTATTTGTGAACTTTATTGCAAAAGCTGTAGATGAGAGCATCACAATGTATTTGTCAATCTTTGGTGGAATTGATGAATTGTTACCGTTAAAAGAACTCGCTAAAGATACAACATATTCTCAAGAGTACTTGAGTCTACGAGCCAGACAGGGATTTTTAGATGCAGTCAAAATGGGAAGAGTATGGTATTCATCAAAACGTGCTTTAACAGAATATGGATCACAATATGGTAATAAAGATTAAAAGCGCGCCCACTTCTTTGAATCATGGAAAATTGTGTTTGTGAATTATTATCAAAGAGACACAGGATAATCATTTCGCTGTAGCGCACTCCAGATATTTTGTTCACACAGATCTGGGGCATCCAGACCAATGCCCGGAGTCTTTTAATATTAAAAAATTATTGACAATGTTAATTAAATTTGGGCGCAGTTATATTATCAATCTGAATTGTAATGTAATCAAAATTCAAAAATAATGACATCATAAAGTAATTAATTATTTATACTTCCAATACCTATGATATAAATATGATATCAATAGACAATTTGGAACAGTTTAATCCCTGGTGGAAAACAGGTAATGTGAAGGATTCTTTGCTAAAACCATACAAAAGGCACATCTATTCTGATATTGAAAAATATATTGACAGAAGACAGATAATGCTTATTTGGGGATTAAGAAGAACAGGGAAAACAACACTCATGTTCCAGCTCATACAGGATATACTCGCATATACTGATAAGAAGAAGCTGTTCTATTTCTCCTTCGATGAGGTAGTATTTGATCTTAAGGAGATTCTTGAAAGCTATCAAAGAATTGTGTTAGGCAGCAGTTTTGATGAGACTGAAGGGAAGATATTCCTCTTCCTTGATGAGATACAGAAAGTGAATGACTGGGAGAATAAGATAAAAGTTTACTATGACATCTATCCGAATCTAAAATTCTTCATCTCGGGTTCGGCATCGGTCAGCCTGAGAAAAAAATCAACCGAAAGCCTTGCAGGAAGGATTATGGATTTTCAGATGAAGTTGCTCTCATTTGGTGAATTTATCGAGATGAATGGCAGGGATTTAACACAGATAAGGGAAGCTCCTGACCTTTGGAAAAGAGAATTGATACCCCTATTTTACCGGTATCTTAAATTCGGGATGTTTCCTGAACTCTACGATGAAAGAGATGAGGATTTCGCACGGCAATATATTTTGAACAATGTCATTGAAAGGGTCATATATAAAGACCTGCCAGATGAATTTGAGATAAAAGATGTTGAGCTGCTTAAGACCCTGGTATATATAATTGGCAAAAAACCGGGCATGATCGTTAATTATAAAGAGATCGCCAAAGACCTTGGAAAAGACCAGAGGACCATTGCCAATTATTTTGAATATCTTGAGTTCGGGCTGCTTGCAAGGTTTGTTTTCAATTACAGGGGCAGTCCCATTGCAAGTATGAGAAAGCTGAAAAAGGTGTATCTTTACTCACCAAACCTTGCATTCGCCTTTAACCTAAATATCGAACATATACTGCCCTTTATGCTTGAAAATATTGTGGCATCACATACAGATGCACGATTTTTCTACAGGAACAGTTTTGAGATAGATTTTATCATCCCTCACAATGGCAAACAGGATATAATTGAAGTAAAAAAAAGCAGTAAATCTGTTAAACAGGTTAAGAAGTATCAAGAGAAATTTGGCGATAAGGTTAAAAAATCAATGATAGTGACACTTGAAGAGGAAGGGGTTGTAGATAACATACCTGTGATCCCAGCCTGGAAATTCCTTCTGGATGATACACTTTTTAAGCAGGTATGATATTTTTACAGCAGATTTTGAATAGATTGAATTGGCATATTTCTTTTGATTCTACCCGAGCATGAATATTTAATCTCTTTGTCAACGATTCCGGATGGCGCTATGCTTTGTCCGTGGCATCCGAATGGATGCTCAAGTTCTGCTATTTTCATCGAATTTCTTGATTCTATGATTCAGTTCAGGCCCATGTATGCGATTTAGAAAATTTAGGCGGAGTTATACTATCAATCTGAATATCTGTTTTCATGCTTGGCGTGATAATAATAACATTATAATCTAATCAAAACTTGATAATAATAACATCATAAAGTAATTAATTATTTTGGATATCTTAAGTTCGGGCTTCCGGCAAGGATTTTTTCAATTACAGGCGCAGTCCCATTGCAAGCATTAGAAAGATGAAAAAGGTGTCTCTTTAATCACCAAACCTTGCAGGAAATGCTTTTTAGCAATTTAAAATTCTTATCATTCATTTATTGAAAGAGCTCATTGAAAAAGGCTTTCCATGTCCAGGATAAACTGTATTTATATTTAGACTTTTCAGTTTTTCGATACTAGCATTAGCTGCCGCTTTGTCGTCGATAATTGACCCGATACCTGGTTCGCCTGTATTTTCAAGCAGATCGCCAGGGCAATGAAAAAGACAAATAACAAAGCATCAACACGTGTGATATTTTTCAAGAGAACAGGTGCAATACCATATACTGTCTTAAATTGCTCATGACGCTTCTCAAGTTTTGGTTGATACTTGTATTTCTCAAAGATATCCTTGAGTGAAATATCATCACAATTTGTGATTAACGGAAACATACCATCGGAACAAGTGTCGGCTTTCACGTTTGTAATGACAATTTCCCATTTAACTTTGAAACGGGTACTTTCAATGGCAATATATCGGGTATTGGCTCCTGAACGGCCCTTTTTTTCTTGCTTATGGGTTATCCCGATCTTCTTGGTCCTTTTAGAACTCCACAGCCATGCAATCCTGAATCCCTCTTTTGACAGTATAGGTGATTCCACCACTCCGCCATATTTCAGTTGGATCACTCTTTTTTCTTGGATCTTGAACTCTACAAACTTCATCCCATGGCACGAGAGAAGAGCTGAATAGTAACGAAAACTCATTAAATCTGAAAAAGGCCGAATGGATATTATTGGAAAAAGAGAGAGATTATACCAAATTGAGAAATTTGACGTAAAGGGAAGATTTGGAATGGATAGATTTGGAAAAAAAGAAAGATTGGAGAGAGAGAGATTTGATCAAATGGAGAGATTTTAATGAAATGAAGGAAAAATTAAAACAAATAAAGAAGAAACAATAATCTGAAAAAAACCAAGATGAATCAGATGAAAAACCTAACCAAGAAAATGATTAAGATTACATAATACTGAACTGTTTTTATTAAATTCCGAAACGAGCATAGGTAAACATCCCGAAGTCACGACCTCCGACCAGAGGTCGCAGGCATCGATGTCGCATAGTAGATTGATGAAGATGGAGTGGCGACCTAGGATAATCAAAAACGCAAAAATTTTTAGATTCTTGTAATTTTGGATTTCCCTTTCTCAAGAGGCCACTGCTGTAAGAATTAAAAATGATGCGTTGAATGGCTATTCTTGCAATAACTATCTTCGTACTAACAGTACGTAGTCTTATTCTACTTAAAAATGATGATTTATTTCTTTGAATCCTGTTTAAATTGAGATATACCCAGAAACAAACTCACTTAGAAGCTGGAGTATGACCTGGGTACATCAAGTGCCCTGATTAGTCTGAGGGGACCAATTTGCATCAATTATGTGTTCAGTGATGTTCAGAGCACATTGATAGAAAATGTGTATGGAAATTTAAGTTTTTCTATATTACACCAAAAACTTAATCAGATCTTCACTCAACCGTGTTTCAATACCCAACTTAGATACTACTTCTTCTTTGGATTTGCCTTCATTTTTGAGTTCTTCAATCCTGTCAAATATGCGTGGCTTGATCTCATAGTATTCATTAATATCCTTTCTATGACCCCATACGTCGCCTTCAAGAAGTTTAATACCTTGCATCTCCAAGAATATCAAGATGGATTTGGATATCGTCTTATTGTACGAATTTGGAACATGGATAGCTTTCAACTTTGGACTTGTTTGAACCAGTGTAAAAATATCTTTATTCGATGGTCTAAATGCGAAGTGAATTATTTCTTCATTATCAAGTCTGCTAATCTCTTCTTTAGAACTTACTATTCTTATTTTCATATTATGCCCCGGATATATTTTTTAATTGATTAACGATAAATTCTAAAAGCTATTTATCTATATATATTTTTCCACATTATATTAAAAAAGTTATGGGGAATTAAGAATTTGAAACGAAGATTGCATAGGATGGCAAGGTCTCTTTCTCAACGCAGGCAATCCCTGAACACTGATCCAATTATATTCCACTCCTGCTTCCAGGTCAAAAACTGTCATAATTGAAGGTGGGATTGTAATCCTATGCTGACCATTCTTTGACTTTGAGATATTCGTCATTTTACATTAACCTAATATTAGGTTAATATAAGGTTATTTACATCCTACATAACAGGTTCGGTTTCTAAAATTGGTCAAATCATTGAACATTTGGCAGACTTTTCAGCATAATCAGTAGATTCCTTCGCAAAACTGTTTAGTATCAATATAATTAAGTATCCATATTTATTATGCGATAAATTGGGATTATCGCCACAATAATCTTATATTTTATCAATGTAATTAAAGCAATAAATTAAAGCAGCAATATGAAATTATATTTAATAACTGTTTGTGCTGTTAACACTATGTTAAAAACCATTAAACACAATCAGATAGAACCATGCTAGAGGACGAATATCAGTTAGATTATTTTTTCGAGAACCGCTTTGAGAGGAAGATCTGCACCAAATGCGGTGCTGCCTTCTGGACGCGGGATGCCGACAGGTTGACCTGTGGCGATGCTCCCTGTGACCCTTACTCGTTCATTGGAAATCCGGTGTTCAAAAAACAATATAACCTCTCTGAAATGCGTGAGAAATTTCTTTCTTTTTTTGAAGCCAGGGATCATACCAGGCTGAACAGGTACCCGGTCATAGCCAGGTGGCGGGATGATATCTATCTCACCATTGCAAGCATAGCTGATTTCCAGCCCTTTGTGACTTCAGGACTGGTCCCGCCGCCAGCCAATCCCCTTACTATCAGCCAGCCCTGCATCAGACTACCTGACCTTGATGCAGTGGGGCGCAGCGGGCGGCATCTCACCAATTTCGAGATGATGGCCCATCATGCATTCAATTATCCGGATAAGGAAATATACTGGAAGAACGAGACAGTTGCTTATTGTGATGAATTTTTAAACGAGCTGGGTGCTGATCCCAATGCAGTGACATATAAAGAAGAACCCTGGGCCGGAGGGGGCAATGCCGGACCATGTGTTGAAGTGTTAATAGGCGGGCTTGAAGTTGCCACGCTGGTGTTCATGGATCTGTCTCAAAAGAAAGGCGGAGACTTCATAATCAAGGGAGAGGCGTATGTCAAAATGGACAATTACATCGTGGATACAGGTTATGGTCTTGAGAGGTTCGTATGGGCCAGTAAAGGTTCACCCACAGTATATGATGCAGTGTTGCCTGAAATTGTCAATGAACTAATGGGTCTGGCAGGGGTGGAGCATAAACTGGACGACCCCGAGTATGCCAGGATATTGAGTCAGAATGCAATGCTGGCCGGATATATGGATATAACAGGTGAAGCAAACCTGATGCAGTTGAGAAAACAGGTAGCTGATAATATAGGGACCACTGTTGAGAAACTGCAAACCATCATGGAACCTGTGGAGAGGGTCTATGCAATTGCAGACCACAGCAGGTGTTTAGCCTTCATGTTCGGTGATGGTATTATCCCTTCTAATGTCAAAGCTGGATATCTGGCCCGGCTGGTACTTCGAAGAATGCTGCGACTTATGGATGAGGCAAAGATAAAAGTGCGTTTATCTGAGATCGTTACTATGCAGATAAATCACATGCCAGAATATCCGGAGTTTAAAGAGCATCTGGATACCATTGTTGAGATACTTGACAGGGAGGAGGAAAAATATGCCCTCACCCTGGACAGGGGTCGCCGTCTGGTTGCGAAGACCGCCCAGCATTATATGGATAAGGGCGAGGAATTCCCATTGGATGAGATAATCCAGATGTATGACACTCATGGCATTCCCCCCGAGATCACGGCAGAGGTGGCTAAAGAAGTGGGACTGCGAATAGATATGCCTGATACCTTCTATTCACTTGTTGCCGAGAGTCACAGTAAAGCCGAACAAAAAGAGGAAATTGAACTTGAGATCCCCGGGATCACTGATCTGCCCTTTACTGAAAAACTATATTACAGTCAACCTGACAGTCTGGATTTTGAAGCAAAGGTCCTGGCAGTTATTGATGGAAGTGTTGTACTTGACAGGACCATGTTCTATCCCGAAGGCGGCGGGCAGCCAGCCGACCATGGGTCCATAGAGATTGGAAATGATACATATCATGTTATAGAAGTCCGGAATGAGAAAGGTGTGATCCTGCATGTGGTATTGGAGGATCAAGTCAACCTTAAACCTGGAGATACTGTAAAAGGCAGCGTGGAAGGCAAGAGACGCCTGGCCCACATGCGTCATCATACTGCTACCCATGTGGTGAACGAGGCAGCAAAACGGGTGTTAGGCGATCATATCTGGCAGGCCGGAGCCCAGAAGAGTGAAGAGCGGGCACGGTTGGACATCTCTCATTTCAAACGCATCAGTATTGAAGAACTAAAAGAGATCGAACGCATTTCCAACAGGACAGTCATGGCCAACATCCCGGTCGAGATATCCTGGATGGACAGGACAGAGGCCGAGCAGAAATACGGTTTTGTGCTGTACCAGGGTGGTGTCCCACCTGGCAAGGACATACGTATATTGAAAGTGGGCGTGGATGTGGAAGCTTGCGGCGGTACCCATGTGAGTAACACAGGGTTGATAGGTCCAATAAAATTGTTAAAGACCGAGCGTATTCAGGATGGCGTGGAACGGCTTGAGTATGCGGCGGGTGAAGCTGCGGTTGAGCGCTGGCAGGAGCAATACAGCCTGTTAAGGCTGAGTGCTGATGTGTTTAGCGTCTCACCTGAACATCTGCCTGAGACCAGTGCCAGGTTCTTTAATGAATGGAAGGAATTCAAGAAAGATAATGCCAGGTTGAAGGAAGAACTGGCTTCGGCCAGGGTAACTTCAATGATCTCAGAGGCGGTCGAGGTTAACGGGCTCAGGGTTATTGCAAAAATATTACCGTCCGCAGATATTGAAGAACTGGTAAAAGCAGCAGGCGAGTTCACAAAACAATCTGATGTGGTAGCAATATTGGCCAGTGATCAGGGTGGTGCAAAGATCGTGGCGGCAGCTGGTGAAAAGGCGGTCCAGCTTGGTGCGAATTCCGGTGAAATGGTAAGAGAGATGTCCAAAGTCGTTGGTGGCGGCGGTGGCGGTCGGGCCGATCTGGCACAGGGTGGTGGTCCTGATGTTGGGAAGATCGGGGAGGCTCTTGAGATCGGCGTTGAGATACTCAGGAAAAGTCTTTAAATTAAGGTTCTCTTTAACATCGTGTGGGTAAATCCAATTTACCAGCAACTAAATAAATCATCGTATTTCGATATTTTTCAGTCTTGAATCCGTATGACCTTTTAAAAGCAGTCTTGATTTTATTATTCATTCCCTCAACAACCCCATTATTTAGGTTCCTCTTAATTGCTTCCATGATTCCACTAAAATGTTTATCAATCGTCTTTGCAAGTTTAACAATTTCATCGATATTGCTGTGTGTTGCCCAATAATTGAAGATTCCCGTTGAAAATTGACCCCTTTTTCCCACCAATTTTGACCCACCTTCATATAACATTTCATACTTTTAATAGTTCCTATTTTCCACTAAATCAAACGTTCCAGATTTTTGGGGGGACTAGCCCCCAAAAATCTTCCACTCTGTGAATTAATAATGATTGTCGGTGTAATTCTATTTCTTTCCACTTTTAGAATCGTGCTTTTTCAGTCTATAACTCTTGCCAGTGAAGAAAAAGACATGTGAATGATGTAACAGTCGATCTAAAATAGCCGTTGCAATAATATTATCCTTAAATAGCGAACCCCATTCTTCAAAAGGTCGATTTGTATTCAATATTATTGAACCACGCTCATATCTTCTTGACACCAATTGGAAAAACAGGGCGGCACTATCTTTTGTTAGATCCATATATCCCAATTCATCCAAAACTAAAAGATCGATCCGTCCTAATTTGGATAACTCTCGTCCAAGATTTCCCATCAATTTTGCTTTTGCCAGATCATCTACAAGTTCCTGGGCAGTATAGAACATGACCCGTTTTCTTCTCTCACAAGCTTTTATCGCCAAGCCAATAGATAAGTGTGATTTGCCAATACCAGGTGGCCCGACAAAAATTATATTGATCGCCTTATCAAGATATTCCAACGTGTTAAGATTGTGTATCAGTTTCTCATTCAATTCTGGTTGACACGTAAAATCGTATCCCTCAATTGTCTTTATACAAGGAAAACCTGCTCGACGTATTCTCTGGTTAATTGATCGTTCCATCATACCTTGATATTCCTTTTCAATAAGACCAGACAAATACTCAGTATAATCGAGCTTTTTTTCAGCTGCTATTTTAGCTTCCTCTCTATAGATCTCAGGGATACGCTTTAATTTCAATTCTTCAAAATAGTGTTCGAGACCATCCATTCACATTTCCCCTGAACCTTCAATAAAGTCTTCAGTACAATATGAATCCAAACTGCGAATTACACCAGGTGGACTCGAAATCGAAAGATTGTTTGTCAGTTCAAGTTTGGGAATGAAAACAGATTTTGAATTTTGATGTAATAGATCAACAAACAAATCACTCCGGTAAACGTTGTATTTATCACATAACTGGATCACATTCTTGATATCCTTAATGCTGAATTGTTTGGCAGCTTCAACGATTATTGTAAGATGGCGTGATGGATTGATTCGTTTCTGAGCTTTTAGCTTCTTTAAAAAATCATCTTGGCCAGGAACAATTGTTAAAAACTGTTGTGACAAGAAATTCCATGTTCCTTTGGTCCCCCTGTATCCTTGAAAATGCTCCTTATTCATGAAGATCTTGCCTTTTTGCTTTCGCTCCAGGATATGTTTTGCCATCAGTTTGTTCGATTGGGAATATACTTCTAAATATCTGCCCTGACTAATTCGTACCCAGACATCTCTGCATGCAAAGATATGAGGAACACTGTATCTGTTTCCATCAACTGATATCAGACAATCAGAACTAACTTTGCGGAATTCTTCCGAAACACCAATGTATCTATTATTGGGTAACGGAGAAAGTACCGCCATTTCTTCGGCATTGAACAGTTCAATGGGTGTTTTCTTTGTTGTTGTGTGGATACGATGATTTACGTGTTTTTCAAAGTCTAAGAGTTTCAATGAAAAGTCTTCAAAGGATTCGAACTCATTATCGGCAATAAAGTGGTTTTCAAGATAGGAAAATGGATTTTCAACTTTTCCTTTGGACCAAGGGTGGCGAACCTCGGAACGTGATGGCTGGAAACCATAGTGGCTGGCAAATCG
>Ga0307379_10005898_pt1 | contig 16958 bp, 39 predicted proteins | sample UN2MG_FD_202237 | JGI IMG/M metagenome (GOLD analysis project Ga0307379, IMG submission 202237) | Soil microbial communities from Risofladan, Vaasa, Finland - UN-2 | ecosystem: Environmental > Terrestrial > Soil > Coastal area > Acid sulfate soil | place: Finland: Risofladan, Vaasa | collected... | reverse complement strand
CAGTTCTATTCGCCGGTTTGGAGTACAGTCCAAGTATCAGACGAAAACAACAAGAAATACCGGGTTGACGGGGGGCATTCATCTCAAATGCTCACTATGGCTGGTTCGTATTTTCCCAAAGACATGAATGTGACCATAAGAGAGTTTCGCGCGCCACATATTGGTGCCGCAAGAGATTTGTATGAACAGTTCGACCAAGCCCGAAGTACCCGAACAGTCGCAGACTTCATAAAATGCCGTGCTGGTTACGTGCCCAAGTTAGTGAATATTTCCCCGACCGCTATTGATGTTGCTATAAGAGGTATCGCATTTCATTTGTGTTTGCATAACACTAATGGATATGACCGGTTAGATTTTATTCCGATGTATCCAGATTTCATCGTGTGGTCTGGCATTTTAACAGGAACCCGACACCTGCAAAAAAGTGGTGTAATAGGGGCCGCTTTTGCTACATGGGCCTTTGATGAAACTTTGGCCAATGAGTTCTGGACGATGGTACGGGAAGAAGCGGGCAAAACAAAAGAATGTCCCACTCGCGTACTTGCAAAGTTTCTACAAGATATATTATTGGACAGATCAATTCAGTGGCCACCACGTGCTCTGTATGTGAAATGCTGTCATGCCTGGAATGCTTGGCGGGGCGGAAGGGGAACCAGCCTAAAGTATACCAATGGAGCTCCATTACCGAAGTTGGTGTAGCCCCAACCAAAGGAATAGATATGTGCAAGGGGAAGCCATGAAAGTACATGAAGACTTCACAAGTAAAAAGTTGACACTTGTTTTTGATAGTGGAAAGCAGGTGAAACTGACAAGAGAAGAGTCCAAGGAATTCGAGCGATGGTTCTTGGATAAGAAGAAGGAGTAGGACAAGCCATGAGCAAAGTAAAGCTAAATAATTGTATAGATTGCCGATGCTTACTAACTGACGGGAACCGCAGCAAACTCCAGCCAGGCATTAGGTGTGTTGAATGTTGCAAAATCTTTTTGGCAGACACAACAAAATTCCTTGAGGATACGATAGCCGGACTAACTCCAAAGGACAAGCCATGAGAGAGGACATAGGCAAATACAGAGGCCAGCGTAAAGACAACGGGGAGTGGGTGTATGGGTGGTATACAGAAGGGTTTTGGTCATGCGAAAACAAAGTTTGTTCTGAGATTCGTTCTAAAGAGAAACCTTGGCAAGCTTACTTAATCATTCCCGAAACCGTAGGCGAGTCCACCGGCCTCAAGGACAAGAACTGCGTGGAGATATACGAGGGGGATAAGGTTTCTGCTAAGATTGCTGGCGCACAAAGAACTGCCATAGTTACTTATGGGTTGGGTTCTTTCGGGGCTTGGGGCGAAGACGACAATTATAATGTTTTGAATTACATTCAAGAACTTGAGGTAATCGGCAACATCCACGAGGAGAAGCCATGAGAGAGAGACCATCAATATTCGATAAAGGTGCGAACGGGATGATTACGATAAAGAATTTCAGGGAAAAATTGGCCGAGGAAGCGGAATTTCTCAAACGGCAACTTCACGACGCAAAAACTCCGCCTGAGAAACGGGAATTATTAGAAGAAATCAAGAATCTCAATGCGTTGTTCCGGCTGTATGAAATAATCGAACGCAAAGGGGAAGAATAACCCTTATTTATAGCTCTCTTACAAGTTAATAGGCAACAGCGTTGACGGTAGCGTGTTTGGTTGTATAATGTGGTCTGGCAACAGCTTGACCACAGGAAGGAGTATATTATGCAGTCAAGCACAATACAAGACCTGCGGGATACGTATCTCGTAGGAAACAAACGTATTAAATGGTCAACGGTACAACTGACCGACAGGGCTTTCAGTTATCTATTGAGAGCGATTGGGAACATGGAGTTAAAGTATATGAAGATGGAACACGCCGAGGAATTTCAACTATGGCTCCTCAATCGTTTCTCAAAAACATCATGTAATATCTACATGAAGATAATCCGGCCTGTCTTTCGGTTCGCAATCAGACGACATTGGATGAAAGAGGATGTGTTCGCAATCCCTTTAATTAAGGTTACTGAGGAACGTGAACGTATCTACGATTCACAGGAAGTCAGGCATATCTTAGAGGCCACAAACCAAATTTGGAGGCTCAGGATTATGCTCGGAGTTTTTTGTGGACTTCGTAGAGCCGAAGCATTGAACATCACCTTTTCGGATTTAGACTTTCAGCGGAAGCTCATCCACATCCAGCCCAAGAAAGAAACCCAACAAACCTGGGCTTGGGAACCCAAGGGTAAAACTTGCCGAACATTGCCGATGCCGGAAGAACTGGAAGGATTGATTCAGGCCCAAAGAGAAGATTTACCTAACGGCCAGCCATACGTTTGCATTAGCGAGATTAGGTATTGGAGATTAACGCAACTTTTGAAAAAAGGCCAACTTTCGGAAAGAGTAAGGTTATGCCCGGACGAGAATTTTAGCAAACCGTTTAAGTTAGTTCTCGGAAGGGCGAATGTTTCGGACGGCACTTATCACGACTTGCGACGCACCTACGGAACGAACATGGCCGAGGCGGGGATACCCCAGCATGAGCTTGCTTATTTGATGGGCCACAACGATCCGAAGACAACAGCGCGATTTTACATCAAAATAAGGCAAGGACACACCATAGAGCGAGCGCGTGTCCTCACCAACAGTCAAGCAATCGGGGCGATAGGATACGAGCCTACGACCTCCAGTTCCCCGAACTGGCGCTCTAACCAAGCTGAGCTACGCCCCGAACAAACTATCTTGTCAAACATAACCTAACTATAACCCCCAGTAAAAAGGTAAAGTCAAACGGTCAAAGCTGTTGCCAGTTTTGATTATCTCAGGGCGGTGGCGGAATAGGTAGACGCTTGCGAATAAAAGGCGACAGTCTTTGTGTAGGAAATTCCAGAAGCGATGGTCTCGGCAACGCATGGTACAAGCCCAGCATAAATACACAAAGAACAACTCCATCGGGTCGCTATGCAGGGTGCAAATCCCTTGCCCGCCCTTGAGATATTATCTCGGTGGCGGCGTGGGCAGTAGAGCAGTCTGGTAGCTCGCCAGCCCGGAAAGCTGGAGGTCGCAGCAGGCAATCCACGTAGCGGTACGGTGCATGATTCTTCCGGGGTTATGCCTTGGGAAAGCTTGGGTTCAAATCCCGCCTGTTCACGTCAATGGTAGGCTCTGTTGAAAGACATCCTGCCCACTGAGATAAAGTCCGGCGGCGGGCTATAGGAGTAACCAGAGACCCTATAGCTGTAAGGCTCGAAAGGCTGGTAAAACCGATAAATACCTTCTCAGGTTGTGCCTCACTTGCCGCAGGGTAGACATTCCCTGCCCGCCGGACTGCACTCATAAAAGCCGGAGACAACCTCCTCCTCACCCAATCCGCAAAAAAGTCTCCGGCGAAAATTCGATGGTGGGGCACGGATGCCCTGCTATCTTTTGAATATCAGCTTTTCATCCTCCTCCAAAAACCTTCACGGGGTGGTATAGGTTAAACCCCGCGTATTTTTGAAAGGAACGGAAACAATGGACGGTTTAATAATGAAATATTTTGTCCTGAAACCCAAAGCGAAATCAAGATTAGACCCATATGCAAGAGCAAGCCAATTAGCAATGCTTGAATATGCTGAACAAATTGAAGACGAAAATGAGAAACTTGCGAAATCATTGAAGAAATGGGCAAAAAAAGAGGTCAAGTCCCAAAATGAAGATCATCCGTTTTGAAAAGTTAAGATCATCCCCGATACATCGGGGTTCACGAAGTGAGTCAACGCAACGAAGACTCAGGGGAACAGTGATACCTTAGGCAATGTCATTGTTTGCGACCGAAAAACACAGTTGCAACCCGGCGCCTCAGCGGGAACTCTGGGGCGATTTTTTGAAAAGTAAATAGGTTCCGGGGCGTAGGGGCATTGGAGCAGATGCCAAATTATATCAACCTCAAAAGCGTATGACCTAAGAGGATAATTAAACAAGTAACACGGATGCCCGGAGCCTTTTATAGAGGAATAAGATTATGGCAGCGACATGCAAAGATTGTGAACATTACGAGTTTTACGACGGGCCGAAACTGACAACGCGTGGCCAAAAAGCGGTTATGTTCTGCAAAAAAACCAAAAGCCATTGGGATAATACGGAAATCCTCAATTGACTTCTCTTCACCCCCAAGCACAAAGAGCCAGAGAAGACATGCAAAGAATGTAGTTGGTACGAGTATTACGACGGGCCGAAACTGACAACGCGTGGCCAAAAAGCGGTTATGTTCTGCCCGAAAATACGTGATGACCCACTTTCTACATTAGACGGATATAGCAATGGTTTGGGTAGATGTAAATCCTACTTCACCCCCAAGCCCAAAGAGCCGGAGAGGAATTGCAGTAACTGTAAATGGAAAGGAAACCAAAAGCATTGCTGGTCGGTGCGTAAATTGAAAATAACAGAATGTTTCACCCCCAAAGAGCCGCCCAAGCCCGCCGAGAAGCCCGCCGAGAAGGAAGAAAAAATTTGTACTCTGTGCAAGCATAGCAGGCAGCAAACTGGCTTGGTTTGTCCACACAACGAACATATGGCATGTTTAGGAGGAGGTCTCCGAAACGAGTACAACCATTTTGAACCCATCCCCAAGCCCGCCGAGAAGATAGACAAGATAATTATTGACGCTGTGGCCCAACAGAAGACCAAGCCCGCCGAGAAGCCGAAAATGTATATGGGCGTAGATATTGGCAAAGGCAAATCTGAAAATGTCATTATGGAAATAGATGCACAAGGTAACGTGCAAAAGATAATCAAACCCCCCAAGAAAAAGGAGAACAAAATGAAGATTGGAATTTTCAAATTCAGTTTCCGCAGGTATGTAATGGCCTGCACGCTCATTGTGACCGCCAAGATAGCGATACTATTACACCCACTGGTATGCAAGGTGTGGTTCTTAGTCCTGCCCAACGATTTCCACGACGGTTTTGCCCCCTGGGTATGTACTATTGTTGGGATCGCCGGTGTCATTGGCATTCTCTGTCTCTTCAACCACATTTCAGAGAACGTATGGGGATGGTTGAAGAAATGAACTACTACGAAGACAAAGAACCGAAACGCATGGAGATGGTCGTACTATGGTTCTGGCTAACATTAGTGACTGTATTTGCTTGTTTCTTCATTTGGATAGGAACGAAGATAAATGGCGGATAGATGGGGGCCATCTGTGGACTGTGAAATCTGTGGAAAGTGTCGGAGTCAAATCGAAATGAGGCATTGTCACGACTGCGAAAAGGATATGTGCAATCAATGTATAGACGGTCACGACTGCCGGATACCTCAGACCATAGACGACTTCATAGAGAGTCTAAGCACACCCTTAGCCAATTGTCTTGTCAATTATGGATATTGGCTAACAGGTGAAAGCACAACGGACACCCAAATAGTATTCGAGTTCACATCATCGAAAGCACCGAGAATGGAAGTGAGAATTGATAAGGACATGAGACATGAGTAATCACTGTTTACACGATGCCCCATCTGCGACTTACGAAGAATGTTTTTGCGGTAAGTGCGGAGAATATGGCGATATGGAAAAGCTCTTCGAGAAGGAGTGTCCAAGTTCAAAGCTATGTCATTGCAAGATGAGTGATACAACACCTAAATTTCTTGAATCAATCACCGAACACCCCGACGTTCAAAGGCTGATAGGGCAGGTTGAGATTCTAAGCCAAGAGAATAAGAAACTAAAGAAGTTTGTACAACGAGTAGCAGGTACTTATGCAACAGGTGGCGACTCTGAATATGAGTGTGAGATGTGCCGTGGGGAAATCCAATACTCAGCCAAGCAAATTCTAAAAGGAGAATGATATGAGAATATGGCGAACAAATGATTCAACAGAGAATTTATGTGATACGTGTCCAATGTGTATTGCTGATTGTGGCGGAGAATCACTTGAGTTCGGCAATGGCACGGGAAATGATAATGTTATCCAATGTGATGCCTATTCTGGAAGAGGTACACCCAATATGGAAATAGGCCCGATAGCCCTAAAGGGGGACAAAAGATGAGTGATACAACAGAACAAGAATGTGCGTGTTGTGGCTTCGATACTGATTGTATTGATGGGTTATGTCAGCCCTGCAATGACTTTAATTACAAGCTCGAAAAGCTCCATAAACAGGTTCTTAACAAACCCATCACCGAACACCCTGACGTTCAAAGGCTCATAGGGCAGGTAGTGGAACTGCAAGCCGAGATCGAGAGGCTGAAAGATGCGTTAGTGGAATATGGTACGCACGGCAGGAGCAGCAATACGATTATGTGTGAAAGAGACAAACATAGTGATTACCCCTGCACTTGTGGCTTTGAGCAAGCCCTGAAAGGAGAATGATATGGCAGAGTGGAAAAGAGAATTTCAATACTTATTAGACAGAAAGATATTATCCAGAGATGAACTGGACTATCTATTCGGTCAAATTAAATCCGTAGTTGAAAGAAGCATGGGAAGCTATATTTATAATTTGGTTGCAAAATTAACCAACAATAAATATGGGCCATGTGACCCACCTCGCGGAGGTTTCTCGGAACCTGCATGGGCAGATGCCTTGCAAGAATACATCAAACAACTCCAAGCCGCACTCAAGGCCAAAGACGAGGAGATCGCAAGGCTAAAAGAATTATTGTCTGCTGTTGAATCAGTATATCCAGGCAGATTTAAGATTGAGCCAAGCCCTGAAAGGACAGACCAATGACTGATAACGGCCCAGGTGCATTTGCGCCAGAGACATTAGTTGGACACATTGATATTTACGGTAGAGGATTAACTGAATGGGAGGTCAATTTCATAGCCAACATGATAGACAATCCTCCCGAAACCTACTCTGACAAGCAAATGGAAATCATCAATCGGATATACGACGAGAAATGCTGAGGAAATGAAAGATGACAATTAAGCAACTACTTGAAATGCCAATAGGCGAAAAGACGGGCGGGTTTGAATTAACGGTAAAAAAGTACCCCAGCAAGATGGTGGAGGTTGGCAAAAAAAAGATACAGCCGGTTACGTTTATAGATGAAACAGGCGAAATGATAGGTGATGTTCTTGATGCTAAATTTGGAGCAATACATAAAGGATACAAGATTCACATAACAGTTGGCATAATTCAGAACGGCGAAAAGGGGAAGAAATTATATGTAGAACAATGGTGGTTGCCAACAATGAGCATGGCGGAATACGAGGCCAAGCATTACGACTTCCAGCAGGACATGAAATACGGAGAACCGATAAATATAGTTAGGGGCAAGTGCAAAAATGGCCTTGTCAGAGAATACCGGGCCACAAATGGTTTTGGAGAAGATTTGCCAGAATCAGTAAAGGTCATAATGGAAAGAGACGTGGATTATATTCTAAAAGACATAGCCGGAGAATGACAATGGAACTTGAGTGCATAGAAATTGCTTGTGACATGATAGGCGAAGATGTCTTACCTACTAAATTAGATGAAAAACTCCGAGAAATAAATTCTTTATCGGGAGGACATCTGCGTTCTCGGCAAGTTATAGGCTTGATAGTTTGGCAATGGCGGCGAGAGCAAGAAAACAAAGAGGCTATTCGCAATTTAACGGGAGAATGACAATGGAAGAAACAAATGCCTTAATCAAGACTTTAGAAATATATGCAGCAACAGATAGACATGTAACTCAGCATTTTTATCAGGGTCTTTGTATTTCGGCAAGTAAACGACTAACTGACCTCCAAGCCGAGAACGCCACGCTGAAAGAACTACTCAGACAATCTTTACCCATAATATATAACACATATCGTAGCGACGATTTAGGCCCCAAATCTCTACCATGTAGAATTGAACAAGCCCTCAAAGGAGAAGCAGAATGAACAGAAAAGAATTTATCGAGAATTTAACCGAAGCCGCGGGATTGCAATACGATTTGTGGAGGAAGTTTCCGAGATATGTCCACATGGACTTTACGCTCTCGACTGATAAAGACCAAGACAAGGTGAAGTATAACATTTACACGCCGGAGATAAACCACAACCCCCATGCCGAGTTTAACGATTTCGTCAGATTTATGAAATTACTCATTAAGGATGGAGTGCGGAACGTCAACATCGGCCTCTTAAAAACCGAACTTGCCGAAGCCCGAAAAAGAAAAATAGATGCTATTGACGTAATAGCAGAAACAACGGCAAAGCTCGAAAAGCTCGATGCGATGGGAGAATCCGATGGATAACGGACGTAAACATTATCAATTAAGAATAATAAGAAGCGATAAACATCCAGGGGCAATATTCCTAAAGAATCGCGTAAGCAATGACTTTTTATGCAAGATATACCCAAGGAAAAACGACAGCGAGGCCTTAGTTCTTGCCTATAGAATCATGGCCGCCCTTGCTTTTCCTGCATCTGTAACGGAGGAGAATACCGATGGATAACGGATGGAAAACAATAACAACAACAAACGGAAAGAGTGTTATCGTTGACAATGCTAATTATGCATGGTTAAGGGAATATTGGTGGTACGCAAAAAAAAATAAATATACCTATTATGCATGTAGGCATGAAGGTATCAGAATAATTTATATGCATCGAGAGATATTAGGGCTTAAGCATGGCGATGGCATTTTATCTGACCATGTAAACGGAAATGGTCTTAATAATCTTGAGTCTAATCTTCGTATATGTAATTATGCCGAGAATTCACGCAATCAAACAAGGAAAAGACGTTACAAAGATCGCAAAAACACTTCTTCGTCCTTTAAGGGCGTGTCTTGGGACAAAGGTGTCAAGAAATGGCGAGCCTACATAGGCTGTCATGGTAAATCGGTATATATTGGTATATTCAAAAACGAGAAACAAGCTGCACAAGCTTATGACAAAAAAGCAAATGAATTACATGGAGAATTTGCTCATACAAATTTTTAATCATGCTAAATGGGTGTCCGAAGTGCGAGGAGTTATTTGAAAACCATGTTATCGGGGAACAGCTAAACTTATGTATCGACTGCCGGATAGAGCAAGCCGAACACGACGTATTACGTGATATGAACATTGTAGAAGAACTCAAAAAGGAGAAAGAGAATGCTAATAAAACTGGCAGTTCCAGTTTGGTGTGAATATGACGATGGTTTTAGAGAGCCAGAAGGTGACGTTATAGTCGGTAGTGAATATCCCAAAATTGGAGATGAATTAGTTTTGTGCGACAAAAATACATGGGTTGTTAAAGCGATAGAAGGCGACCCTCGTTATGAATGGCCAAAAGTGATATGCAAACTCAAAAAGGAGAAAGAGAATGTTTCAACAAGTGATAAGCACCCTCGGCCAACTGGACGGCCAATACCAGATGAAAACGAAAATCCTCGCCGTCGTGAAGCAGGTCAAGAAGGTGGAGTTTTCACAGAGTAGCGGCAAGCCTAAACAATCCCTCTATTTAATGGATGAGAGCGGAGAGGAATCGTGGGTTACAATAATCGGCAAATTCGACGCCCTTGACGATACCAGCTTAGGCAAGCAATACGAGTTTTTGGTATGGCCGTACAAGGCCGACCAATCACCCAAGGCAACCCTTTACTGCTGGATAAACCGCCAAGTCCCCCAAACAGCTTCGCAGGGTAGCCCTCAGACGCCCCAGGCTCCGTATCAGGGGATAAACGCCCCTCCTGCGGACAAGATACCCCCTTCACAGGGCACAGATACAGACGCCAGAAGCATAGCAATCAACATAGCGTCCAAATTAGTCACTACCGGCCAGCATACACCCTTAGAGCTATATGGTTTGGCCGATTGCATTGTGGACTACATTCAATATGGCAAACACCCTTTTGGGCCAGCAGGGGTGGTTCAGGAGGACTTCCCAAACGAGCCGGGGAGCCAAGGATAGATGATAGAATTCCACGGACATTCCAAGGGCGGAGAACTTGTACTGCCGCTGCCGCAGTTAGAATTAAGGAAGCGATTTCTCGCTACTATGGAGGGAAAGGCGGTGGTGGAGACCTTGAGGCGGGAGGGGAAGTCTAAATCGTGGAGTCAGGTCAAGACCCACTTCGGATTAGCGGTCGAAATGATTAGAGAACGGATGATAGATTTGGGTTGGGACATATGTGGAATAGCTCCAAACAAGGACATGATTCACGACATTTTGACAAAGGCTTGTGGCGGGGTTGGTGAATTGGGGGCAACGGTACGACTTAGTGAAATGACAACAACGGAGGCCGCTGCATATTTTGAGAACATCAGGGCGTGGGCGATGACCCAACTAAATCTAAACATTCCCGACCCGGACAAGAACTGGAAGGACAAAGGAGAACGAAATGAAAGTTAGATACAATGGATGCACAGACGCACAATCGAAATGGGGTAGAAGTACAGACCCTCGTCCCCACCTCAAAAAAGGGAATGAGTATGAAGTTGACCGAGTAGAACCCCATACATGGCATACTGTATATTACTTAATAGGATTTCCTAAGCCTTTCAATTCTGTATGTTTTACTGAGATTGAGGACAAGGACAATGGATAGCTGCAAATGGACACCCGATGAAGATGGTATATATGATACGGAGTGCGGCCAAAGATTCGAGATTACGGAAGGCACACCCAAAGAAATTCACATGAAATACTGCCCCTATTGTGGAAAGCGACTCGACAATGAAAAGCAAGTATAAATACATCGAATTCACATTTACCGATCAAGAGTTCCCCCGCAAAGGAGGCTCTTGTATCAATAAGAAGAGCAAGACTGTTTTGGGATATTGGGATTACTATGCACCTTGGAGACAATATGTAATTGAATTTCTGGAAGACTGCGTTTTCAATACCTCTTGTTTGCGAGATATAGCTGATTTCCTGGGCCAGCTTAACAACAAAGCCTATTGTGGAAAGCAACTTGACGATGAAGCAACCGAAACCACCGAAGACATTCCAGAAAGTTGAAGACTACATTCGCGAGAAGAAGCTGAATGTAAATCCTAAAGCGTTTTGGGAATATTTTGAAGCAGGGGAGTGGTACGACAGCACGGGCAAGCCGGTCTTGTGCTGGAAGCAAAAACTTCTCACTTGGCACGGCAGGGACAAGCGAACCGTCGCCGCCGAAAAAGCAAGCAAAAACAGCAATCACGAAGTCGAAGTTTATCGCAATCGCATCAGGGGCACCTACCAGGATTATTTAGATGCCAAATCCGAGCGAGCTTTGCTGGATATTAAGGCGGACGATGGGGATTTGTGGAAGACGTGCGGCTGGCTCATCGAAGAAATCCTACAGCAGAGAAAGGGGCTATAAGGAGCATTATTATGAATTGTACCGGAAGCATACACAAAGGTATTTATAATTGCTATGGCGACGTTGATGTAAATCTTTGCTACGACTGTATCCACAACGCCGAATCTGAATCTAAGAAAAAACAGAATCGTTTTATAGATTACCGAGACAAGATTGACGTCCTCTATAAATATTTACAGGGAATAGAATTGCCGGAGGGCGTTAGTTGCAAGATGCCTAAGTTATCTGCGAATAAGGCATTCAGCGTGATTTGGTTCTTGCAGGAAGTTCTGCGCTGTCTACCCGACACTATTGAGCAATGTGACGGTTGCAAGGAATTGTTCGATACTGACAGGGAGGGGATAATTATTGACGATCAGTGGAAGCACGTTAAAAGCGACCGTACCGTCGGACGTAAGTATTGGGGAAAATACTGTGATGGTTGCTATCCAGACATTGAAATCGAAGTGAGATGAAAGGGGCTTGAATGGCTAAGAAATACATAGGATGGGGAATTACTTACGAGAACAAAGGTCAAAAGGCAATAACGATAGTCCCTGCCAGGACGAAAAAAGCAGCAATTGAAAAGTTGGAATTGTTGGGCTTACAAGTATTTGAGAAAGAACAGATTAGGCATGTATGTGTTGTAAAATACCCCGGCCCTCCACAAGTCCAGGAAATGAAAGCACAGGATTGGGACAAGGCCATACGTTATCTGCCGGAGGAGGCCAAGCATGGCTAAGAAGTTCAAAGCAGGCCCGTTCAAGAAGTGGCTTCATCACGTCGCTGGCGTTTCGATAAAGACGCGGGACAACTTTACATGCCAATGGCAGGCAAGTCTCGAATGTTTAGGTGGTATGGTTCCAGGCGATGCCGGATGTCATCCTCATCACGTAGTATGCCGTGATTACAATATAGTAGCGTGGGACCCGCTGAATCTTATTTGTCTATGCTCTAAATGTCATGTTCTTGCCGAGAAGCAGTCTCTTATATTTGGCATGTGGTTTGAGGCTAAATACCCAAATCGAGCAGAACATATCGCCAAGATGTTACTTTTGCCGTCTAAGACGTGGAGACAGGCTGACTTTGAGCAGGAAGAGCATGACATACTCGAATATTGCATAGACATGAATGTGGATTACCTGCATATCGCCAAGAATCGCAGAGTCCATTATAAACGTAAAATCAAGGAGCTAACTAATGCCTGACCCTACTATCTGGCACAAGGTAGTAACGATATTCTGGCTTGTTTTCAAGTGGCTTGATGCTCAATTTTCACAAAAGGCCAAGATTAAGAAAGAAGCCAAAGACGGTTTTGAGCAAGCCTTAAAAAACCACGATTCGGACGGAATATTTCGGTCATGGAAGAAAGGAAGTAAGAAATGAACAAGACACCTTTATCTGAGCTTTGGGTGTGTGGTGACTGTTATTGGTATGGCACGGCTGAGGAGCGCGATGAGGACGGCTGCTGCCCGCAATGCACGGATGATGATTTGATGCGACTCATTACTATTGTTGAAGTGATGTACGTGTTTAATGGGACTGATGATGAAGTTTACCGTATGAAAGAGAAAGTCGAGGAAAGCGACCGCCTGAAAGCCGAGAACAAGGCACTGTTACAAATAAATAGTCCAGCGTTTCGAGCCGACCTCAAGGCCAAAGACGAGGAGATTGCCAGGCTGAAGAAATTTATTGAGGAAAATAAAATTTTAGATTTGGCTGAAGATTTGAATTATCGCATGGCAATTCTTGATGGTAGTTGGCCGCAATCTGAGGAAATACTCACAAAAGCGTTAGAAAATGCAAAAGCCATGAAAGGAAAACTATGCGATACCTAATCCTGCTAATCCTATGTGCGGGTTGCCAGACCATTGTTACGGATAAGGTCTATTTCATAGACCCAGGCACTAAGGTCGAGACAACCGACGGCTTAATCACGGTGGAAGAGCCGAGCGTTTTAATAAAGGAAGCTACACTTTTAGAAATGTTTAACACGAAAGTTGAGGAATGACATGAAGACAATCAAATCTGGAGCTTGGACTTGTGATGTTATGTATGGAGTGCAAGGAACAAAGGATTTAATCTCGGAACTGAAACGCAAAATTGAAGCAGAAAAGTCTTGGAGGGCAATTCTGTATGAGAAAAAGAGGCTGGAAGAAGAATTGTCAGCGGTACGAATTAAGATATTGAAACGGTGCATCAATTCATCGTGTGCCATAATATTCCAATGTAACGAAAAACTAAAGACGTTGGAAAAACCAATCTCAAAACCCAAAAAGAAGAGGAAAAAACCATGATTGAGAAACTCAAAAACAAGAAGTATGTGAGAGCGTTCGGGCTGATGAAGCCGGAAGAACAGGAATGCTTCAAAAAAGCAGGTAAAGTGAATTGTTCACATTACAACGGTGATGAATGGGATCCTGTTTGTCTTGGTCTTTTTAACAGGAATAGCACCTACGCCATCAAGCCGGACTACAAGCCTGAGCCGGAGTATAAGGATATAGAGATAACACAACAAGGAAACTGGCTTGGAATAACGCGACCTTGGGCGTGGGACTATTCACGCTTTCCATTTGACTTCACCCATCTTCACTGCCTGCCGAGCCTGCCGAACTTCGAGGGCTTTTACCTAACGTCTGGCGATAAACAAACAGAAGTCCGGCCGGAATGGGTATCAAGACATTTTCCTAACGTCATAGCAAGATTTAGAACCGGCGGCGGCCATTAAGAAAGGGGGTGAACTAAACCGACCATTGAATTCCAATGTCGCCGCCAAATATTAACTATTATTTAAGGAGCAAGAAATGAAGAAGCTATTAGTTTTACTTGTAGTTCTGGCTTGTTGCCAGATCGCACACGCCGAGGGCCTAACTACGTGGCTCTTCGGCGGGGCCGGAGATGCCGAGAACAACGAAGTTTTCGCTCGAATCGGCTATGAAAAAGGCCCGATTGAACTCGGAGCCGAATCTTGTTGGTGGCCGAATTACGACCCGCCTCAAGTATGGGGGGTGTACGGACTATGGAAGTTTCCCGATGCCGTATCATTCCCGAATCCTCTACCACTAAATTGGCTACCTGAGACATTTACAGCAACGCCCTACGTCGGCGGTCAAATCAGCGTGGAAATCGAGGATAGAAGCTCAATGGTCGGCCCCGTAGCCGGTGTGATACTCCAGGACATTATTACGGTGGAATATCAATACCGGAACTACGGTCAACTTCTCGGCGAGTTTTTGGAAGACGAGCATAGAGTCATGTTCGGCCTCAGATACGCATTTTAACTAAGGAGTACGGGGGCGGTGGCGTGGCATCAGGTAAAGAATCCGGTCTATTATGATGCTGTTTTGGTCCCGGATTTCCCCGCCCTTCCTTTTATAGGAGAAAACATGAAAAAATACAAAACGATTAAAGATGTTCTTGAAGCTGTAAAGTCCGGTGAATTGGACGAATCCAAGCTTGTAATCATCCAAGACAATGATCGCAGCGATATATTAAACGGCATGGATGAAGAAGGAAACGATATTGAAAACTGCATCTATGAAGGTAAGGGATACCGCGACACAAACGATTTGTGGCCTCTCGTATTTCCAAAAGCAACTGTTGAGTGGTGTTGATGGAAGAGAATACAATCATTTGCGGTGACTGCCTTGAAGTTATGAAAGATTGGCCGGATGGGTGTGTGGACTTGGTTTTGACAGACCCGCCGTATGGTACTACTGCGTGTAAATGGGATACAATAATCCCACTTGAGCCTATGTGGAAACAGTTGAAACGACTTATTAAACTCAATGGGGTTGTTGCGCTGACCGCAAGCCAACCATTCACAAGCATATTAGTAAATAGTAATCTTAGAATGTTTCGACACGAATGGATATGGATAAAAAACAGAGGAAGCAATTTCGGAAATACCGTTAGAGAACCCATGAAGGAGCATGAATCTGTTGTTATATTCTCTTGCGGCAAATGGACATATAACAAGCAAATGCAATCTCGTACAGGTGGGGGCGACGACAGAGTAAAGTATGACTTCAATCTCAAGACGGCAAGCGAGAATTATAGAGAGTTTCCAGATAGAACGGGGGTAACATTTTCTGAGCTACGAGTGCCTTCGTCGTTGCAAAGGTTTAATACTGTCTGTGGTAAAGAAAAAACGAAACACCCTACCCAAAAACCAGTAGCTCTAATGGAATACTTAATCAAGACTTACACCAATAAGGGCGAGTCAGTTTTGGATTTTGCTTGTGGAAGTGGAACAACTTGCAAGGCTGCTCAGAACTTAGGCCGTCGTTACATAGGCATAGACATAAGCGAGGAGTACTGTCAGATAGCCAGAGACCGGTTAAGGGCAGTTGACACGGGTGTGCCTGTAAAAGAACAAAAAATGGGGCAAATGCCCATGTTTCCAGGAGATAATTAAATGAAATTCGTGCAGATCACACAAAACAAGTTTGCAATAGTGGACGATGAAGATTTTGAACGTATAAATCAATACAAATGGCACGCCACCAAAGCTGGTAATACTTATTATGCTTCTCATTCAACTTGGAACTCTTCTCGTAAACGCAAAAGCGCTATATTTATGCACCGAATAATTTTAAGAGCGCCAAAAGGAATGTGTGTTGACCATATTAACGGCAACGGCTTAGATAATAGAAAAATAAATTTAAGACTTTGTACTGCACAGCAAAATTCACAATACCGGCCTCATCACAATCTTGGCTCTTCTCAATATCACGGAGTTCATTGGCATAAAAAGAAAAAAAGATGGCAAAGTCTAATAGAAACTAAAGGGAAATGTACATTTATTGGTTTATTCAAAACCGAGGAAGGGGCAGCGTTAGCTTATGATAAAAAAGCAAAAGAATTGTTTGGGGAATTTGCTACCCAGAATTTCAAAGGGGGCGTTATTTGAGTAATGTATGTCCCCAATGCAAAAGAGTAGAGAGCAAGTTCCGATGTTCCTGCGGATTTGTGGCGTGTTACGCCTGCGGGGAGATATGTTCAATATGTAGCGAGATTAAATGCCCTGAATGTGTGAAGGCTTCGGCGTTGGTGAGAAAAGGGATTTTTATTTGTTTGGACTGTATAAGAAATGAAAACTAAGACATGCTCATATTGCAAAAAATCAAAACCCGCCACAAGAGAGTGTTTCTACCATAGGAGTGATAGAAAGGCGTTGGACTCTCGCTGTAAGAAATGCCGGAGATTAATCGCAAATGCAAAATATGCCCTTGCCCATCCAAATATGAAGAAATATAAACTAAAACCGCCCAAACCGCCGGCTATCTTCAGATGGAGGCCGAAAGTCGGGCAGCAATTCCGGGCATATCTCAAGATCGAGAAGATACACCATGAGCATAAATTCAGTCCGTTTATCTGCATGGGATTCAGGGGGCGTATCGTCCAGGCCGAACATCGAAGGATTAAATTCGATTTGAATTGTGACAAGTTCTATTTTTTACCAATAAAAAAAAGCCCCCCGGCACAACGGCACGGAGGGCTAAGGTGGAAATGCTTATTTACTTACGGACTAATCTGTAGCTTGATAATTCTTCTGTTGGTATGCCCTCTATAAGTTCTAAAGCTATTCTTGTTCGATGATGTTTTTCTTCAGCTTGCTTATATTGCTTACGCCTGATTTCGTTTTTTACTTTATCCTCCTTAGCAATGCGTTCAGGGTCGTGTTGCTTACAGTACAGTCCATCAGG
>Ga0307379_10005897_pt1 | contig 16958 bp, 13 predicted proteins | sample UN2MG_FD_202237 | JGI IMG/M metagenome (GOLD analysis project Ga0307379, IMG submission 202237) | Soil microbial communities from Risofladan, Vaasa, Finland - UN-2 | ecosystem: Environmental > Terrestrial > Soil > Coastal area > Acid sulfate soil | place: Finland: Risofladan, Vaasa | collected... | reverse complement strand
CCAGTTTTACCTTCATTCCGGAGAGTTCTTTCTGCACTTCCGAAAAGTGAAGAGAATAATACTCTCGATTCTGCTGGTTTAAACTGGTGATCGTATGATGTATCTCTTTGGTGTTTTCCAATATCTGACGATAACCTTCCTTTTGTGCTGTCACGATTTCCTGCATAAATCTGTCGATACGAAAGATTAAGAGTATCGACAAGGCGATAGGAAAGCCCTGGTTAGCGATGATTTCAGTTAAATTGTATATATCCATATTTTCCTCCTTTCAAATTCAGTATCTTTTCCCCAAATCTCCTCCCCCTTGAGGGGGGAGGATTAAGGTGGGGGTGATATCATAGACAGACGAGACGCCTGTCCTACGAGTGGTTATAGTTAAATATCCATAACGTCAGTAGACTTATAATCAAGGATCCTTGCATTGACTTTGGCTACTAAGTCATTCCCGTTATTATGGAAGGTGTTCTTGGCGATGATGGTATCCATCACTCCTTCAACTGCGACATCTTGAGCCGCAAAGTCAGCATAATCTCCATCATCTACGTTCTTGGGGTTATTTAAGGTTAGATTGATGGTTTTAGCGGCACTATCTCTAAACTGCATATACAGTCTTTTGTAACTGGTTACTTCTCCTAATTCGGTTGGCATTATTTTTTCACCTCCTTTTCAGCAATTAACCTGTCGGTTAATTGCGTAATGGGTAATTTGCAATAAGTAATCAGGGATTAAATCACTCATCACCGTTTTTAGCTCACTTCTTTGCTTTCTCGTTTTTTCTGGCTAACGACTACTCTGTCAATTGGGATTCTTTTCCGAATCTGATTTCATCTACGGTGTACTTCTGCAGACCCACTAAAGCGGTAGCTGCATCATAGACATCTTGCTCTAAAGCAGCAGATTTAATGTTACTAAAGGTCTTGCTGTTAACGATAGGTGCTCCGGTATTAGGGTTAGTGCCTACTACCAATCTTAACTGTAGGCTGGAATCACGGGGAACGCTTATTACTGTGGCCATTTATAATCACCTCCTTTCTTTTTTAGTCATTAGTCGATAGTATTTAGTAGAGAGGGGAGGGCTCGATGAATCGAGCTCTTGTGTTTCCTACTAACGACTAATTTACCCTCTACTTATTACGTTGCAAAAAAGAGGTGATTTTACAGGGTAGTTGATAAAAAAAATTAAAAATATTTTAGTTTTTTTATTCCTTTTTTACGACTTTCGTTTACCGATTGCTGGCAAACACCATAAATCTTTGCTATCTCTTCATCTTTGTATCCTTCCAGATAATACAAACTGATAATTTTTCTTTCTCTTTGAGTTAAACGCTCATAACCTTTTTCCAGTTCTATATTGATCAAGATATTTTCTAATCTCTCCAATTATATTCTCCTTTCCGGGTTGGGTTTTTCGTTTACGGTTTTCGGTTTTTGTAGGGGGCGGATTTATCCGCCCCGAAAAGACTCATCCTACATTTCTTTCGGTTTCAGACCGGATGCGATTTCTATCTGTTGTTTAAGATATTTTCGGTAATACATCCATAATCCCCAGTCGAGCCTCTTTTTTATATAGCTGGAAAAGGCAGTAGGAGATCTCTCCTTTTCTGCTTGATGTTCATAAACGCCAATAATAAAAAGCAGGGAGGCCTGCTGAAAGACATCCTCATATTCTAATCCCATTCGGGAGTATCTTTTGGCTCTTGATTTTAATAAGGGTTTAAATTGATTGAATAATTCTCCCATTGCTTTTACTTTTCTCTGTTTGGCTTTTGCAATTAATTCTTTTAGTTCGGACATTTGAATCTCCTTTCCTAGATTAGTTTACGGTTTACGGTTTTCTCTCACTCCGGTACTCTTCCCCGAGGGAAGAGGGGATATACAGGCAGAGAGATTTTTTTTAATCAACTTGATTGCCTCCAGGGCTTTTTCGCGAGAGGTCCATTCCGGGGTATTTACGAGATCCCCGCTTCCTTCTGCGGGTTCTTCCTCATATCTTTCTTGTTCCGGGTCCTGGTAATCATTCTTAAGTGCCGCCATTAGCCAGCCGGCAGGGTTCTGTATGTTCCTCCTCTCCATTAGCAGGTCTAATTTCTCTTCAATCTTTTTAGGGGAGTATTTTTTTAGAATCTGTTCAATAAATTTTCCCTCAAAATCTAAATCCCTTAACTGTTCTCTAACTGCCATCATCTTTTCTTCTCCTTTCTCTTTTAATTTTTTAAAATCAATAGCAACAACAACAGCATCTTTTTCCCTATTTGTTGCTGTTATATTGGTATTGTTAAGATTGTTATTGTTAGGGTGCAAATTTTGGACCTGGTCAAGTGCAAATTTTGGACTTCCCGTGTCCAGTTTTTGAACCTGGCCGGGTCCATTTTTTGGACTCCTTATAGGTGTAATCTTATAGAGGTTAGACCTATAATTTCCTTGGGCAGATCTTCTTCCCGTGGTCTTTTTAATTAAACCGTACTCAAGGAGAGTTTTTTGGTAACTGATTAGACTATTTTTGGACATATCTAAACTATCACCTAAAGTGGACAATGCAGGCCAGACTATATCTTTTTCTTTATGACAATAGGTAAGTAGTTGGATATAGAGTAAAACTGGACCTTTACCTATTACCCTTATCCATTCTGCTAAAAAATTATTTGGCATAATGATATAGCCTTCTTTGGATGATTTAGTCTGTCTATTTGGTTTTTCTTTTTCCATGTATTTTCTCCTTCGTCCAAAATAGTTTTCGGTTATCGGTTTTTAGTTTCAAGTCTTTGGTAGGGGGCGGATTCATCCGCCCCGCTTCCCCTTTCAGCGGGCTTGATGAATCAAGCCCCTACATTTAGAAAGACAGGCAGATGCCTATCCTACTAACGACTATTCACCATTCACTATCGACTAATCCGGTTGGCCAACCATATTATTAATTACAACATAAAAAAATTTTCCTGTATCGAGTTTTTTCTTTGTTTTTTCTTTGCGTGGGAAAAATTGAAAAATAAAAAAATCCGAACAACAAAAATCTTTTAATTTACTCTTTTGTTATACGGATTTAATTTCAATTTTTATTTATATTTTTAAATGGGCGAGATAAAATGGAGGTAAAAAAAGGAGCTATATAGCTATATAGCTATATTTTTTTAAAATCAGTATTTGGTTTTAAAAATTCAAAAAGTGGTAGCATGAGCAAATTGCAGGTTTATTTTCAATTCTTTAGCTTTTAATTTTAACATTATACCTCTTCCATGAACAACCACAAAGATATCTTTAACTTTCTCTTTATTTATTCGACTTTCTCCAATTGTTTTTAAAATAGTGCTTCTAATTTTAGAAATATGATAATTTATCCGACTATAGATAGCATCTTCTTCATCTTTCCAGAGGGTATCTAAAAGACTATTATAAGATAAGACCTTACCCAGATTTTGGGCTAAAAGATAAACTAAGGAAAAGGCTATAGAGGTAAGTTTTACTTCTTTTCCTAAAAAGATAATTCTGTCTGGTCGATGTTTATCTATCTGAAGAATAGGTTTCGGTTGCAGGTTACAAGTTTCAGTTTTTGGCTTAAAAGTTTCAGTAGGTAGACGAGCTAATCCCAATCCTTCTTCTTCGACTCCTTTTATTAATCGTTCTGACAATACTCTTATCTTCTTAAGGTCTTCTTCTCTTTCTTCTTTCCAGTCAGCAATTTCTGCTAAATTGGCTAAGCTTTCGGCTAACCAGGAAAAACCTTCGGCTAAATATTGAATAGAACCTCTACAAAGACTGTACTCTTCTTCTATACTTTTTACCTTTTTACTTCCTATCCAATCATATAATAGGAGGGTCTTCTTGAAAGCCAGGTAGTTCTCTAAAGTGAATACTCTCTCTTCATCTTTTTTTAAAATAATCTTATCTTGATAAAGCTTTTTATCTTCCTCACCCTGGGCACAGACTAACCGGAGGATTTTGCAGCGGTAAGTTTCTTCCTGGCCACAATTATGTCTTTCTCTTTTACAGTCATTTATACAAGATAAAGAAAAGGGGATAGATAATTCTTTTCCGTCTGGACTCAAGGATAAAAATAAAAGTATCTCCAGATTACTAATCTCTCCCTTTTTACTCTCCTTAATCCAGGACTTAAAGTAAAGATAGGTCTCTACTTTTATTTCCTTGGTGATTACCAGGATACCACAGGTAGTGGGAGAAAAATTACCTTTCTTATTTTTCCTGATCAATTTGTTTTCAACTAATATATCCAGATATTTGTCTATTTCCTGCTCCATATTATCTTCTTCCTCAAAATGAAACTGCCAGTAACTGGAGGTATTATTTTCTTCTTCCGGGCTACTTTGGGAAGAAGCTCTAACTTTCTTTAGATATTGTCTTATCTTCTCCCTGCTATCTTGGTTATAGTTAACTATTAATCTTAAAAGAAAAGTAAGCAAATCTTCTTCTTTCTTTAAAGAATCCCCCTTTTTCCCTCTATTTAACCTCCCGGCCCTTCCTCCTATATTTTCTACATCAGCCAGGGTAAGAATTCTTGGACAAGCATGAGGGTAATCTCTATCATTACCATACATTTTATTGGAGGCTATAATGACATTCTTAAAGGGAAGATCTACTCCCAGAGCCAGAGTGGTAGTAGCACAGATAACTTTTATCTCTCCATCTTTTATATATTTTTCTATCAGGTTCTTTTCTTCCCAGGATAAATCTGCATTATGGTAGGCCATCCCTCTTTTTAATAATTCTAATAATTCATTACGGGATAGAGTCTCTTCCATTCTTCTTAATTCTTTCATGACTGAAGGAGCAGCAGGAGATTCTAATTGAGAAGCAAGCCACTTAGCCCATTGTCGAGTTTCAGCATTGGTAGAGAAGAAAATTAGGGTAGATTCATTTTGGTTAATAAAATACCTGACTGTCTCTAATAGATAATCCTCAAAACAGTTATCTCGAACTTCCTCTCTTTTAAAAAATACCTCTTGGCCAATAGTGGCCCGCTCATTATGATTGATGTATTTAAAGATTCCTTTTCTTACTATCCCTATGCGTAGTTCTATGGGGCGATGATGAGAAAGAAGTGCTTTAGCAGAAAACCATTTTATGACCGCTTCTTGATTTTCTAAAGGAGTAGAAAGGGCGATAATCTCACGATTTTTCTCTTTTATCTTCAGATGGTCTATCATACTTTCCAGGAGAGGACCCCGTCCGGGGTCATTTATCATCTGCAGCTCATCAACTATTATCAGAGACACTTCAGCTAAAAAATCGGGATATTTGAAGAGAAAGTAATGAAACTTCTCATAGACTATTACCGCGATATTATAATCTCCCTTAATTATTTTATCATCATCTTCTCTATGGTAACGGGATGAGGTTACTATCTCTAATCCACATTTACTATAAAGATTTTTAAAGTGTTGATATTTTTCTTGAGCTAAAGACTTCAAGGGGACTAAATAGATAACCTTTTTCTGATGGATTACCTGGGTTATTGCTGCCATCTCACCGATAAAGGTCTTTCCTGAGGACGTAGGGGTGATCACCAAAAGATTATTATTGTCATTGCGAGTCCCCTTTTTGTCATTGCGAGGAGCCCCTTTTTTGTCATTGCGAGGAGCGAAGCGACGCGGCAATCTCGTCCTTCCTTCCCCACAATCCAGAATCCCGTAATTCCTTACCGCCTCCTCCTGTATGGGCAGCAAATAAGGAGAATAGTGTCTTTCCCAGATGTTTAGAATGTAAGAGGGGACACCATAATCCTTTAAACTTTTAATCTTCATTAATTTAGACATTAGTACATTTCCTTTCCCTCTTTTTAAATATTTTCATATTTTATATTTGGCCCAGTACCTTCATATTATTTATTTCACAATTACTATTATACTTTTTTAATTTATTATTTCAATATAATTTTTTCCATCCCACTCATCGCTGTTATTGCGAAAGATTTTTCCCAACTTTTGTGGAATATTAATTATGGAATTTTCAAAATATTCTTTTTTGCTAAAATTTCTGCTATAATATATTTAAACTTGCGTGGTATGATTACAAAAGCTCTTTTTTTAGTAGGACAGATGTTCACCGGCATGCTCTATTAAAAATAATTAAAAAGAAAAATTTAATAATGCCACAAAATAAAAGACAAATCAAACTAACTATCATTCTTTTGCTAACCACAATTCTTATATTCCAATTTTTCCTTATCTCCCTTGCCAAAACCGAAGTCTACTTCTCCCTCTATGATGACCCAGAAACATTAATTATTGAAAATATAAATAAAGCTGAAATATCTATCGATATTGCTATGTACACCTTCACTGATAAAGAAATTTCTCATGCTGTAATTGAAGCGAAAGAAAGGGGAGTTAAAGTTAGAATCTATTTAGATCGCTCCCAAGTAGAGGTAAAATACAGTAGCTCCCGTTTATTGGTAGAGAAGGGCATAGACATAAGAATAAGCTCAAACAACTATATTATGCATAATAAGTTTGCAGTAATTGATAAAAAGATATTAATTACTGGTTCTTACAACTGGACTGCTTCTGCCAGTAGCAGAAATGATGAAAATTTGTTAGTGATAGATGATAAAGAGGTTATTTTAAAATACCAAAGACAATTCGAAAACCTGTGGGAAAATAAATATAGTTACGAAAGAACTAATGAGTTATATAATAAAGTAGGTCAAAAGTTACCATATTTTTTCTCTACTACTATAGAAGGTGAACCAGAGAAGAAGATTATAAATACCAATACCGCATTTCTGGAAGACTTTATACAGATTTTAGGGGTAAGTGAACATACAGCAAAGAGAATAATTGAATTGAGATACGATATGGGAGGATTTAAAAACCCGAAAGATATTACCAAGTTGATAGAGATAGGCACCATAGAATGGGAAGAATGGATTGAAGAGGGGATAATAATTACTGTTAAATAATAAAGGAAAAGTATTATCTGATACCTGAGAGATATTAGAAAAAAGTAGGGTTTTTAAAAATATTGTAGTATACTAAATATAGTAATTTTAAAGATTATGTTTGTGAATAATAAATATTTTTTATACAGTAAAATGAAATTTGTTTTTAATTTTCCATAAATAGAGTTATCTAACATTATATTTTCGTAGTTGATAATTTTTAATTGTATAAAGGAAATTTGTCTTCCAGAATTTCCCGGGAGGTTAATATACATGGAAAATAATAAAAAATATGTAGAGCTGCTTTGGGCAGATAAATATGATAAATTTAAAAAAGGAGAGAGGGTTCTAACAGAAAAACCAAATCTCCCTTTTCAGGTAGTTGAGACTATCAACAAACCGAGAATTAAAGGCGGAATAATTGCCTCGCTTTTCCCAGAAGACGAATGGCCAAAAGATTATCCGAAGGACTGGAAGAACCTGCTTATCTGGGGTGATAATAAACTGGTTATGTCTTCACTTATAAAGCAAGGCTGGGCGGGAAAGATAAATCTAATTTACATTGACCCGCCATTTTTCACCGGTGCAGATTTTACAGTTAGGACAAAGATTGGAGATGAAAAAATAGAAAAAGAGCCTTCCATTATTGAGGAACGGGCTTACAAAGATACCTGGAGCGGTGGTATTGCCTCTTATCTAAATTATATGTATGAGCGATTGGTTTTGATGCGAGAACTATTGGCTGAAAATGGCTCTATCTATGTCCATCTTGACTATCATGTGGAACATTATGTCAAGGTGATGATGGATGAGATTTTTGGGTATGAGAATTTTAGGAATGAAATTGTTTGGAACAAAGGGTTCAGAGGAACAGAGTCAAAAGATATTTACCAACATGCTCACGACATTATTCTTTGGTATTCAAAGTGTGAAAAATATATTTGGAATCAAGTAGGCCAGCCATACAGAGACGAAGATTTTAAACGGTATAATAAAATAGATGAGGAAGGTCAAATATACGCTCTAATAAAAAGAAGAAGAACCGATGGTACAGTTTATTACGGGAAAACTTATCCCAAAGAAGAGGGCAAAAGAATTGATGATGTTATAGACCATATCGCTGTTATGGCTTCGACAGCTGAGGAAAGAGTCGGATTTGATACTCAAAAACCCGAGGATTTACTCAAAGTGTTTATCCTTGCTTCTTCCAACCCCGGCGACATCGTTGCCGACTTCTTCTGTGGTTCGGGCACAACCTTAGCAGTAACTGAGAAACTTGGCAGGCAATGGATTGGCTGTGATTTATCTAAGTTTGCCATTCAGGTGACAAGAAAGAGGCTTTTAGATATTCATAATTCTAAGGACTTGCAGAATGAGAACAAGAAAGAATACGGCAACCCTGCAAGACCTTTTGAACTATGGAATATTGGAAACTATGAAACTGTTTACTGGCAGGAACGACAGGATGAATACCTTGCCTTTATGCTAAAACTCTATCAGACAACACCATTAACCGGCTTTAGATATCTGCACGGAAGAAAAGGAGATAGAACGGTTCATATTGGTCCTTTGAATGCACCTGTTACAATGGAAGATGTTGAAAAAGTAGTAATCGAATGCCGAAACAATAACTTGAACAAGGCAGATATTCTTGGTTGGGAGTGGAGTTATGAAGTCAATGAACTAGCTAAAACATCAGCCAAAAAGAATGGAATTGATTTAAAACTTATTCAGATTCCCTCTGTGAATGAAATAAAATCTTCTCTGGTTGGTTTTGATTTGCAGCTATTAAAAGTACCTGAACAGATAATAGAGAGGGAATTGACTAAATATATAAAATTTCCGGAGGTTGCCTATTTAGAAATTGAAAACATTGCAAGGGGGAATGAGGTAAGCCTAAAAATTACTGATTTTCAGCTTTCACCAACTGCAGAACTTGCCGAAATAGCCAGCAAGGTAAAAGATTCAAGAGAACTAATAGATTATTGGGCAATAGATTGGGACTACAAAGAAGATACTTTCCACAATCAGTGGCAAAGTTTTAGAGTAAAAAAGAATCCTAGAGTAGATTATCAGGCTATACACAAATACGATGATATTGGAGAGTATGAGATTATGGTTAAAGTAGTGGATGTATTCGGGAATGATACAAATAAAGTATTAAAGGTGAGAATAAAATGAGTATTTATCTGAATATATTTCCAATTGTGCGATATCCTGAGGAAATAGAAGCAATAATTTTAGAGTACTCAGATGACAATTATAAAAAGTATAAAGATTTTTGTTACAGGATTGGTGATAAACTTTACACTTATGGAGATAAATTAGATGACGGTCAAAAAATTTCGTTAACAAAAGGAACGATGGAATTTTCTTTAATTTTGCGACATTTAATCTTGAAAGGTGTCAAGGACTCTTTTAATAATAAGAAATATAGAATAGAAGACCGGAAGAAAAGACTTGCTATTATCCGTGAGGAACCAAGTATAAAAACTAGATATGTAGAAATATTTGAAAAAATTGAGATTCAGACTATTCATTGGCAGGATTTGAATTTTGGTATAGTTGTAGATTATTTAACCCAAAATAATTTCACAGAAAGATTTAAGACTGAAAAGTTAAATGAAAATGACCCTTTACCTAGTCCATCGTATTCTAACTTCTATAATTATTTAGATTATGATGAAGCAAGAAATATTATGGATAAAATAGGAGAGTTAAAAGGGGAAAAAGTAGGGGGAAGAATGCGCTCGGATGCTTTAAAAGAAAGGATGTCTAAAATTAAAGAATTTTTAATGGATTGCTTGGATTGGAGGGGAGAGGAAGAAAAAATGTTTTCTCTTCCTTCAGGAGAAAGTATAATAGTTTCAAAAAAAAATGTAGAAATCCTTTTACTATCCTGTAAGGAGGATGCAAATGAGTAATTTTTATGCTGAAATCATAGGTGAACCCCGGCTGAAATTTGGAAATGGCGTAACTGAAAAACTTACCTTCACAGGACTTTACAAAGGCGGTCCGTTTGATATTCACCAACTTAGCAGAAAAGAAAAATTAAATGTTCTTTTTATATATCCAAAAGGTAAAAAAGATATATCGGATTATATGTTTGACAAGTTAGTTTCGGGATATAAAAATTTCAATGGATTTAATAAATTATTTCGCCAAGATTTGCAAAAAATAAATGAGCTTGAGATACCTATAAAGTCTATTTCACAGGATACAATAATAGCAAATCAATATAAAAGCAAATTAAAAGATTTCTTGCAAAATCAGAGGAATGAAATAGATATAGCAATTATTATGCATCTTGGTAAACGCCATTTTAGCTACGAAAGTCCCTATTTTTCTACAAAGATTTTGCTAGCGGCACATGGAAAACCCACTCAATCAATAGATATAGAAAAGTTTGAAAATTTAATTGGAAATGATAATCTGGCATATTATTTAGCAAATGTTTCATTGGCAATTTACGCTAAAACAGGAGGAAAACCTTGGGCTTTAGACATTGGTTCAGGAGGTTCAGACTTGATTTTGGGTGTAGGAGGGACACGTATTGATACTCAAAATTACTTTGCATTTACGACATTATTTGAAAGAAATGGAACTTTTGATTATTGGGCTTCAGATATAAGTAGAAATAATGAAGACTATGTGAAGTTGCTTAAAAGTCAAATTAACAAAGTTATAGATGACTACATAAAAGAACACCCAGAAACAGAAGTTAGGAAAATCTCTTTTCATATTGCAGGTAAAAGGCCGGGAAAGTTAGAAAAACAAGCAGTATTAGAAGTTATGGAAGAAAGAGGTACTGAGTTTGAGTATGCTTTATTTCACATTAATACTTCTTCACTGTTTTGGATCATAAATGACAAAAACAATTTCTTTTTACCGGATGAAGGCTTAAAAGTTATGATAACGTCTAAAGATTTTCTTATAATTGTAGAAGGATACAAACCTACAGTTAGATCGATACAGAGATTGGTAAAACCACTGAGAATTACCGCTATTGATTTTACAGTACCCTATGAGGAAATTCATAATATGGTTAAAGAAATTTATTGGCTAACCAGAATGAATTGGAGAGGTTTCAGATCTAAGAAAATACCAATAAGCGTTTATTACTCACAGATATTGGCTTATCTGCTTTATGAACTTCGTATGCACGACCGAGAAGGGGTTTTCAATGATATAATGCTGGAAACCTCCTTAAGGAGAAAGGCGTGGTTCCTATGAGTGAGGCAGTTTTAATAAAATTAAAGGGTATTCTACAAGATTTAATTCATAAGGAGATAAAGTCAGAATATAAAGATAGAAGTATCGTTTTTTATGTTGGCTTAATAGAATCTATTTATTCTCAAGAAAGTTTACTTTACAAAATCATCTTAGATGATGCTGAAAAATTAATAAAAAATATAGAAAATAAAGCAATTAAGTTAAATGATTTAACTACTATTAGCGCTTTGATTGCTATGCGTCTGATTAAGTGCAATAATCAAGAGGTTAAGAGAGAAATAAATGCTTATTTAAAGGGTAGGCTATCAGATTTTGAATATTCACCATTAAAGAATACAATGATGTTGTTTTTGCTATGTCAAGGTTTAGATTATCTTGAAACTGCTATAAAAGAAGTAATTTCTAATAAATTAACTTATTTGTCAGATACACACTATACTTTTGAAAATACCTGCTTAATCTACGCTTCAATTTTGATACTGAACAAAAATAACAACAGGGATGAAAAGGGGAAATTGGTAAAAAAGGTTATTCAATATAAACCCAAGGAAATGACCTTATCGGAAAGTGTATATGCCCTTTGGTTTTATGAAGTATTCATTGGTCCGTATATTAATTCTTATGATCAAATGCTCAAACCTCAAATTGAGAGGTGGAACAAAGAATTAAAAAAAGAAATAATGCCACGATTGTTTAAAGAATTATCGTCTAAATTTGAAGAGTCAGGAATAGATGAAGATTTGACCAGTGAGCAATTGTCTGTTTCTGCTTTTGAATTAGCTTTAATTTACGAAACAATTTTAAAGAATGAAGATAAATTTCTAATAATTTCTCAACAGGATTTTACAAACATCCTTTTTGAAAAATCCAAAAATATTTTTTTAGAAAAGGTTAAATGGCAAAGCTATTTTTGGGTACTATTATCGCTAGTTTTCTTTACACTTCCTTGGTATTTGCTGAGAAGATTCAGTCCACAGGTTTTAATAACTGCTATGATAGGAATTTTATTGGCAGTCCTTACTTTTTCCTTGCGATATAAACACATAAAGTATTTGTTGATAGAAAAAAGAAAATGGATAAAAGACAACTATAAAAGTCTCATATGTAGTTTATTATTTGGCATATTATTCGCTTATATAGCTTCTTTTGCAGATATAAAAAAAATTTTCCAACTAGAGTTAACAGAAACCCTTAATGCGCTTATGATTGCATTCTTGGGAATTATAGGGATACTGTTACCTCATTTAGTAAGTCCTCTAAAAAATATACTAAATGATATGCTTTTTTCTATAAAACTTCCTGATGAACTTAAGGAAGGTGGAGATTATGAAACCAATTGAACTTTTACATCCAAAACAAAGACGTCCAAGTAAGGCATACTTAGTAAATGAACTTCGCAAGGCAGTCTTCACCTGGCGAGAGCAAGATTATCCTGAGATTACTTCTACTACAAAAAGATTATTGCGATTCTGGTTTAGTGAAGACCATATCGTAAAAGATGAACCTTTTGAATTCTGGTTCTGCCAAAGAGAAGCAATTGAAACTTTAATCTATGTTTACGAAGTTATGAAAAAACGCAACTTCATCGATATGGCCAGAGACTTTGGAGCAGGTCCTATACAGGGATATGACCCTACTTATGATCAATACCCTCTTTATGCATTTAAAATGGCAACAGGCTCAGGAAAGACCTATGTAATGGCTTTAACCATAGTCTGGTCTTATTTTAATTATAAGAAAGAAAATAAAGAAGATTATACTTCCAAATTTTTACTTATTGCAGGTGAGAAAAATGTTATCTATGACCGGCTAACAAGGGATTTTAAGGATGGAAAAATATTCAGAGATTTACCACTTATTCCGCCAGAATGGCAAGAGGATTTTGACCTGAAAGTAATCCTTAAAGAAGACCCTATTCATACTATTCCTGAAAATGTATTGTTTTTAACTAATATTCAGCAGTTAGAGGGGAGAAAGAATAAAAAGAAAGAGGTTGAAGAATATGTAGATAGGGTTTATGAGTTACCTTCAGTTTATAATGTATCTGATATTTATCATGAAAATAGAATAAAAGAAGTCCTATTAACTTGCCCTAATGTAATGATTTTAAAGGATGAAGCTCATCATATATACAATTTTGAAAAGGCATGGAAGAAGATACTTTTAAGACTTAATAAAAATCTTGCTTCTCAATATGGTAAAGGCATAAACATGGAATTTGATTTTTCGGCTACACCTAAAACAGAAGGTGGTGCGTTATTCCCCTGGATTATTGTGGATTTTTCACTTAAAGAAGCCATTGAAATGAATATTGTAAAATTACCACTAAAGGGAATAGTCAAGAAAGCTGAAGAGATTGCTTCTACTAAGGCTGTTGAAAGATATCGAGCCTGGATTGATGCAGGAATAAGAAGATGGCGAGAATATAAAGAGGCATTAAAACCATTATTAAAGAAACCCGTGTTATTCTTTCAATGTCCTGAGAATAAGGAAGCGGATGAAATATTTAGATATGTTAACTCTGCTGTGCCTGATCTTAAAGATAAAGTTTTATTAATCCACACCGATAGTACCGGAGAAGTAAAAAAAGCTGACTTGCCCAAGGCAAGAGAATTTGCTAAAACTATTGATGACCCCGATCCAGATAAAAATCCTTACGAGGCAATAGTAAGTACCTTGATGTTAAATGAGGGGTGGGATGTAAGAAATGTAAATGTAATTGTCGGGTTAAGGTCTTATACTTCAAAAAGGAAAGTACTCCCAGAACAGGTCATTGGAAGAGGTTTAAGAAAGATGTTCCCTGAAGAAGATGCAAATATAAAAAAATCAATAAATGTACTTGAAGTTATTGGCCCGCCAGGACTAATAGATATTCTTGAGGAATTAGAAACACAAGAAGGTATAAAAATTGCCGAATTTGATACCGGAAAACCACTTGAATTAACTACTATATTTGTAGATAAAAATAAATTGGATAAGGACATTGAGATACCTATTTTGAGTCCGAGAGTTTCTATAGGAGAATTTTATATAGATAAAGCTGAGGTTGATAATTTACCTTCCTTGAAGATTCCTTTAGAGAATAAAGTTTTAGAAATGGAATATGTTGCTGTAGATATGCTTAAAGGAATAGAAGTTATAAAGAGAAAATGGAATTTACCTGTTCCCCAAGATTCAAAAAGTGTAATTGCTTATTATTCACACCAAATACTTAAACAATTGTCAATTGGTGGTGCTTTTGCTAACTTTCATCCGATAGTAAAAAGATATGTTATAGAAAAATTATTTACTGAAGAAGTTGATCTTGAAGATCCCAGAGTTCTTTATAAATTGAGTTCTATCGAGGTTCAAGAAAAGTTGATAAATTTATTTGTTAATGCTTTGAGAGATAAGACTTTTATTGAGAGAGAGCCTATAAGGAAGAGTACTATAAAACTTTCAAAAACAAGTGCTTTTGTATGGTCAAAATTGGTTTATCCAGCAAATAAGTGTATTTTTAATTATGTTCCCTGTGATAGTAATTATGAGGTTGATTTTGCAAAATTCTTAGATAATGCAATAGATGTGGAAGCCTTTACTAAAATTGTGGTAAAGAATGGATTTTATATAGAATATATTTCCGAAGAAAATCATTTGAGATTTTATTATCCTGATTTTGTAGTAAAACTTAAGAACGGAGATTATTGGATAATAGAAACAAAAGGGCTGGTTGATTTAGAAGTACCGCATAAGGATAAAAGAGCAACACAATGGTGTAAAGACACTACTAGTTTAATAGGAGAAAATTGGTCCTATATGAGAGTTAACCAGGAATATTTTGAAAGATATAGATTTAAAAGTGTTAAAGAATTAATCTCAGCATTAAAGAGATAAAAATAAGGAGTAACAAGGGTCAGGTCTTGCAATATAACAAAGACTATACTATATACTATATAGGTAACACAACTAGGCCATTAAGGATAGAATTTTCAGGAGCAGTTTATCGTATCACTTCCAGAGGAAACACAAAACAAGATCTTTTTCAATAAGAATGAGATTTTTAAAAATATCTGGACAAGAAGTCAAAAGACAAGACAATGTATGAGGTTCACCTCCAGTATGGCTATACCTTAAAAGATATAGCAGAATATATTGGCATACATTATGCTACAGTGAGCAGAGCTATTAAAAAAATCAAGAGGGAATATGAAAAGTGATATTGCAAGACCTGACCCCATAATCCTTTTGTTGGTACTTCCCAATTTTGGATTAAGTTTAGAGTGGTTAAAAACGCAATTCACATGTTGGGAGACTATCCCATGCTCTATATTGACGATTTAAAAATAGTAGATTTGAACTAGCAACCACCTCTGCATCTGAAAAAGGTGTCCAAGACAACTATATATTATTGGCCAGGAGAGAGAGCTAAAGAAGAAATGAAAAGGGCAAAGATAAAGAGTATTAATAATTGGACAGAAGAATATCTACCAGGATCAAAAGAGGAAGTAAATAAATATTCTAAAGAGCAGGTTGATTTAATTAATAAGTTATTAGAATTAAATGTTTCTAAAGTAACCGCTGAAAATCTAATAAAAAACAGTGATCAAGGATTAATAGAAAAGTGGATTGAGGCAATTAAATATTCTAAGGCTGATGATAAAGCGGCTTATTTAGTGAAGGCAATAAGAGAAAATTGGCAATTCCCGGAGGAATATTTAAGAGAGAGAAGAGAGGAAGAGCGAAAAGAAGAAAGGGGAAAAACAGAACACATTAAAATAAAACTACAAGAAGAGGAAAATGAAAAGAGGCAGGAAGAGATTAAACGAGTAGGGCAAATTTATAATTTACTTGACCCTTCACAGCAGGAAGAGATAAGAAAAGAAACAGAAAACAGGCTACCTGATTTCTGGAAAGAAAAACTTAATAAGGTGAGAGGCAAAGGAGAAATTTCTAATTTACTCGAGGTCGTCATGGAAGAAAAGAGAAGAGAGATAATAAAAGAGTGGATTAAATCCGGGAGGATTGAAGATATAAATAATAAGAGATAAAAATATTTTGCCCATAATCCTATTAGCCGTTATAAAAAGAGAATTTAGAGGCGTTTTTAGGGGGGTAGCAAGGTAGAAAAGGTTAACCAATGGTAATTCATTAAGACAAAGGGGGCTAAATTGATTTTAGAGGTATTTTAAAAAAATTAAGGGGGCTTAAAAGATAATGAAAAGCAAAATTTTATTATCGGTCTTTGTAATTTGTTTAATTTTTGTATTAGTTGGTTGTTCGGGAGTAATTAGTCCAATTACTGAAGAAAATCAAGAAGAAAATGTAACTGGTGAATGGCTAAGCACTGGAAACGAATTCTTTATTATTAAATACTTCTCTGGTTATAAAAATGATGCTGAGAAAATTCTTAATTATTGCCACTTTGCCCGCGATACAGTTATGTCTAAATATCCACATAAACTTCCCTACAAACCAGCTGTTTTAGTTTATGACCGTTTACACTGGAGTTTGGATGAGGGGACGATGATGACTGAATGTGGTAGTACCTCTGGAGAAGTTTATATACTAGTGCCTCGTTAAATAATAAATGATATAATTTATAGTGACATTTTTAAAGTTTTATGATATCCTTCTTTATATATAGGAAGGAGGTTATCATGAGTTTATATATTCGTTCTTTGACATCCGAAGAAGAAATTGAATTAAATAACATCGCTCGTAATGGAGCAGATGTAAAATTTGCCCGAAGGGCTCAAGTCATTTTGGCTTCAAATGCCCGGACACCAGTTAAACAAATTGCTAAAGTTTTGGGATATTCCCCTCTTCAAGTTAGACGAATTATTCACTCTTTTGA
>Ga0307379_10005894_pt1 | contig 16963 bp, 15 predicted proteins | sample UN2MG_FD_202237 | JGI IMG/M metagenome (GOLD analysis project Ga0307379, IMG submission 202237) | Soil microbial communities from Risofladan, Vaasa, Finland - UN-2 | ecosystem: Environmental > Terrestrial > Soil > Coastal area > Acid sulfate soil | place: Finland: Risofladan, Vaasa | collected... | reverse complement strand
TCTTCGAGCCCTTACACTGAAGGGCCAGATGGAAGGCATCCCAGACGAGACTGAACGGTTGAAGGCGATCATCTGTGGACTAGACGAGACAGTGATTGAACATCTCGACACGATCGAGAAGCTGAAGGTCGAGCTGCTCGCTGCCAAGCCTGTGCCAAAGTTCGTAGCCGAGGACTTGTACAACTACAGCGAGCTGTCGCCTATGGAGAAGAAGTGGCAAAGCAAGCACCCCGAGCTGTGGATCTACGACGACCCCATCAGCGACGCCGTGCCTTGGTACGGTCGCATGTACGAAGCCTATAACGCTCTGGTCAAGTCCCTGCCCCCAGATGTGCCGGACCCGCCAGGCCCTCATGTGCCCATCCACCCCGACTCAATCCTCGGCAAGGAACTATATCCCCAGCCAGGCACCCCCATCCGCGCACCGGAGTCGCCATGGAACAGGTCAAGTACCAGACCCTCAAAGGAATCCACGCTGGAGAGTCCATCATCGTCGTCGCTTGCGGACCTTCGGCGGAAGGCTTCCGAAGTGATCAACGGTGCATCGGAATCAACGACGCCAACAAGTTCGGACAGCCCTTCGATTACCTCACATTCGGAGACCCACCGCAAGCCATAGGCATGGATCGGTGGCAGACCATTCGCAAGTACGATGGCCACGTCATGTGTCTGCAGTACGCACGGATGAACAAGCTGTGGATGCACCCGGGCGAAGGCTTGCCGCCTGTCACTGACTGGGAAGTGCTCCCGGTGCAGTGGAAGAAGTGGTCTGCCCTCACGTTCAAGTCGGCCAACCACTACGACCGCAAGCCCTTCAAAGGCTTCGGCAAGGACATCATCGCCAACGGGTCGAGCACCAGCATCGGCATCCTCATGGCCGTCTGGTTCGGAGCCAAACGCATCGGCATCATCGGCCACGACCTCACTACGAATCACGGCCTCTATCCACACCTTCCGTTCCAGAACCGCACGCTCGCCCTCATGCGGAAGTACTCCGGCGTCGAGATATACAACCTCAGCAAACACAGTAAGGTCACGGCCATCCCCAAGCTCACGCAGAAGGAGTTCGAGTGCTTGCCCTAGTCACAGGCGCAGCCCGCAGCGGCACCAGCGTCACCACGCAGATTCTCGCGAAGCACGGCATGCACACAGGCCACGTGAATGATCTGTGGGAAGGCGAGGCCGTCCGCGAGAAGGTAGTGAAGCGTTACTTACGCGAGATCAAGGCCGACCCCATGGGTCAAGCCCCGCTTCCTGCACTCGACGAGCGACGCATGCCGAAGTGGAACCTCGCCCAAGAGTTCTTCCACTACCTGGGTGTCGGCAAGCTGCCTACGTCGTACTTATACAAAGGCGCCAAGGTCACGCTCATGTGGTGGGTGTGGCACGCTGCATTCCCAGACGCCAAGTGGATCATCGTGCGCCGCGACCGCAGCGAGATCATTGACTCGTGCAACCGCTGCCACTTCATGACCAAGACCAAGGACTGGGGCGCATGGGTCGACCACCACGTTGCGTTCTTCGACCAGATCAAGAGTGCCGTAGGCACAGCAAACTACCGCGAGATCTGGCCACATCAATTTCTCAGCGGAGACACAGGAGCCATCAAGGAGGCCGTCGCATGGCTAGGCATGGAATGGAATCCAGCACACCTCAAGGACTCGATCAACCCCAAGCTGTTCCGGCGGTCAAGGTAGTCTGTGTCTATCGCACCGGAGGAGACTACGACGCGGACTACGTGCGACGGCTGGCCGCAGGCGTACACAAGCACCTTGGTATGCCCCACGACTTCATCTGCCTCAGCAACGACCCCGAAGTCGCAGGCGTTGGGAACAACCTTGCGCTACGGCACGACTGGCCTGGTTGGTGGGCAGTCATGGAGCTGTATAACATACGAGGCCCCGCGCTCTACTTCGACCTCGACACAGTAATCGTCGGCGACATCACACCGCTCGCGCAGTGGGCCATCGACAACCCCGACGACATCGCGAGCCTGCGCGGCTTCAAAGGCGAGTGGTCGGCCACAGGCGTGTTGGCGTGGGGCGGTGACCAGTCGCACATCTACGACAGGTTCGTTAGGGCAACACAAGAAGGCACCTTCATGGGCTCCACAGGGCTCATGGTCGACCGCCATCGCTACGCAAGTGACCAGCTTTTCATCGATGCTTTCGGGTTCATCCAGCAGCGCATCCAAGATTTCTTCCCCGGCGTTTACAGTTACAAGCACCACTGCAAGAATGGGCTGCCTGCTGATGCGAACGTGGTATGTTTCCACGGCAAACCCAGACCACACGAACTCCACCCCAAGCCTCAGTGGATGTCATGAGCGTTCAGGAGCGATCATACCCAACCAGACTCGGACGTTGGCCTGACGATGAGCACAAAATGTTGCTTGCAGGATTCCTCGACGGCAAGACTGTGTGTGACGTTGGCTGTGGCGTTGGCCGTGTCGCCGACATCATCCCACCCGACCGCTACGTCGGAATCGACATCGACGAAGAGGCTCTGGAGCGAGCCCGCCATGACCACCCCGACCACGCATTTCGCGAAGACATTGGCGGGCCCTATCCTGGCACAGACATCTGCCTGTTCCAAACTGTCCTGCAGCACATCCCAGATGACAAGCTTGGTGGACTGCTAGCCCGGACCAAGGGTAACGTACTGATTGTAGAGTACATGCACCCGTGGCTGCGTGGGCCCAAGAAGAAGAATGCACACCACCGATCCAGGCTAGACTACATCGCTGCGATGCGAGGACTTTTCGGGTCCAAAGAAACCATGGCTTGGCACATGCCAACCAAGTACCAAGTACATCCGAAACGCACAATGTCCCTTTCGTTTTTGGAGATCCTGAAATGAACCAACCTAAACGCATCATCATTCATCACAGCGCCACCAAGGACTCCCAGACCGTGTCATGGGGTGCCATCCGCACCTACCACACGGAGAAGATGGGCTGGTCCGACATCGGATACCACGCCGGCATCGAGGTGGCACGCGACGCCTACGAGTGCTTCTATGGGCGGCCAGTAACGATCAGCGGCGCTCATACGCGCGGTCACAACAACAACACGCTCGGCTTCTGCTTCGTCGGCAACTACGACATCGTCGAGCCCTCGGCCGTGATGCTCAAGGTCGCAGCCACCCGCGTGCTCGCGCCATGGATGTGGCAGTTTGGTATCAGCATCGAGGACATCCACCCGCACCGCACCTTCGCGAACAAGACCTGCCCTGGTTCGATGTTCAGCATGGACGTGCTCAAGGGTCACATCAGGACCGCGTCGGCAGTCAACTATGGAGCATGACCCCGTACTCAGAGGCTTCTTCCACGACGACTCCATCTTCAAGAAATACCTCGACCGGGTAGTCGAATCGACCGAGGCCCCCCTGCGCTACCACTGCGCTGCGATCCTCTCTGCCCTCGGCATCGTCGTCGGCCGGCGGGCAGTCATGCAGACTGGCATCTATGGGATCTACCCGATCACCCCAGTGATCCTCGTGGGGCCCTCGGGCGTAGGCAAGACCCAGGCCATCCAGCTGGCCCAGATCCTCGTCCGAGAGGTCACCAAGGGGCAGGTGCCTCGCCGTAAGGGCGCAGCTGACGATAAGCACATGGGCTCCAAGATGTGGCTCCTGGCCGACGAGGCAACTCCACAGGCGATTATCAGGGCCTTCACCCTCACACCATGGGGTGACGACCGGAATGAGGACACGGACCCGGCTGAGCTGGCCATAATTGCCGGCGAGATGGCCACCTTCATGTCACGCTCGGGCGAGAAGGAGGGCATGATCCCAGTCTTGACCAAGCTGCTGGAGCAGCCCGACGAGTACTCCCGCCTCCTCGTGAAGGACATGACGCGGGGCGACCGCAAGCAGGACATCACGTATCCGACCACGAGCTTCATGGCTGGCACCACGATCGAGTGGATGCGGAAGCTCATGCCTAGCGAGATGTTCAGCGGTGGCTTCTTCCGGCGCTGCATCATGGTAAAGGAAGAGAGGAAGGGCCAGTACCTACCGAACCCGAAGCGCCTCGACGCAGGTGAGCTGCGGAAGATGGCAGAGCGCTGGGAGAAGACCCTGTTCCGCTCGGGCTACCTGAATCAGGACGCATACAAGGGCGGCATATGGCGCTCCAAGACGATCGACTTCAAGTCCTCGGAGAATTACTGGGCCAAGTGGGGGAAGATTCACCATGAGCGCCGACCTGGGGACGCGCGCTTGGTCGGTCACCACAATGCGCTGCCGCAGACCATCCAACGCACGGCCATGTGCTTCGCGGTCGCACGGCAGAAGGACAAAGTGGAGCCACAGGACCTCAAGGAAGCTGAGGCATTCATCCTGTCGCTGCTCGGTGATCTGCACGAAGTGTTGCTGCAGAGTGAGGTCCATGGCTTCGCCGACTACTGCCAGCTCTTGCACCGTCTGCTCATCAACCAGCAGCACAGCACCGAGTCCGAGCTGCGAACTCAGATCAAATGCCCTGGTGCCATGTTCGAGGACCTCTTAGAGTGGTCAGTGGCCAGTGGCCTCGCCAAACGTGGTGGCACCAAGAAGGCGCCGTGGGTCGAGCTTGCAAACAAGGGGATGACGTCGTGGGGAACAACGCCGAAAAAGAAAAGCTGATCAAGATGTACAACGAGCTGGTGATGATCAACCAGGCTCTCATCGCGAAGATCGGCACGACCGTAATCACGACAGCAGACTGGGACGTCTACAAGCAGATACCCAAGGACCGCTGCAAGGTAAACATCTCGGCAGTGCCTTCAGGCATGGAAATTTCCAGTGCCTACACCAAGAACCTAGACCTTATGGGGATCACAAATGTCGACAGTAATACCGTTGAACGATTGGGTGCTAGTGCAGGAGATGACAGAGGACCAGATGACAGCGGGGGGGATCGTGATCCCGGCGTCGTCGGGGAAGGACCAAGTGACGTGGGGGACAGTAGTAGCCCTGAGTTATGATGCTGCTAACCGTGACACGATCGATGTGGGCCGCGAGGTCTGCTGGCCGGAGTTCACCGGGGTCGAGCACGACTCTCGCGACCACACACGGTACGTGCGCTACACCGAGCTAGTCTCCACCCGGCCGTAGGTGTTTCCAGCCCTTGTGTAGCAGGCCGATGCCAAGGTAGGCGCCAATGAACTCCTGCTTGTCCGCGAGCACGTCGAGCGCACCCACTGCGCCGGGCAGGAAGATGGACGCGACCGTAGCCACGCCGGAGATGATGGTCTTGTGCTTGCCGATGCCGGGCAAGTTCGCGAGGAACTTAAACATCAGCTGGGTCCACTAGATTTTGGCGCTTGTCGCCGTAACGGTCCATGAGATGTCCCGCGAGATGCAGCATCGCCGCGTCGGTGTCATCCTTGAACTCGTCCGCTGCACTCATGAACGCGGTCATCAAGGTGATAGCCTGCGTCATATCGCTGGCGTCAATCCCGTCCTTCACAGCGTTGATGGTCTTGATGATCTCGTCACCAACAGCCTGAACCTGTGCTTTGTTATAAGCCATGATCTTTCCTTTGGTTAGATAACTCTGTGGCCAGGCACCTGCGTATCTGGCACCTCGTCGTCCTCGTCTTCTTCCATCTTCAGCTTGAGCCCGTGCTCACGGTGTAGGTGCTTGATGCGGAGCTGCATCCGTCGATGGCTCTCGTACTCCTCGCGGATCTCGTTACGAAACTTCCGCAGAAAATAGAGCACCACGGCAACTATCACCGCATTGAACGTCCAACCTGCGTTGACGAAGAACTCACTCAGCGTGTGGTAGATGTCGTGCATCCTATCAAGTTCCGAGACCTAACAGCTCGGCCAGCACCCAGGGCACCATCGCTCCCAGGCCAGCAGCGAACCCCGCAGCCCACAGAACCTTCCGTTCGAGAGTCTTCATGCGCCCGTTCAGCTCTTTGTTGATGACGAGCTGTTCGGTCCATAGCATAGAGACCTCCGTCTGATGTTCGACGGCCCAGAGCTTCAGGCCATTGAGGTCACTAGTTCTAGCTGGATCTACTGTCATCCAAATAACCCTGCAGGACGTTGGTTTTTCTTCGGCGCCTTCACATCGTCGCGTGGTGTCGTGAGCTGCCACTGCCGCATCAGTCCGCGCTTGATCATCTCGTCTTCAAGGCGGTTGTACCGAGCCCGGAAGAGCTTCTTCTGCGCCTCGTCGAGATCGTACTCGCGCAGGTGGAGGCCAGTCATCAGCTTCCACCATTTCAGGACATCCTCGTCCTCTTTGAACATCGTGCCGATCTCTGCTGCCGTACCCATGAAGCGGCTGAGTGCCCACGACTTGAACACGATATAGACCTTGGTGCCGTTAGCCAAGTAGCGCTTCTCGTTGTCCTTGTCAAGATAGGTCTCCACCTCGAAGTACTTGCGCATCGGCAGTGGCATCTTCTCTAGGATAGGACCCATCTTGCGCATCTCCTGCACGCCGTGGATCTTGCGCCCCGCGAACGCATCCTGATCGAAGGCCAACTCCAACGGTGCCTTGAGTAGCGGGTTCAGGAGCGAGACCGCGTTGCGCATGGTCTTCTCCAGCGACCCACTGAACAGCACATCGATGGCAGTGATAGGCAGGTCGATGCCCGTGAGGAACTTCGCGACCTTGCCTGCCCCCGGCTCCAGCCGCACCTGCAGGTCACCGCGCACGTACTCGGGCAGCATGTCACTGTCGGGCCCGCGCTGGTTGAGCGGCTTCTGCAGGTTGTTGATCAGCCCTGGCTTGCGCGCCACCTCGTGCGCCATCAGGCGGATGTTCTTGCTGTTCCATGTGTAGAAGGGAATGATGCGGCGCATGTAGTTCTTCTCGAAGTACGAGAGGTTGTCGTAGTCGAAGAGGTACTTCTTCATCTGCGCAGCAGCGTCACGCGGCGAGTAGCCACGGCGCAGCAACGTGACGAAGTGCATCATGCGCGCTTCGGTCTCGATGAATGCACCGGCCTCACGACCAGGCTTTGTTGTGGACTTGATCGCACGCAGTAGCTTGTTGCCGCTGGCCCTCGCCATGCTACGGTTGCCCTTGATGATCTCCGCGAGCGTGTCGAAGTCGACCTTGATCTGGTTGGCCTTCGCGAGGCTAGCGATCTGCTCGTAGGTGTAGGGCACGTTGTTCACGCTGATGAGGGTGCCATCGAAGAAGCCCTCGGGGAACAGCTTGCGCGCCTTGGGCCCAGCCATCGCAGCCATGACACGTAGGGCCTCAAGATGGCGCTCTGGGTTCATGGCCTGCAGCCCAATGTCGAGCGCGACTTGGAAGATGTTCGAGTACCCGTTGCGCGCGTGGAACGCAGGGAAGGGCACAGTCACCCCAGCCTTGAACGCATTGGTGGCCCAATCGAAGATGCGCAGTAGGCCCTTGACCTCGGGCGCCTCCAGATAACGCTTCTCCCAACCCATCAGGTCGTCGGCGATGCCCTCCGGCACCTCCCACTTCTCGACCTCGCCCTTGGCGTTGGGGATCTCTATCTCTTTCCACGACTGCAACTTACCGCCGAGGCCGAACGGGCTCACATGCGCCTCAGTCCAGCGCTCCTTGATGATCTTGCGTGCGTTGGCGATGGCACCCGGTGAGACGTTCTCCATCACACTCTCGTACTTGGAGAAGATCGCGTCCAAGTGCTTGAGGTCCTGCACATGGTGGAGCAGCTGATACATGAACGCGGCCTGGGCCTCATCAGGTAGACGCTCCAGGGCATCGATGTCAGACCGCTTGATGTCAGCGACCTTCTCTTTGCTGAAGCCCTCGCGCAGATCGGTGGCCTTCTGGTTCAGGGAGGCAGCCTTCTCGCGGAGCTTCGCAATCTCGGCGCGCTTGGCTGTGGCCTCAGCACTGTGCCCCAGCTGCTCACCGCGTATTCTCTGCTTGGCGAACTTCAGCTTGCTCATCTCGACCGACGCAGCCTTCGCACGACCAGCAGCACGCACCATAGCAGCGGCGTCCTCGCCTATCTCCTTGCGCACTCGGTCCTCGGCGTGACGCATGCGAGTCAAGAACTTCCGCAACTGCTCCTTGTTCACGTCGGCCAGGTCCGGTGTGGCCAAGAACTCGCCTCGTATGTCCACGGCAAGGTCGGGGTTGGCTGCAACCACTGCCTCCAGCTCGTCATCGACTGCGTCCTGCCACTCATCAAGTAGCTTCGGGTTCATCTTCTGCCGCTTGCGTATCATCGTGTCCTGCTCGCGAGCCAGCGCCTCCTCTGCCCTGGTGACCTTGATGTCATCACCAACACGACCGCCGGCCTCTTGGAAGCCAGCACGCTTGGCGTCTATGGTGTCGCGCTCACGTTGGAGGCGGAAGGCCTCACCACGTAGCTGCCGCGCCTCTGCACGCAACTCGTTCGAGCGCTTGATGGCGGGCTCGTTCAAGAACCTACGGTCCACTTCTTCACGGATGCTCTGCTTCGCGGTACGCCTGCCTCCGGGACGCAACTGGAAGGTGGCGCCATGGAACACATTCTTGTCGGGGATTTCCTTGGCAGCAAGGATGCGCTTGTCGACCTCGGCGCGCGGAGGCTTCGGTAGGTTGATCCCGTCCCTACCAAGGGCACCCGTCGCACTGATGAGGTCATCTAACAGCGTGGCGTCCTCTAGCTTGTCACTCAGCCCGAACATCTTCGTGATAGCAGCAACGAAGTCGTCCCACAGCGATGCGTTCTTCTCCGCGATGCCGATGGAGGGGAACTTCTTCAGCGCAGCCTGCACCGAGGGGTCAGTGAAGCCCCATGTGATGAGTTCCTCGGTTGCACTGAGGGCATTGCGCATGCTGCCAGAGATCTCAGAGCGCTTTAGGGTGCCGGCAGAGATAGCCGAGTTGATGTGCCTGATGACATGCGACCGAATTGAGTCAAGGTCCATGGCAGCCTGGTGAGTCAGCACAGAGACACTGGAGGGCGCCTGCTTGGCCGCTATGTACTGGTCGTAGGTCCCTGCGTGCAGCACCTCATGCGTGATGGTTGTCTCGTTGATGCCATGTGTCCCTTGGACTGGCAGGTCGGTGCCTAGCAATGTGATCTTCCTGAAGGACCCACGCTTGCCCCTGGTGGGGATGAAGACGAAGTTACCCACCGCCTTGCCCTGCACGACAGTATTGGCAGAGAGCCCACGGATAGGCTCAGTGTCAATCTTCCCTGTGGCCTTGTTCTTCTTGATCACCGCGAAGTCCACATCATCCAATGCACCAGTGCTGATGACGTGCTCTAGAATCACCTTGTGCTCGGGCGACTTGGTAGTATCGGCGACATGCTGCGCTACCTTCTTGGCACCTCTGGGGATGTAGAAGCTGCGCTCGGGTCCCTTCGTTGCACCAAGCAGGTCCAGTTGCTTCTGGCCTCCACTCAGTTGGAACAACTCGGCCTCTAGTCCTTCGGCAGGACGACTGGAAGCGAACGACTCCTCGTGTGCGATGCCCGCCGGCAGCGAGGCCTTGTCCAACATCGTAGGCTGCAGCTCGCCGTAACCAATGGCTGTGTCCATGGCGTCGTTGGTTGTCATGGCGCGCTTGGCCATGTCACTGCTCAGCTCGTCGTCAGGGAATGCGATCGGAAGGTCATCGCCCCACTTGCCCACGACCGCAGGCTCTAGGAGGCTGTAACGTGTCTTGCCGTTGGGCTGTGGAATTGCGTAGGCGCGGTAGCCCTGCTTGTACCAGTCGTCGGGGCGGAAAGCACCAGGGTCCTGACCCGACAGCGGGTAGATGCCATGCTCGCGCGGCCAGAAGACAAGGCCCGTGTCCATTTGGGTGCCATAGTGATTAGCACCGAGCCCAGCCTCGTCGGAGATTGCGTTCTCTAGCCACGAGGACTCGGGACGCTGGCCGGGGTTGATCTGCCCCCGACTGAATACCCGGTCCTTCTCGCGCCCGGCCTTGCCTGTGAGCATGTGCCGAGGATCGATAGTGTCCAAGCCCTCGACGCGCGAGGAGTGACCAATGGTTACGTACTCTCCGGTCCTTTGCGCGGGGGCGGGACGGGGGTGCTCCCACCCTTGCTTGCTTGCGAAGTCCCTTTTGGCACGTTCGACGATAGGGGCGTACTTTGCAACCAGCCGGTCGTGTAGATCTTCGAGTCCGGCGGCGCTTGCCCGCGATTTATACCCTTGCCCATTAGCTCCCCCTTCGAAGTAACCGCTCTGGGCTAGACTCTCCCAGATGTCATAGCCCTCGCGCTCGTCCAACGCCTCCGCAACCACGACCTCGGCCTTGCGACGGAACTCGTTGTTCAGCTTGTTCTCTGCCGTGCCGACGCCGAAGCGTCCAGTGTCATCGCGGACAAGCCGGAAGCCACGTTCGTCGCTGGCGATGAATACACTATCGCCAAAGGCATCTCGCATCGCAACCGTCAAGGCCCTGGCCTCGCGCTCGCTGAGGTTCTCGATGTCGAAGTACATGCCATTGCGCTGGAACTTGTTGCTGGCCTGCGGGAACAGATGGTTCCACGCCATCGACTCCTGGCCCATGACGCGACCGACAGTAGCCAGGTAGGCCTCGACCACTGCGATGCCTGTCGGGTCCAGGGCACGGTCCTTCTTGATGCTACCCGACTTGCCACCGACCAGAGCCCGCGTCTGACTCACAGGGTTCACGGTGACGTTGCCAGCATTGTCGATGTAGGTGCCAGTGCCTGTCAGGTCGCCCGGCGACAGCAGCCCGAACTCCTTCGCCAGCACGTCGACGCCGCTTTCGTCCTCAAGGATGTGCTGCAGGTGGACATGCAACTCCATGCGTTCGCCGAAGGAGAGGTCCTTGAAGGCTGCATACTTGGCCAGCATGTCGCCTTCGTTGATCGACTCCCATGAGAGCTGCACGTAGCGAGAGCGCGACACGTCCGACAGGTTCCTGTCCCAGTCGTAGCGGCCGGCAGCTTTCTTCTCAGCCACCCAGATGGCAGCCTGCACTTGCTGCGGCGTCCACACATGGCCGTCAGGGTCACTCATGGTCAGCTCTTGCTGAAGCCGCCGGACCTCTTGCTTGACGAACCGCTTCTGCCCGGTATTAGGTGTGTCGCCGACCTTGAAGGCCCGACCCATCCACACATCAACCGTGATCTCCTCTGCCACCTCTGGGTTCCAGGCCACGGTGAGGTTCTTGTAGAAGGGCACGATCTTCTCGGCTGTGGCATCGCTGAGGCTGTACTTGCCGTCGAGGATGTTCTGCACCTTGTCGTCGTCGAGTTGACTGCGCACACCACGCACGGGCTTGCCAGAGAGCCAACGGTTCCAGGCCTTCGTCGCCATCTCCATGTTGCCATCGACGCTGTTGTTGCCTGAGTAGACCGCGACCACCTGCGCGAACTTGTCCGCCAACTCGACGTTGCCGCCAGTCATCGCAAGGATCTCTTCGCTGCTAGCCTCATACCAGAAGCGTTGGTTGCTGCCATCGGCTGCCAAGCGCGCGACACTGGTCCTGAGTGTGCCGAGTTGCGACGGCTTCAGCTCGGTGCCAATGATCTTGCCGCTCTTCGTGCTGACCACATGCTCGGTGCCGAGAGACGTACCGATGCGCTGACCCCGCTTGACCTCACTGCGTGCAAGGGGGACAGAGATGTTGTTCTTGATGTGCCGCTGGAGGTTGGCATTGAAGTGCTCGATGCCCTCAGTGTCCTTGCCTAGTGGCTGGCGTACCCCCAGGTTACGAAGCTGCAAGCGCTCCTGGCCCAGTAGCACCTCGTCGATGTTGGTCGGGCTGTGGATGCTGATAGCCTGGTCATAGAGCTGCGTAATGTGCTGAGGCAGATCACCCTCGACAATGCGCTCCTGTACTTGGAACACACGGCGCCGGATCGTGTTGAAGATCTCCCTGAGCTTGTCGTAGATGCCACGGACCTCGGGGCGGAGGTCGCCTGCAATCCTGCCAAGCAGGTACTCGCTGCCCTCTTGGGCGAAGAAGTCATCGGCGCTGCGGAATGGCTTGCCTGTCTCAGGGTCGATCACATGGCGGCCCAGCTCCTCGAAATACTCGCTGAAGTCCCGGCGCTCTGCATTGTCCAACAGGTTCCAACCGCGACGCATCCACTCCTTCGCAACCGTGTCAGCCTCGGCCCCGTCGAGCAACGAGATGACCGTCTTGGCCACGTTGTCGTCGAGCGTGGTGATGGTGGCGCCGCTGATGGAGAACTTGCCGGCCTTGAACTGTTCGGGTGTCAGGCCAATGCGCTCAGCCTCACTCGCTGTCAGGTTGTGCGTCAGGTTGAAGATCTCGAAGCGCGTGTTGGGGTCGTCCACGTTCGCTTTCACCCAACGGACCATGTCGCCCGTGCCCTCGGACATAGCGCCCTCACGCACAAGCGAATTTATCTGCCTGTCGGTCATCAGCTCGATGGCGAACCCACGGAAGCCGGGCCTGGTGCTCTCGGCCAAGGTGGCGCTGCGAGACATGAGTTTGTTCAGGAGGAGGATGTCGTCCTGCTTCAGCTTCTTGCCGAGCTTCAACGCCTTGTACATATCGGGGAGGATGGCCTCCAGCACAGCAGACTGCTCGGTGCCGTGGAGGCGCGAGAACTTCGACTTCACCTTGTTGAAGAACTTGGTCAGCTCTGCACCCTCAGCACTAGCCACAGCGCGGCGAGTCATCAGGTCATAGAGGTCGTAGTTGACCTCCAGCTTGATGCCCTTCTCCTCTAGCACGCGGGCCACGAACGCCTCGGACTCCTCGAAGGTTGCGAACATTCGCTGCTCTGCGAACCGACCGATACTCGGGCGCGCCATGGTGGTGCCGTAGTTGTCGTGGAAGAAGTCCTGCACGATCTTGCGCTGGGCCTCGGGCATCAGCTCCCAGTTCTTGTACATGTGCGGGACGTAGGTGTTGATGAGTGACTGGAATGCCTCGCCGTCCAAGAGCTTGTTGGCCACGTCGGTGTGCCCGATCTCCTTCAGGAACGAGTCGATGCCGTGGTAGATCTCCAGCGTCCGCTCACGGGTCATGCCCAGCTGGCGAGTGATGCCGTCGAGGATCTGGAAGTTCTCCTTTGTCGGGCTGTCACGGAAGATTGCCATAGCCTTCATGTACTCGGGGTCGTCTACGCCACGGAAGATCCCCTCCATGCGCTCCTTGACAGCGCCACGAGCCGAGCGGATGCCATCAAACAGCTCCTGCTTGACACCGATATACTGCCCGAGCTTGCGTGCGTTCAGCTTGTCCCGGTTGAATAGCGAATCGATGCCGTGGCGGAGGCCGCTACCCACCTTCGCGATCTCCTTGTAGAAGTGGCTGGCGGAGTCATTGCGCTCCAACACGTCGAAGAACTTCTTCGTAAACGGGTCGGTGACGTGGTGGGAGGCACGGGAGACTACACCACTCGGACCCAAGCCGAGCACGCGCTTGCCCATGAAGCGTAGGGTGGTCTCCTCGATCAGCTCCTCGACCGAGTCCACGCCGGCAGCCTTGATGACCGAGGCGATCTCTTGCTTCGAAGCCACAGGCAGGCCAGGGTGAGCATCGCCGACGGTGTTGAGCACACGCTCCAAGACGCTCTGGGAACGACGATGGATCTCGGCCTCGAACCAGTTGGCGTTGTAGGCTGCGGTCTCGATATTCTTGAAGACCTTGATGCTATTCTCAGTGGCCTCCTGCTCGATGTGGAGGGCCAGGTTGCCCTTGAGTGCGCCGGCACCAGGCACCCCTTCCTCCACGGCACGCACAGCGTTACGCCACTCGTTCCACAGCTCACGACCCTTGAGTCGACCGCCTTGTGCCTTGCCGAGGTTGCGTGCAGCGAGGCCGATCTCGAAGTCAGCGGCATGCTGTAGCCCCTTCATCCCACCCTTGGATACCTTGACGACACCGCCACGAGAGACGGCGGACACCACGCCCTTTGCACCCCAGCTCCAGTAGGTCAGCGGGTCAGCAAAGATGTCGAGGGAGAGGGCTACTGTGCCTCTAGCGGTGGGGTCCCACTTGCGGGTTATCATGTTCTCACCGACGAGATCTGATAGCCGCCCTCCCTCGCCATAGTTCTGCGCCAACACCTCGCGGAAGGATTCGCGTCCACCCTCGGCCCGCGACTTGGTGCCGAACAGCTCCTGCAACACACGCGACGGAATGGTCTCGCCCTCTTCGGCGCTACCGAGCAACACGTCTGCGGTGCCGGCCACTGCGTAGAGCCCACGCGAGAGGAAGTCGATGGTCTTGAGGAAGAACCCGGGCTCGGCCAACGTGCCAACCGGCAGTTCCTCCACGCCCTGACTACGCGCAATCTGCTGCATGACGGCATAGCGTTTCCTGAGAGCTGCGTCGCCGCCAGCCGCTAGATAGGCCCTGCCGTCATAGAGTCCCATCAGACCTTACCTCGGATCTCAGCGATGCCGTGCGCCACACGCGGCCACACGAAGTAGAGCCCCAGACCACCCACGGCGATGTGGAGCCCCCACAAGTCTTGTAGTCCTCCGGCGAGAGCGAGGACTTGGTCCGCCCAGTCGCAGTCCATTACTGCGTCGTCAGGCTGTCTGCATTTTGCTGCAGGCGTTCTAGGAACGTGAGGCCACCAGCATCGAACCCGACACCTTGGCCAGGCTGACCACTCAGACGTGCCGGCCGGTTACCGTGCAGGGTGTCAGAAATCTGGCCGAGCATCTCATCGGCTGTTGCTGCCAACGCGGCCACGTCCTGCTTTGCCTTCAGACTTGCTCCCGGCGCCAACAGCAGCTGACCGTGCTCAAAGGCCTCAGCCTGCGTCGGCTTCTTGAACGACTCGTAGCCCTTGAGGTTCTTGACGTTGAAGGTGAGATACCGGTCCTTGCCGATCGACTCGAACCCATAGCGGTCGCCTATCTCATTCACTTCGTCGATCACCGCATTGCGGCCACGGAAGATGTTTCTGCCCTCGGGTATGTCACCAATGGCCCGGTCACCGCCACGCTTTCTGCGCTCCTCCTTCAGGAACTTATCGATCACCGACTTCGGGTCACCGGGCGCAATGCCGATCCCGATGTCGTTCTGGGTTATGGTGCGGAAGTAGTTGGTCTCTTCCTGTGTGAGGTCCGCACCCGTAAGCGACCCGCTGCCGTCGAGGCTAGTTGCATACGCCTTCGCGACCAAAGAGGGAGGCGCCTCACTGCCCAAGTTCGTGCGCATGATGTTCGAGATCATGCCCTTATGCTCGCGCAGGCGGACATCGCGTAGCTCGTACCAAGCCTTCAGGCCCTGCGCGTTTCGGTCTACACCGGGAGGCGCCTTGATCCCGTCCTCGGCATCGGTCACGACCTCGACCAGGCCAGGGTCCACCGAGTCGAGGTGGCGTAGCCCGCGCATCTCGAAGCTGTTGACCTGCTGTGTCATCCATGACTCCAGCGACGGGCGCATGTTCTCACTCACTGGTCCGATCTGCTCGCGCAACATGGCCTCGTATTCCTTGACCGCAAAGTCGAGGGAAGCCATGTCGTTCACCGGAGGGATGTGTCGCTTTATCCTCTGGACACCAGTCTTCGGGTCTATGAGAGGCTGGCCATCAGGCCCCGTCTCGAACTGAGTGAAGCCCTCGCTCGCAACCGTACCGATAGAGTCCGGTAGCGCTTGGATGGCCTCGGCCGACAACCCTTGTGTGCCTGCAGTCCAGCCATCAAACACCTTCTGCTCGTTGGCAGAGATCTCGCTCTCGGCCTGGCGCGCATTGACCATACTTTGCAGCCGAGCCTCGGCAGCCTTGCGCAACTCGTGGTCCCTGATCCTGTCGATCTCCTGCCCCATCTTCTCCAGGGTCTGGTCCTCGCGGAGCCGCAGCGCCTCTAGGTCCTTCTTGTGGCGATCGGTGTCCTGTGCCTCGGCCTCACCCAAGCGCAACGCAATGGCTTGGCGCTCCTTACGCCGTGCCTCACGCAGCTCGATGTTCTGCTGCTTGACCTGCCGACTTTCCCGGGCCGTGCGCTCGACCTTCTGCCCGAGACGTTGCACTGCGGTGCGATCGGAGCCAGTCGCCGTTTGCAACGTGGCACCGAGGGCCCCAGCGAAGCCCGGCCGGAAGACCTTGGGCTCCTGCAGCTGCTCGCCCTTGGTGGCGTCCACAGCTTGCAACGCTGCGCGGAACGCAGACTCCTGTGGGTTGTCGTTCTGGCTCGGGTCGATGGCCTCCTGCGTGGAGATCTCTTCCCTGATCCCAAGCAGTTGCCGGCGGTACTCGGTCATGGACTCGACACCGAAGGCGCTATGGATGCTGTTGGGATCGTTAGGTCCAGCCATGGCTAGGCCCTTCTTCCGTAGAATTGCTCGGCGAAGCGTGCGTTTTGCACGGCCTCGATACCAGCGCCGGCTCCACCCAAGGCAGCCGAGGTCGGGCTCACACCGCCATGGGGCGTCTGCATGAGGGCCAAGATGCTGGCCTGCTCCTGCTGCTGTTGCTGCTGGGAGTTCTTCAGGATCTCCAGCCGGAAGCTGTCACGGGCCCGCTGAGCGTTCAGGTTGACTCCAGCCGAAATACCCTCGCCGACGTCTTCCCCCACCCCGCTGAGCCCAGCACGGCGGAACCTAGCTGCCGCAGCATTGCCTGAGGCTTGGGCCTGGGCTTGCTCGCCACGCTGGGAGGCCGAAAATGCCCCCGATTGGCGCCCGAGATTACGGCGGAAGATCTCGTCGAGTCGATCCTGCGACCCGGCTGTGTCGAACCGATCCTGCAGATCTTTGAAGCGATTGTTGCTCGACCGCGCCCCCAAGAACGAGCTGAAGGCACCGATGCCTGCCATGAGCGGCAACGCAAATGGTCCACCGAGAAAACCTGCCCCCGCTGTTGCTAGGCCGGGTGCCGTTGAATTGGACAGTCCGGTTTCGTGACTCATGATTCCTCCTACGCGATATTGATTCGTCGTACTAGTCACTCAGCCAGTAAAGACCGAGGCTGCTTGCCTTTGCAACTGTTGGATGTGTGGCGGTGATCGCCGCAGCGGACGCGAAGTACATGTCCACGATGTCGCTGGCCGCAAGCCGCACCGGAGTTGAGCCACCAACTGATGTGATGTCGGTGACCTCAACTCC
>Ga0307379_10005892_pt1 | contig 16965 bp, 23 predicted proteins | sample UN2MG_FD_202237 | JGI IMG/M metagenome (GOLD analysis project Ga0307379, IMG submission 202237) | Soil microbial communities from Risofladan, Vaasa, Finland - UN-2 | ecosystem: Environmental > Terrestrial > Soil > Coastal area > Acid sulfate soil | place: Finland: Risofladan, Vaasa | collected... | reverse complement strand
GGTACAATTCAACTCTTGTTGCAGACGAAGCGGTAATCAGTTTGGATTCAAGTGGCAATTCGTATTTCGAAGGCAAAATGAAAATAAACGCTCCGTCAGGATCGATTGTGACGGGAGATGATGGCACTCCAAGCGAGGGGCCAATCGTAGTGTTTAACCATAAGGGTTTGGCTATAGTTGGGTTTACTGAATCGACTATTGGCGATGTCTTACATACTAATGCGTTAAGTTTTTACAAAGCTGGATTGGCAGAATTAGGAACATCGCCCGTTGCTCGTGTGTTTGGTGGGTACGATTTTACTTCTGCTGGATCACAGGATGGTAATGCCGATAGCATTATCAGAATGCAGGTTGGTACTGAATACATTAGTAGTTCGGATGAACCAGTTATTGAACTCGGTTATGATAGTGCTCACACCGAACGCTATGCTAGTATTCGTGGCGTCAGTAATATCTATTTGTTTACTAATGCAACGATCAAGCAATCGCCAGAAAACTATAGTTCGATTTGGATGGCTTCTGATTATATCTTTATGAATGCTACGGTTCAGAGCGATGATATTCGACCTAGCGTACCCAACGGTGGAAGTCTCGGCCAAAACACCAACAAGTGGAATGCCGGATATTTTAGTACGATATACGCAGATAATATTGTAGCGCCAACGTTCGATGGCGAAAATACTGTTGGCATTCTAATGCACACTCCGCAATCGCCAGCGTATGCACATACTGTTGTTTTTAATGGTGCGCCATTAACAAACACAAGCGGATGGGTTACTGTTCCAGCCGACCAGGTTACTGTTGATGCTCCTGGTTGGTATAACATCAGTTACAGTGTTACGTTTGCTAATACTCCAGAGCGCGAGGTTGGGATTAACATCAATGGTTCTGGTCAGTATGCCGCCACGAAAACAACAGATAAAAGAGCATCTGGTGGCATGTCGTTTTATCTGTCTGCCGGGAATACAGTTAGCGTAGTTATCGGGGCTGGCTCCAGTGGAGAATTTGGCTCGACTCCAGTTGAGACATTATATGTAAGCGCGTATCTGTCTATTACTCGATCTGGTACTCTTGGTGGAACTCCTAGTAGTGGAACGTGGACGGCAGCGGGCAACATGACAATCAATGCGAACGGGGCATCTGTTCGTACTGTTTATATCTTAAATTCTTTTGCAAGTGGTGTAGCACATCTAAACGTCAGTGGAAATCTCCTTCTTGGTGGTACTGTCAATGGAGTAGATGTAACTGCATTACATAGTAACTTTGCAGATCATCTATTGACGACCGAGCCGGGTGGCGCTGCCACCGATCCGCACCCTCAATATATGTTAAGGGGTGATTACGGTAGCGAGTTGCAATCGCTGGTCGATGCTGCTGTCGCTGCTGCCGGAAACGACGAGGCGAATCATAGTTTGTTGCAGAATCTTGCCGCTGACGATCATGTTAATTACGTGCATATCACAAACGCACGAACGATTACTGCTCGGCACACGTTTAATACATCTGGCGCTCCGTTTACGATTGGTGCGTTAAGTACAGGTGTTCTTGTTGCTGGCTTGAATGCAGATACCATTGATGGGTTACATGCAAGCGAGATTATCTCTGACCCTGGCGATGTATTAACTGCACTCTTAACTGTTGATGGGCCTGGGAGTGGACTCAACGCAGACTTGCTTGATGGTTATGAGGCAACAGCGTTTATCTTGGCAACCACAACTATTACGGCTGGTTCCGGATTGACTGGCGGAGGTCAGGTTGGTACTGGTGTAACGATAGATGTTGGCGCTGGAAACTTGATTACTGTAGATGCTTCATCTGTAAGTGTTAGTGATGGAGCGAACTATCAGTTTGTTGGTACTGGCTCTGGCGTCACCCCTGGATGGCGCAACGTTAGTGAGTTAGCGGGCGCAGGATTAACTTCTACGGCTGGCGTTCTCGATGTTATAGCGGGCAATGGCATCTCTGTTGCTGCTGATAGCGTAGCGGTTGATCTTGGCTACGCATTTGCGTGGACAGCGAAGCATACATTCTCCGATGTGGTTTCCATCGGGGCGACTGGGATATTTGGCAATCGTTTTGAGGTTGTTGATGCCGCTGGAAGTCAGGCTAGATTCGCAGCCAGCACGTATGACTACCTCAACTTTCATGTCGTATCGAATCTTGCGACTGTCAAGATGTTCAGCGGCAAGTTGGCGCTGGAGGCCGACAGTGACATCGACATTACACCAAACGGATCGCTCGATCTAAATGCAACGGCACGGACGCAAAGCCTATTTCCGCAAGTGACAGATACCTACGATATCGGAGGCCCGACGCTACTGTATTCATCGAGCTTCATCAGTACGATGAATGCTGTTATCTTTGCGGAGAACACGGCTACGTTGCTTGGCGGTTGGTTCTTTGTCTCGCACGATGCTGGCGCTATTGATGTGGATGTAGCGGCCACCGACGCTACGATTGATTTTGGTAAGGCGATGACGCCTGGGGACTTCGTTCTAATCCGCGCCCACGCAATGGATGACGTGATCAAGGCGGAGTACATCCAGGTTGGTACGCTTGTCATTGATACGGAATATAACGTCACTAGGGATTTAGCGGGCGCGCACGTTGATGATCCTGAGTGGGCTGCTGGTACTCCGTTCGTCGTGCTCGGCACAACGGGTGATGGGCGCATCGAGTTGAACGCCTACGATACGCCACGCATCTCGATGATTACGCAGGGTGCGACGTACAACGCTCAGACCGAGTACATTCGCATAGGCGACCTGAACGGAATGCCAACGATCTCAAGCGAGAAGTATGGCATCTTCATCGGTGACGCAACGCAGTATCTTCGCTATGTGGATGGCGTGCTAACGATTGCTGGCAATGGGGCGGGACTTACCGCTATTGATGGCGGCAACATCACGACCAGCACGATTACAGGCGACAAGATTAGTCTGTCGAGCTACTTGGCAATCGGCTCGTCAACCTGGGGTGCAGATGGTATTCAGTTGCAGTACAACAGTGGCAATCCAAGATTCTATGCTGGAAATGGATCGACGAATTACCTACAGTTTGATGGCTCGAATGTATATGTATCTGGTTCTGTCACAGCGACATCTGGAACGATAGGCGGATGGACACTTGCGGCTACTACGCTATCTGGCACAAACGCTGTTCTGAGTAACACTGGATACTTGAGACTTGGCGCTGCAAGCGCAGATCGCTTCTGGGCATCTGCGGCTGATGCCTCATATAGATTGTGGATTGGACATGACACCCCGGCGAGCGCGCCATTTAAAGTAACGAAGGCTGGCGCGCTCGTGGCGACTGGTGCGGCGATTAGCGGGGCAATTACCGCTACGAGTGGAAGCGTTACGGGAACTCTTGCCATATCTGGTTCTGGCAAGATCGTGATTGGTAGCGATCTTGCCTTGCAGCCAACCTACGGATTGACATTGCTTGATGGAAGCGCGGCAATCAATCGTGTATCGTGGGTAAATAATGTTGCGTCACCATCGATTACTCACGCAGAGATTGGTCCCAATATCACGTTACACGGAAAAGGATTATTCCTATATCACAGGGGAGACGGGGTATCATACACTGCGGGCGAAATAGCTTTGTGGGCGACCGATTCTACCGAGGCAAACAATGCGCAAGCCTACTTGTGGTCATCTGCTACTTATGCCTATCTAGATGTATATGTAGACGACATACGGATGGACGGGGTCTATAAGTTTTGGCACGCTGGCAACGATGGCGCTGGATCGGGGCTTGATGCAGACACGGTTGACGGATCGTTCGGTAAAAACGGATCGGGCTACTGGACGGTTGACAGTTGGCTACAAATGGCGGGGGGATATGGGTTGTATAACCCATCCAGCGGATCGGGCACTCACTGGTATCCGAACGATGCCGGTGGCGGCGCATGGAGGTCGATAGGATCGTTCTCAGGATACGACGGGATTAGATTCTCGTCGGGCTTGGGCAATATATCGCTCATGTTCCGCACCACTACTGCTGAATTGTTTGGGTTCTACTCCAACGACTCTGGCGCGTGGCGATACGTCTATGATCACGCAACCACGACTCACGGATTTACCGGAATGCTGACAACATCCGGGAAAGTTGCTTTTGCGGGCGCGGCGTTCGGAACGTATGAAGTAACAACGACGGGAAGTTTTTACACGGGATCGGGGTGGTATCGCGCTGGTAGCACTTACGGATTATATTTCGAAAGCTACGGCGGCGGTTGGCATATGACCGATACGTCATGGGTCCGAGTGTACAATCATAAGGGTATCTATACCCCGTCGGAAATCAGGGGGGGGAGGATATCCACCGACGTCGGCGGCGTGCTTGGCGAAGACTGGACGGCGGCGAGTTTGATCTACGGGTGGTCGAATTACGGCGGCGGGTGGTCGGGGTTGCGCTACAAGCGCGTGGGCGATGTAGTATTCTTGGAAGGGATGGTAAAACCCACGTCAACGACCCAAGGGTCGGGATCAACGATCATTTATCTACCTTCAGGGTTCCGACCGACGTCCGGTGCCGTCATGATTGGGGCGGAAACCTACACGGGTTCAACGACGATCGGGGTGGGCGTGGCGATTTATACGAGCGGTCAAGTGGCTAACCGTCAAACCTGTACAACTTCAGGGTGGATATACATTAGCGGGAGTTTTTCGATTAAATAGGGGGATGGCTGGGTAAATGTTGAGGTAATCTTCAGTGTAAGTTAATGATAGGAGTTTTCACATGGAAAGTTTTGATGGCGTAGCAATTGCTCATCATCCTTGGATCGGAGAGATGGCAAGAGAAGCATTGGCGAATGAGGGGCAGACATTTATGAACGCCCTAATCAGGATCGTTTCTGATCCAGCATCGGAAGAAGTAGATAGAGCAATCGCTCAGGCTGGATTGCGAACGTTGGGCGGTATTATGTCTCGCGCTGGTATTCCTAACGAATATGGTATGTCGCAATTGCCTATGGGGATGGGTTCAGATCAAAACCCTACACCATTTCTTATCGGTATGTTGATTGCATCGGATGAGTGGCCTGCCGGTGTCGATTTTGCTGTGGTCAAGGCTGCGTTTCTTGATGGCAGCGCAACGGGCGTGATGAGGGCCATTATCAGGAACCATCTGTATGCTAAGGCTGGTATCGATTCATTGACGCCACCGGCACAAGCGATGTTACCTGTCAGTAGTAAGTAATTTATTGTAAAACAGCGCATGTTGGTATTTGACAGCAATGAAAAGAAATGATATAATAGGCGAAGGTGTGAGGTTATTGGTGTCGTTCGCTTTGGCGTTGATTATTTTCGCCATAGTGTACTTGAGAATGTTTGGGTAGTAGTTGACGATTATATATATGTGAAACAAAAGAGGAGTATGAAAATGACTGTGAAAGTCGCGATTAAGAATGGCATGTTGAATCCAGTGTTCGAGGGTTTGGGCACACTGATGCAAAGCGATGAGCTTGGAATGGAGTTGGCGTTTCGCGTGCGGCGAATCATCAAGAAGCTGACGACTCAGAGTGAGTTGTTTGAAGAGCAACGCAGTGAACTGTTGAAGAAGTATTCTGTTCTCGATGAAAATGGCGAACCTGTCGTCAACGAGAATCGCATTACGATTAAGGATGGGAAAGAAGCAGAGTTTAACGAGGTGTTCACGGTGCTTGCGAATCAGACTGGCGATGAGGTTCCTGCCATCAAGGCGTCGGAGTTGGTAGCGCAAAAGAAGCTGAAGGTTAAGCCAATGGTTCTCGTTCAGCTTGGCGACTTGCTGATTGATGACTATGATGGCGATGTTGAGGTTGATGAAGTAGAGGTTCCTGGTGCCGAGTAAGACAACTAAGGTTCGATATAAGGATGCATTGTATGTGTTGCAAGGTCTATCCGATCCGTCTGTTGCGGTGTTTGTATGGAATAGGGTTGGCGATGCATACGATGATTCTGTATATGCGTTGCGGCGCGTTGCCGCTGAATACGCAGATAAGGTAGCTAGATTGATGCTTCGACATGTAGATGCCGGTGCCAGCGGCGATAGTCATGTTAATTGCTTTGCCGGAATTACCGTTATCGATGATGGTTTTTTTAATGGTGAATCTGAGCTTGGAAATCAATATAGCGATATCGAGATACCTGTTGTGTCGCTAGAGGCTATTCGATTGAAGAATGTTCCTGGTTATGTAAAAGAAGCATTGGGTGCTGTATTAGATAGCAACGTTGAAGAGGAGGAATAATGGATATCTTTTTGGAATGGTTGCAGGCTTTGGCACCATACGCAATCGCTATCGCATTGGTACTGTTGGTCGTAATTGGCAGCCGCTTTTTGAAGGCAGTTGCAAGTACGGCTAGCGATCCATCTCAATTCGGTATTGACGATCTGGCATCTATTGCCGTTCTTGGTGTCGAGTCAATGCTAAAGGATGAGGCTGGTAATGTTAAGTACGATGCTGCTGTAGAGTGGATTAAGAAATACTATCCAGATGTAGACGAAGAAGATTTACGAATGCTGATTCAGGCTGCGTATACTGCGATGGTTGGTGTAGAGAAATAACAATGTGCAGGCGACATATCCCCCGCATGTCGCTACAGTGGAGACTATGATGATTTGGACTAAGTTGAGCAAGCAGCAGCAAGACGATATAGTATCGCGCGCTGCGATAGGGGAGTCGATATGGGTTCTTGCCGAAGAATATGATATTAAAGAGTCATCGCTAGAAAGGAAGTTGCGCCTTCTCAGGTCTGAGAATCCGCCAAGTGAAAAGATATTTAACACTAGCGCGCTATGGCTAGATGTGAATGAACCAAAAAGAATATTTGTTTATAGCGATGCGCACTTTGGCATGGAAGATCGTGGTGCTCTTAATGCTGCAATTAAAGTTGCAGAGATGTTTCAACCAGAGATTATTGTTAATCTTGGAGACACATTAGATTGTTATTCTATTTCGAAGTTCAAGAAAGACCCTGGTGGTTCCAGTCTGCAATCTGAAAGGGATGCGTGGAGTACATGGGCGACAAAACTAAATAGTGTTTGCGCTGATGATGTGCAGAGATATATTATCAAGGGGAACCACGAGGCGCGATTCGAGACGTTCTTAATGGAGAACCCTGGGATTGCAGATTTAGATGAAATGAGCGTAGACTCATTGCTAATGACAGATGCGCTTGGATATCACAGTGTTGTGGATGCGATTTACGTTAATGCAGATCGTGACGAGTTGTATCCCAACGCTCAGTTGTATTTCTTGCACGGTAGTAGAGCGTTGAAGCATTCCGGTTCATCCACAAGGGCTGCAAGCGATATGTATGCTGGCGCTAGTACGATTGTAGGGCACGCGCATAGAAGTGCGATGGTTACTCAGCGTACTGGACGTGGAATCTCGAAAAGCTATGAGGTTGGCACGCTTGCATCGTTGATGCCTGATTATATGTTCTTCCCCAATTGGTCGCAATCTATTCTGACTGGAGTTATCATGAAGGATTTTCATGAGTTTCAGTTGCACGTGATAGATCGTGGTCGTGTTTGTTATGGCGGCAATGTGATTGGCGGTTAATATGAACGAAGCTATTTATACGTGTTGTCAGCTATTCGATAGTGGAAATTTTAGAGCGGTGGCGATTCGTGGTACTTTGTGGCCAAACGGATCGGGACTAGGAATTAAGTTTCTAGATGGGACGCAAGAGCAGAAAGAATTGGTTATGAAGGCTGCTGAAGAATGGAATCAGTACGCTGGTATTACATTCTTTGAAACTGATAATATATTCGCTCCTGTTCGCGTATCGTTCATGGCTCCAGGATACTGGGCCAATGTAGGAACATCGGCCAAGAAAACAAAGTTTGGGCATCCCACTGTCAACCTTGGGCATTTGTTGGACGATGGAGATTACGATATGGCTTATGGTGCTGCGCTTCACGAGCTTGGGCATGTACTTGGATTAACGCATGAGCAGTTCTCTCCAGAAATCAATATTAATTGGGATGAAAAAGCAGTATACGAATATTATAATAGGCTATACGGTTGGTCGCCACAAAAAATACGCGACAACGTATTGCAAACAGTAAGTAGAGATAATCCACACACACCACAATTTGACCCACATTCAATTATGTTGTACCCTATACCAGCAGAACTGACAGTCGATGGGCAAGCGATTCCCTGGCGTAACTTAGTGTTATCTGAATTAGACAAGCAGTTTATCGCTGAACTGTATCCACCAGTTGTTGGGATGGGGTAATGACTCAAGATTATATACAAGATTTAGTTGTACTGCCTGACAAGGCGCGAGAAATGGCGCACGACTATATGAATCATATTGTCGATAGCAGGCAGCATGGCGTCGGTATTCAGAGCGGATTACGAACGTTAGATCAGCATCTTAACCCATTGCTCCCTGGACAGATGAGGGTGATTATGGGTCGTCCTGGTAATGGTAAGACCGCGTTGATGATGCACTTCACGCGTTCTGCTGCTGCGAAGCGTATTGCAGAAGGTAATAGTTCTATCGGCCCTCCTGTAATGGTTACTGCTGAGATGTCGGTAGAGGAGTTGATGTTACGAGAAATTTCCCATAATGTACCAGTAGATTCAATAGAGCTAGAACGAGGAATATATGACGATTGGGACAAAGCGCATGAAGCTATTGATAGAATATTTGCTACTCAGCCTATTGTGTATATCGGCCATTCACTTACTGGTGATCGTAAGAGGCCGCGTTTAAGCGTCGAGAACATCTGGAAAGCGATGGAGTACATTCAAGATAAACTTGGCGTTACTCCTGCTATGGTGTCTCTTGATTACGCACAACGTCTAAAATTGGACAGGGTTTCTCGCGATAGGAGAACCGAGGTCTCAGAGATAGTAGAGACAACTAAGGATATGTCGTTGGCCTTTGCGGTTCCGGTAAATCTCGGATCGCAAGTTGGCAGACAAGTCGATGAACGAAGACCTCCGGTTCCAGAATTATCAGATGCAAAAGAAACAGCGAATCTAGAAGAGACAGCAGATTCAATGTTGTCTGTAATGCGTCCATCGAAATACTACGCTATAGATGAGCGTATTCCTGGCACTAGTTTAGATTGCGTAGAGGAATTGTTCTTTGTTAATATTATCAAACAGAGGCAGGGGATTTCGGGAAAGGGAGTATGGGTATGGTTTGATATGGCGATATCGAGAATAGCTGACTTGGAAGTTGTGCGAACAGAGTTGAGTTGACAAAATTGTAAAGTCGTGGTATAATACGTGATAGGAGATTAGAGATGGGTATTACGAGAAATGTTCCGCTATCGAAAGCGATTGCGGCAAAGTATGGGCACGACGAAGAATATCTAGCATTGGTTCTTAGTGTTGCTCCGAACGAGGCTTCCGATTCAGAGATTGCGAATTTCTTGTATCAGGCTGCTCGCACCGGACTAGACCCAATGGCTAGACAGATTTACCTAGTAAAGCGTGGTGGATCATGTACTGTGCAGACCGGCATCGATGGGTATCGATTGGTTGCGGATCGCACAGGACAGTATATTGGCAGTAGTGATCCGTTGTACGATGAAGGTCTTACTCAGTATGAGTGGTTGAAAACGGGGCGTGAAGTTCCGATGACAGCGACAATTACTATCTCGAAAGCTGTCGCTGGCACTATCGGTCAGTTCACGGCATCTGCTGCATGGGATAGTTATTACCCAGGTAAGACTGTTGGGTATATGTGGACTAAACTTCCGTTGCTGATGCTTGGCAAGGTAGCCGAAGCACTTGCGCTACGTAAGGCATTCCCAGCAGCATTGAGTGGGATTTACATCTCTGAGGAGATGATGCAGGCTGGCGATGGCAAGGGCGATGTGGTCGAGGGTGACGTTCTTGAAGAGCTTGGCATTAAAAACGAGCACGCAATCAAGGTTCTCGATAAACTCAAGGCCGCAGATATTGAGGCAGACGACCATAGAATTGTTGAGTATCTCGGTTCTACGATAAACGATGTTCCGGCAACAGCAGAGGGTAGTGATTTATTGAAAGAGATTTGGAAGGCGGCTTCCCAGGTGGTTGCTGGTAAGGTGTCTGCTGACGATGCTCTAGATTCACTTGGTAAATAAACATAGATTCGAGGGGCTTAATAGCCCCTCGCTGATTCATAGGTGAAAATATGATAGGTGATTACGAGCTTGATAATGTGTATTGCGGCGACTCTTTCGAGTTAATGGATGGCATACCGGACAACAGTATAGATTTAATTCTAACTGATCCGATTTACTGGAATTTCGATGATTACAAGCGGCTGGCTATTCATGCTGGTCGAATCTTAAAAGATGGGGGTGCTGTTCTTGCTCAAGTGGGAGAGAAGTTTTGGTTCGATGCGGAGGTTGCATTTAGATCAGAGAGCAAACTTGATCACTTGCCGCCAGTCATCGAGGTTTACTACTTCAGTACGCGAGCGTTCCATATGGGGCCAACGAAGATTTCGTCTGGATATGTACCGTATGTTTTTGCGATGAATGGCTTACGCAAGGTTACGGTTATGGATAGGTTTTTTGGTAAGCGAGACAAGACGTATCATAAGTGGGGAGATGGGACAACATTCTCTAAGCAGTACGTAGATGTATTGACGCCGGAGGATGGTATTGTCTTTGATCCGTTTTGTGGTGGTGGCACGGTAGCCGCTGCTGCCAAGATGATGAACCGAAGCTTTTTGGCGTTTGATATTGATCCGCTGGCTGTTGAGAGTACAAACCGGCGACTAGGAATGGTGGATGAAAATGGGATTTGAGATTGAGCCTGTCAGTGTCGATGTTCCAACTCTGTTGAGTCCTCAAGAGGAAGTCCAGAGTATTGTAGACAACTATAGTCTAGGCATTGCGTTACGTGAGGTTGGATTGTATAGAATATGGCGTATATGGAAAGATAATATTCACTTGGAGATTCTATCCGACGATCCAAATGCGTCAGCGAATCAACCAATGTTTCCAACTTGGTCTGAGTTTGTAAAGTTTTTAACTATGTCGATGGACGTATCTCGTTCAAAGATTTACAGTAGGTTGAAGGTATACTCGTTGCTGAGCTTTCTCGACTATTCGGATTCTCGAATGATCAATATGATGTCAAACAAGCCTGGATTGTACGAGCGCGTTGTGAATGTCATATTCATTTGGGATCAGGATGCGCGGATTCCTACAGGGCTAAAGACGGACAAGTTTGGCGACGATGTAAATGACGAGGAGACTAAGGCTAACATTAGATCGTTCATCGATAGTCTCGATGGCATGGCAAGTATTAGTGATGCCATCGATCATTTAATGCACGATATTATGCATCAGCCTGTTGTTAGGCTGAAAATGATCGATGATATCTTTGCTGTGTATTATAGTGCAACATATTTTGACGAGGATACAGAGACAGAGGTCACTGGAGATAGCGGTGAAATCTATTTCGAGTCTGAGTCGATTATTCCTGATTGGGTGATGGATGAATTACGACGAAAGTATGGGTCACGCGCATGATATTTGGCGTGCTAGATTATACGAAGGTGAAACAATAGAGGCTACTTATAGCCTCTTTGATTCTGTGGGTCTGACGTATGGAATGATATCGTTTGTCACTCTTGTCGGTGATAAGAGTGTAAAACATCCAGATTTACATGTAGAGTATAAGGTTTATCCGTTCGATAGGTTTGGGAATATAGAAAGGCAACATGTTTGCAAGTTTACCGTTGATGGTGTCGTGTTGGGTCAATGGAGATTTATATTAATGCATGTTCGTAGATCAGATAAAGCTCTGTGCAAGGCATTTGCCAGTGGCGGTCTAGATATATGGAAGGCCAGAGACGAAGTATTCGATCAAAAAAAATTATTGTCTGGTGAATACAATGGATGCAAAGAGATTAAGGAAATGATAAGATGAGCGACAGCGCCAGAACAATGCCGAGTGTCAGCGGTAATCCAACCATTGCTGTTGTCAAGTGGTTTTATAACGATTACCTGGGAATGAAGGCTGACGCATCGCACTATGCGAGACATCAGAACAAGAAGAATCCGAGAGCGTTATGCAAGCTGTTTGAATATAATCCAGAATTGGATAACGCAGTATACAAACCAACAACTATAGCGGAGCTAATATATTATCTAGAAGACAATGGTGTAGAGGTTAGAGACTTAGGTGTCGTGACGATATCTGGATTGCTATTTAGCTTTGTAAATCGTAGGTCTAGCGATTTAGCGAAGAGGGAACTCGAAAATACAATTGCATATCTACAAGGCAATTCAGATGACAAGCAAGAGTTTAACGCTCCATCTGGATGGTAATCCTTGTCGATGGCCAGAATCGGAGGAGAAATGAAAGACATCATGGATGCTTGGGGAACTACAATCTTACCGTCGTCCAGCAAGAAGTCTGGTAAGAAATTGGATACCGGGCATTCTAGAGAAGCATTGTATAGCTCGATCAGAATAATTAGCTTGGGTTATATCTTTATAGTCATATTGCTGGGATATTTGTTTTACTCGGTACACGTTGGAGGCAAATAATGAAGCCAGAAGAATATAGTCAGATAACATTTTATGCGATACTGATTTACACGTATGTATGGACAATGACAGTGATTGTATTTTCAATGGCCGGTATCATCGATTGGAGTTGGCAGGCGATGTTCGCTCCGATTTGGATTCCTACTGTTGTTGTGGTAGTTACTGGCATTGTTCGTGGTTTGTTTGTTGCTGGGATGCAATGGTACGAGAATAGGAAAAATCAGAAATAATTATCCCCCCCGTTGATATAGCGCCAAGTGATTGATTTTCGTCGGTTACTTGGCGCTATATGGTCTAAACTATAGTCGCGAAAATTCTGCTATAGTCGGCGCGGTCAAAATATGCCCGTCATGGCGTAAAATAGGCCCATTTTGGGCTTTTACGGTCACTCTGGTATATTGCGCCGATCTGGTATTGCAAAGCAATTCTAGGCTTTTATGGCGTATTGTAGCGACAGAATCGGATGTATTGATTATGGTACAATTTTTGGTTGTATTTTCTATGTTATGGTCGATCTTTATAATGCCCGTAATGGCTCAAAATGGCACCTACACGAGCAATGGCTCGTTATACAGCAGGGAATATGCACAACGCGTTGCGGCGCGCTGTAAAGGTGAAACGGCGCATTTCTATGATGTTTGCGCTTGCACAGTGAAGAACAGGTTGATTGCTGGGTGGAACCCTGCGAAGGTATTGAATCACTATTACGCACATGATGGTGTAACAACTAATGACGAGGTTGATGTTGTACGGGATATTCTAAATGAAAAAACATATTGTGATAGTCGCTATTACTATTTGTTTGGTGGTGGTGATGTACGAAATCTTCGATTGACAAATGTCCCTCCGGTTGCAAAGTACAGTTCTGGGCATTCGGAGATTTGGGTTTATGATAGAGGCCTGTTCAAGCGTGGCAGGTCTTTAAGTAGTGTGGAGATTCAACTTGCGAATACTGTGTTTGGTTCTAGTATTGATTATAGTGGTGTGCGGTTGATACCTAACGCAATTGCGTCGTTTGTGGCGATTGGAAACGATATTTACGTTCCATTAGATTTCACGCTAGGTAATATCAATGACAACGAAAATTTTATACACGAGTTAGTGCATGTGTGGCAATATCAGGATAGCGGTGTCGATGTATTGAGTGAATCTGTAAGGTTGCAAGTGGGTTCTGCGATTTGGTTTGGAAATAGCAAGTGGGCGTACAACTACGAGATTGGCGATTATGAGTTTTTTTTTCAGTATAACGTAGAGCAGCAGGCGTGGATTGTGCAAAACTACTATGCAATGAGAAGGGATATGCAATCGGCAAGGCGTAGTGGTATTTACAGATCGAATCATTTAAGTAGGGCGACTGGTTTGATTTGGGTAAAGTGGTCTGAGCGCATAGTAGAGATAGACAATGAGTTTGCGTGGCATGAGGCGATGGTTAGAGAAGCATTTGGAGGTGCTTATGGCAATTCAAAATATCCAAGCTGGAACGTTGCTTGGGAGCATAATCGAGCAATACGAATTAACGTTGAATGATCGACCGGATGAGGTGATTGTAGATTTACGGAATGGATTACGTAGTCTAATATTGGACACATGGTCAGCATTGGAGCAGGTTGAGATGCATGGCGTTTCGATGCAGCAGATTAATCGTATTAGGGATATTGAGCGATATAATGAATAAACGTAATAGTACCACACAACGCGAACTAGATGTGGCGATAGATCACTTAACTGGATTGTTTGATGGCGGAGAGGCATTAGCTGCGGTCGATGCTGTTGGGTTCTTGGTATTGGTTGCATCTGAAATAGAGCAGTTGCGTAAGAAGAATAAAGAGATGGAAGATTTAGTGAACAGATCGCTTGCTTTGTTTGAAAGGGATGTGTGATGAACAAGGAAATCGATGTTAGGCTAGTCAAAGGGTTGCTAGAGATTCTCGATGAAGCGATCAGGGGTCGCTTCGACGAGGACTTTGCTCGTATTGAGGATACTGCCATTGATTTATTGCACGAGGTTGCGACTCAATCTGAGTTTTGCGATGGCGAATATTTTCCACATGAGTTGATGGTTCGCGTTATGGAGGCGCTAGATGGCTACAGAGAAACAGAGTAATCTTGCTGGTGGTTGGGTATTCTACGTCTCGGATGTGTATGGCGAAATGCCGGTGTACGATATGTTAAACAGTTATTTCATTCGTGCGTCTGATGGCGAGCGTTTGATTCATTGGGTAGATGCGACGGAAGCAAGGGCATACTTGGATATCTTGTCTGACGAAGATGAGGAGCAGCGCGTGTTTGCATTGTGGAGGTTTGAGCCTGAGCGAGAGTCTGATAATCGTTTTCCGTCGCCAGCGGGATTGATTGTAGCGTTGGGTCTTGGTGGAGCGCCGTACTTCAAGGCTGTGGCTGAAGAGAAGATCGAGGAAGAAGACGAGTGGTTTACAATTGTTCTGCCGCTTATCTTCAATAAGGGAGTGCCTGGATGAGCGCCATTATTGAACAACAACTATTGACCGCGTATTTGACAGGTGCGATCAGCGATGTTATAATACTGCAAGCAGTTAGGAACGCGAGCGTTGCATCAGTTAGGGTGTTGTGTGAATGCTTTACCAGCATTCCGATGTGGTTTATAGATGACAGTGGAAGCGCTCCTGCCCCTGTCGTTGTAGATGCATTGAGGTTTAGAGTCAATAGTTATGTGGATGGATACGTGTACTTTGGAGTATGCAAAGAGTGTGGTCGAAAATATTATATTCCAGTGAAAGGTGATTAGCGATGGGGTTTCGTACATGGTTGTATGATAAATGGACTAAAAATGGCACGATTCAGATTGACATGCCTGTGGACGATGGAGTGGCTGAGTGGCGCGTTGTAGATTCAGATGGAAATGTTATTCATTCTGGGAAATCTACAAATAATAATGTTGATGCTATTTCTGACTGGATTGAAAAAACATATCTAAGTGGTTCGAAGGGGGCTTGAGATGGAAGAAAAGACAGTGTATACGTTTTTAGTTGAGATTCAAATTTCTGAGTTGCCTGAAGGGTTTAGTGACTGGCCAGATGAAAACGAGGATTATATTGAAGATGGTTTTGCTATTTATGTAACAAACATGTGCGGTGTTGGTGCCGTAAATCTATTTGACGATATTACATTTGGAGATATGCTGCTAGATGGTGGCAAAGATTTCTCTGCGAGTGAACTATACAATGGTAGTGGTGAGCCGATTGTGACTGTATGGAGTGTCACATATTCACCGGATTACTTTGGCGATATCGACGAAGTGTTTACATACCATGGCGTCACCGATAGCTTTAAGTGGACGCCTGAGATGTTTATTAAAGGTGAAGGCGATAATGAGTAACTATCAGATAGTGATGGAATTCGACAACGATGGGTATGACATGCAAGCCGAGTTGATTATTAAGTATAATGGCGAGGTGATTGCAAGGTACTGGGATGGCGGTGAGCCTGAAGATAATTCATTTAGTCGCGATTGGTCTTGGATTGACGGTGAGCTAGAACGTGCGTATAATCTTGGCTACAAGGATGGCGCTCAATCTGTCAAGAACATAGTGCAATAGGTGAATCATGGGATTGCTAAACATTAACGTGGTTGTACAGGCCAACATAACGGAGGATGCGCTAAGGCGATATCTAACATGGTCTGGATGGAAGTTACTGTCGCTAGATACCGATAGGGAAACTAGGCAAGTTCAATCTGCGTGGCACAAACTTGACAAGTATGGCGAGCGAAGATATGCTTACCTAACGTGGTCACGCTTAGATGAACATAATGATCGGAACATCAATGCGTTATTGGATATTATTGCAAGAGTAGATCAAGTTGATAAGCTATGGCTTACGACTCAACTTTCTGAGTTTGCCAAGGATAATTACAAACAACTATGAGTGAACAGGTAAAACATCCAGCGAAATATACAGATGTGTTGCTACCAGTAATGGCTCAGTATCTACATGGGTATAAGCGGATACTCGATCCGATGGCTGGCGTTGGCGGAATCTTTAAGCTGTATGATTACCTTGATGACGATGTAGTTATTATGGGGATTGAGCTAGAACCTGAATGGGTGAACGCTCATCCCCGTGTCATGCAAGGCGATGCGCTGCACTTGAATCAGTTTTCGGATGGATTCTTTGACGCTATTGTGGTGAGTCCGTGTCTTGTTGTTGGTAGCAAGGTATTGACGATGGATTTAGAATGGGTAGATGTGGCAGACCTGAAAGTTGGCGACATGCTCATTGGGTTCGATGAGTATGGCGGCAAGAAGGGTAACGGTGTGCAATCTAGACGGAGATTTTCTCGTTCCGTCGTCGTGGATTGTAATCGGGCAAAAGCTCATTGTGTTAGAGTAACCATGGAGAACGGAGATATTATAGAATGCACGACTAATCACCCTTGGCTTGCTACAAGATATAAAGATCATAGTCATAAACACGAGTGGATCA
>Ga0307379_10005885_pt1 | contig 16974 bp, 14 predicted proteins | sample UN2MG_FD_202237 | JGI IMG/M metagenome (GOLD analysis project Ga0307379, IMG submission 202237) | Soil microbial communities from Risofladan, Vaasa, Finland - UN-2 | ecosystem: Environmental > Terrestrial > Soil > Coastal area > Acid sulfate soil | place: Finland: Risofladan, Vaasa | collected... | reverse complement strand
ACAAGGATCCGTCAGTGGCCGCGTGAGGTGGCCGCTGTTCGGGTGACGTCGGGGATGTGAGCAGGTCGGAGGACAGTAAGGGCAAACGGTCAACGAGACCGGGTCGGGAAAACCAGCAACCGGACGGCGCTCTTTCAAGCGCGTGTGTGCGTTATGGACCTGATCCGCGTATCACCATACGGGCCCGCGGCGTGTGAGATGCCGCAAATTGAGGCCGAACACACGTCAGCACCTGACCACATGCCAAGATTGTCCAAAGAAAAAGCTTGCATCCGAAGGGGCGTCCACCCAGCCGATGATCGAATGCGCGTCCTGCCATGACCCGCACGCCAACCCGAGCAGCAAGTTCCTGCGCGCCCCGACGGCGGGGAGCAACCTTTGCCAGGCCTGCCACAACTACTGAGCGCCGTCCTCAGACCGCATGCCACTTCCAGGCGCCGCTGGTGTATTCGTCGATGAAGCTGGAGCGGCCGCCCCCGGCGGTCCACAACACCGGAAAGAAGCTGTCGTCCATCGCCTCGGACCCAATCCGCTTGTAGCGGCTGTAGACATAGCCAACTTCCGTGGTGAAGCGCGCGTCCGATGACAGGCAGTGCGATACCACTGAGCGGCGCGGGTTCGGTGTCCGGTTTGGGCCGGAGCCATGCCACAGCCAGCCATGGTGGATCGAGCCGCCGCCCATCGGCACTGCGACTGGCGCCATTTCGGGCGCCGTCACCCCAGCCGCGTGCGCCGCCCGGCGGAAATCCGCCTGGTAGTCCGCCGGATTGTGAAACTGCCCGATCGGCGGCGATTGGCCCCACAGATGCGAGCCGCGGGCAAACTCCATCGTGCCGCCTTCGGCAGTTACGTCATCCAGCGCGATCCACACCGTGCACATCAGCCGTGGATTGGCCCAAGCCGCATAGGCGCTGTCCTGGTGCATCCCCAGCGTTCCGCCGGCGACGCCCGCCACCATCGGCGGCTTCCACAGCAGATTGTCCTGTGCCAGACGGGTGCCGGGCCAGTCGTTCAGCCGGGCCACGGCGCGGCCGGTCGCTTGGTTCAGGATCACGCTGGCGAGGGCCCGGTTCGATTTCCAGGCATTACAGATCTGCCGGGTGACCTGGGGGTCGTGGCCGGGCTTCCAATTGACCTCGTCCGGCATCAACCCGCTGTCATAGTCGCCTTCGAAACTGCGCTCCATTTCGGCGCGCAACCGCTCGGCATCGGCGGGCGATATGATCCGGTCGCGGATCAGGAAGCCGTCGCGGGCGAAGGCCGCCAGGTCGTCGTCCGAAAGCTCCAGCGAAACCTCGATCATCGGCCCCTCCGCCGGCAGGTGCGTTCGAACCGAAAAGGGCCGGCGCTGGGCCGGCCCTTTCCAAACTTGTGCAAGACCGGGCTTAGTAGTGCTGGGCCTCTTTCGAGAAGACCCGCTTCAACCGCTCCGGATCCCGCGCTGCTGCTTCGTCGGCAGCCATCTCCTTGGCCTCGATTCCGGCCTGGCGGAAGTGGAACCCGAGCCAGAACAGGATACCGATGATGACCAGGATCTTTTCCGACCCGACCATCGGGTAGATCGGCCCGAGTTGCGACAGGTCGGCGCCCGCCCAGGTCTCAACGATAGTTGTCGACAGGAACTGAATGCTAAGCATGGTGTGTCCTCCTTCCGTCCTTCGTCATGCCAACAGGCCGAGACGCTTGGCCTCGGCGATGTCGGCTTCCGAGACCTCGATTGCGTCCATCTCCTCGGCCATCTCCTCGCTGATATCGAGGCCGACCAGTTCGACCGCCGGGGGTATCCGCAACACCCCGAAGCTTTTGAGGATATTCGAGACCACATAGGCCGGGATGAAGCCGAGAACCACGAACATGATGATCGCGCCCGCGAATTGACCCCAAGGCGTGATCAGCGTCGCGGGATCGTAATAGCCGGCGGTTGCCGGATGACCCCACAGCATGAAGCCTGCGATCACCAACCCGATGAAGCCCGCGTAGCCATGAACGGCCACCGCACCCACCGCGTCGTCGATCTTGAACTTGTTCTCGACCCAGAAGTGCAGCTTGTACGCGCAGACCGCACCAACCGCACCGATCAGCATCGCCTGGATCGGATGATACAGGTCGTTGCCGGCCGAAGCGCAGATGACACCTGCGAGACCGCAGGAGTAGGTCCAGAAGGATTCACCGCGCGAGACGACATAACCGGCGATCAAGCCGCCTGACAGAGACATCAGGAAGTTGAACACGATTGCCGACAACGTGGTTGGTGTCAGGTAGATCGTGGTCGCGGTGAAGTTCACCACGCCCTCGGCCCCGCCGAGTGCCCCGTAGTCAATGATCGGCACGTTACAGGCCACATAGAAGCCCCAGAAGCCGGTATAGATCAGGAACAGCCCGATCGTGACGAGCCACTTGTTGTGAGGGTTGATGTTGCGTGGGGTGCCGTCGGGCGCGAACTTGCCGAGGCGCGGACCCAGCGGGATCAGCACACCCAGTGCAGCACCGCCTGCGATGGCGTGGATCACGCCGGACGCATAGGCGTCGTGGTAGCCCAACTGCGTGACCATCCAGCCATCCGGGTGCCAGCCCCAGGCCGCATCGATGATCCAGGTGAACGACCCCACCAGAACCGCGATGATCCAGAAGGCGCCGGGCCGGATGCGTTCGATTACCGCACCCGAGACGATCGACGCCGCGGTCCACGAGAACAGCAGGAAGGCCGCCCAGAACACGCCGTTGACGCGGGCCCAGTAAGCATTGCCCAGCTCAACACCATAACCCATGACCGGGTCGCTACTGGCAACGCCCGGGCCACCCAGGTGGGTGCCCATCAGCTCGCTCCACGGAAAAGCGTTGTCGCTTTGGATGAGGCCGCCGGTGATCCCCGGCCCATTGGGAAATGCGAAATAAATCCACCAGCCGAAGAAGAAGAACGTGATGGTGACCAGCGGGATCAGCATCGTGTTCTTCATCAGAGTGTGGAGGTGGTTCTTGCGCCGTGTGGCGCCAACCTCATACATGCAGAAGCCCACATGAATGAGAAACATCAGCGGTACCGTTACCCAGTAGTAGAACTCGGTGAAGATGACGGTAAGCGCACCAATATCGGTGTCCATTGGATTTTCCCCATACCCGAGGCGTCTCTGGTAGCGGCCCATCGCACGCCCCGTTAGCGATGACCCTTTTGGGAATGCAACCGCCGCGATTATGGCGGCGCGAGCACTCCTCCCCGAATTTAGCGGTTCATTTGAGCCAAAGTTGACCCAAACCACAAGCACGAATAGCGGCGTAGAGGGATAATTTTGCGATTTTTCAGACTCGATCACGCGGTTTTCGGTGCGTGCCCCAGATTTAGAGTGGATGCACCAAAAGGGCTAACTGGACCAATATTGATCCAATTTCGCGCCGCGATCATCGCCAGCGGATAGCGTCACCGGTTCGGCCGCCAGTCGTAGTTGCCCTTCACCCGCTCCTTGGTCGGGTCAAAATGCGGCGACCGCACCACCTCCGCCCGCAGGCGTTTCTGTTGGCCGTCGAGTTGGCCGATTTCGATCTGGGTGCCCAGGTCGGAATAGGTTACGTCGATCCGGGCGAGTGCGATCACCTTGCCAAGGAATGGAGATTTCATCGCCGAGGTGACCTCGCCGATCTGGGCCTTGCCGATCCGCACGCAATCGCCGGGGCTGGGCACGATCCCGCCCTCGACATCCAGCCCCACCAGCTTGCGCGACGGGGTTTCCTTGCGCCGCTCCAGCGCCGCCCGGCCGATGAAATCATCGGTCTTGGATTTCAGCGGCACGGTGAAGCCGATGCCAGCCTCCATCGGGTCAGTCTGGTCGTCGAATTCGCTACCGGCAAAGATCAGCCCGGCCTCGATGCGCACCATGTCCAGCGCCGCCAACCCGAACGGGATCATGCCATGCGGCTGCCCCGCCGCCCATATCGCGTCGAACACCTGCTCGGCGTCCTTGGGGTGGCAAAACACCTCGAAACCCAGCTCGCCGGTGTAGCCGGCGCGGCCCACTACCATCGAGGGGCCGTGGAAATCGCCTAGGCGGGCGACGGCGAACCGGAACACACCCAGCTCGGCCATCGTTGGTTGGGTTGGCGGGGTCCAGACCACCTCGCTCAGGATCTCGCGCGATTTTGGCCCCTGCACGGCGATATTGCAAAGCTGCGCTGTGCTGTCGCGCACCCAGGCCTGCATACCGCGCTTGACCGCCTGCTCGCGTAACCACAGCCCGGAGGTATCGTTGCCACCGATCCAGCGGAAATTAGTAGGGCCGAGGCGGAACACCGTGCCGTCGTCGATCATTCCGCCATGGTCGTAGCACATGGCGGTGTAGACAATCTGGCCGACCGACAGCTTTTTCATGTCACGGGTGACGCAAAGTTGCATCAAGGCCTCGGCGTCCGGGCCGGTCACCTCGTATTTACGCAGCGGGCTGAGGTCCATCACCACCGCTTTTTCCCGCGCCGCCCAGTATTCCGCGATGGCACCGTGGTTGGTCATCTGGTTAGGCAACCAGAAGCCGTTATATTCGACAAAATCGCGCGTGTGCCGGGCAAAACAGTCGTGGAATCCGGTCTTTCTGGTCTCTTCCATGTCGGCCTCTGCGCTTTTGCGATACCCGATGGATCGCTGGAAGTCTAAGTGTTGGCCATAGACCCGCACCTGAATATCGGTGGGGTTCCAACCATTCGCCGCATCGATATCGCAAGGGCAGGCGCTGGAGATGCAAATCAGGTCGGTCAGCGCCTTCAGCATCACAAAGTCGCCGGGCCGCGACCACGGATCGTCAAAGCCAAGCGCGTGGTTGTCATCGAGCATGGTGTTGAAGAAGAAATTGATCGCCGGCCAGCCAGCGCGCGGGCGGATGTTGTACTGCGCCAGATCGGCGGTGATGTTGTCCGAGCAATTCACATGGCCGGGATAGCCCATATCCTCGTAGTAGCGCGGCGTGCAGGCCAACCCAAAAGTGTCGTGCCGCCCACAGGTGTCTTGCACGATCTCGACCAGCGGTTCGTGGTCGACCGAGAAATATTTCGAGTAGATCCCCGGCATTGGGTACAGGTTGCCCATCAGGGTGCGGGTTGTGGTCGGGTCGATATCGCGCTCCAGCCCCTTGTCCAGCGCCCGGCGCGAGAACGCCTGGAAATCCGAGCATTCGCGGCCCTGTACATCGAGGATCTGGATGAACTGGCCGGCCTTGACCGTGTAGCTCACGGCCTTGCCGGGCTGGATATTTAGGTCCGCCAGCGGGTCGGCCAGCGGGTCAGGCGGCGTCAGCCCGCCCTTGCCCGGCCTCGGATTGGCGCGGCGGACATAGAGGATGATCTCGGTCGGCGGATTCTGTTCCTCCGGCGCCATCGGCCCGCCGGGCGCGCAGACGATCAGCAACCCGTCGGCGGCGGCATGGAAGGTGGCCATGTCGCCGGGGCGCGAGCCGCCGTCAAAAACCAGCGCCGCATCGGCGCGGCCGATGTCGAAGCCGGCCGTCGCGAGCGCCTTCAGCACCCGGCGCCCGGAGGCATCACCGGAGGCCAGCGCCGCCTGCAAACCCTTGGCATCGCCGCTCCCCTTGGCGCCGATCATACCGGCGTCAGACCGACCGTCCGAGGTGAAGAACACCAGCTCAGCGCTTTGCAGCCCCTCGCGGTCCAGCACCGAGATCTCGTCGCCCTTCTCGATGGCGACAGCACGCGAGCCGCCGCCCGGCACCGGGTGACGCTCCACTCCGTGCGGCAATATCGGCAGGCCGGGGGTTATGACTCCGCCGCGCTCGTATGGCGTCTCAAAAACCGATATGAACGTCATTATGTTAATCCCAACAGCGCCTTGCGTTCTGCAGCCCAGGTGTTGATCAGATGATCTACCGCGAGGCCAATAAACGCAACACACAGCCCCAGCATCAGACCGTTGCCGATGCCCTGCTTGTCCGACAGCGCCTTCAGGATATACTGCCCAAGATCATCCGTGCCGATCATGGCGCCAATGATCACCATAAACAGCGCGAATATGACCGTTTGATTGACCCCTAGCATGATGTGCGGAAACGCCAGCGGCAGGTCGATTTCGATCCACCTTTGCAACCCGGTAGCACCGGACATCATCCCGGCTTCGCGCAGCGATGGCGGCACGTTGCGAATTCCCTCGATGGTGTAGCGGGTGGCAGGGATTGTGGCGTAGATAATGACCGCGATCAGAACAGACGTATCAGTGACGCCAAACAGCATAATCACCGGGATCAGGTAGATGAACGATGGAAAGGTCTGCAACGTATCGCACACCAACAACATGAACTTCGAGGCAAGCGAATTCTGGGCAGCGACAGAGCCGACAATCAGGCCAATCGTTACCGATACGATTACCGCAAACGACGCCATATACATGGTGATCAGCGCGCGATCCCACCACTCGGTCAATGCAATGAACAGCAAAAAACCACCGACGACCAGCGCAGATCTTATCCCGCCGATAATATAACCGACGCCCATCACCAATAAGAATGTCGCGCTGACCGGCATGCTGAGATACGCGTTCTTCATCGGTTGAAGAACGTCGACAATGAGCCCTCGGTTAAAGCCCTGTAGGCCCGCGTACCAATTATCGACCATCCAATCGACGCCAGCCTGCCAAAACCATTCGGTAGTGACGCCTTTGTTATGAGGGATCAGATAGAGGTAGTTGATGCCCCCTTTGAAAATCAAGCTGCCCAGAAAAGCAAGCACAACGCATATTGCGGCAACGGCCAAAAATAGTAAGCCGTGCCTATTTCGCTCAACAAAGCTGAGATCCGCGAAATAGTCCATTTGCTTGTTTGCCCAGGCCAAGGACAATTTATCAAGGACGACCGCAATCAGGACGATACAAATGCCCAATTCCAGGGCCTGCCCAATTCTGAGCTGGTTTAGAGCAAGCAATAGGTTGAATCCAAGCCCTTTGGCGCCAATGAAAGAGGCAATCACAGCCATAGCAAGGCATTGCATAATGACCTGGTTCACCCCGATCAAAATATCGCGGCGCGCTGTCGGCACCAAAACCTTTAACAGAATTTGCCGATCGTTACTGCCACTCATCATGCCCGCCTCGACAACTTCGACCGGGACGTTCTGTAGTCCCAAAAGTGTCAGGCGGATCATTGGAGGGGTGGCAAAGATGATAGTGGCAATCGCGCCGGCATGGTCGCCGACACCAAAAAACACCGTCACTGGAACCAGGTAAGAGAAGTGCGGCATCGTTTGAGCAATGTTGAGAAGCGGCTTCAGCGTCGCCGCAACCGCTCGGCTTTTGTAGGAAAGTATCCCAAAAACCAATCCGAGAAGTATGGAGATCGGGGCGGCAACCAAAACGAATGACAGCGTTTCCATTGCCGGGTGCCACTGGCCAAATACCGAAATGTAGGTCAGCGCGAGGCCGGCCAGCAGCGCAAGTCCGCGACCACTCAGCGCATAGCCCAAAATCATCGCACCGCTGACGACCACGGTCCAGGGAAGGGCCGGCCACACTGCCCATGGATTTTCGCGGATGAACTGCCAGCCGGTAAACGCAACGATGGTCTTGACCCCACCGACAAGCATTTCTCGAATGATTTCGATTAAGAACAGCACACTGCGCGAAAAGCCTCGGGTAATCTCGCGCAGCAGGGCCGATTGTTCGTATTCGTCCAGTTCGGGATCGTAAACCTGGATCGGCAGCCAATCGAACATAAGGTGTTCGGCGAAGACATTTATCGCTCCTGGTAGTGGGGCCAGCAATGATGGCAACCGCCACAGAACGTTCGTCTCGCTGGGCGTGACAAGTGCAACCAAAAGGAAGAACGCGACAAGCAGCAGGGCAAATTGCGTAAGTTGTGGATGTTTTTTGAGATAACCCATGATCGCCTATCCGCCCACTTTGGCGGCGTCATATTTACCAAATAAGATGTGAAGCATATTCGAGGCATGAATAGAGCCGACAACATTCCCGTCATCATCAACGACCGCGACTGGTTTCTGCTCGGACAGCACGCTTTCGGCGACTGTTTCAATTATCGCGTTTTGCGACACTTTCAGATCACTAAACTCTTCTGTGTTGTCCACCGGATCCATAACGGACTTGATTTTTAGCACCTTCTCTCTTGGCACTTCTTCGGTGAACTTTCGGACATACTCGGTTGCCGGCTTCAGAACGATGTTGGCCGGCGTATCCAGTTGTTCAATTATCCCATCTTTCATAATGGCGATACGATCGGCGAGACGAAGCGCTTCGCTAAAATCATGCGTTACGAACAGGATCGTTTTGTGCAAAACGCCCTGGAGACGAAGAAACTCGTCCTGCATCTCTTTGCGGATCAAGGGATCAAGGGCGGAGAATGGCTCGTCAAGGAACCAGATGTCGGGCTCCACAGCCAGCGAGCGCGCAATCCCGACCCGTTGCTGCTGTCCGCCGGACAGTTGTCGGGGAAAATAGTTCTGGCGACCGTCAAGGCTTACAAGCTCAACCATTTCCATGGCGCGCTTCATGCTGTCTTTAGTGCTTATGCCTTTGATTTGCAGGGGAAAGGCGATGTTCTCGAGGACAGTTTTATGCGGCAACAGGGCAAAACTTTGGAACACCATGCCCATCTTGTTCCGGCGCAACTCGATCAGCTGCTTGCGGCTCATCGCCAACAGATCCTCGCCGTCGATATGAATGTCTCCGGATGTTGTTTCTGTCAGCCGCGATATGCATCGCAACAGGGTCGATTTGCCCGAGCCGGACAAACCCATAACCACCAACATTTCACCCTTGTGAACCTCGAATGAAGCGTTGTTAACGCCGACTACACAGCCAGCGTCCTGAAACGCTTTTGCGTCAACATTTCCATTGGCTTGCCGAAGCATCTTGTTGGCGTTTTCGCCAAAGATTTTATAGACGGAACTGCACTTGATGACGGGTTCAGTTCGAGTGGCTTCACGATCGAGCGACATTCTTCGATTCCCCTATCGACTTCGCGATCCATGGCAACGCCGATGCGTCTTTGCCTACCACCTACTTTCTGAACGGGATGCGGTTGGCGGCGCCTTGTAGAAGTGAAAGCCGTCTTCCCTCCCCGCGCTCGATTGAACGCGGGGAGGAGTATTTCGTTTTTGCCTTATTGGGTGAAAGGCTTCCACACATCTTCGTGGTCAGCCAGCCACTTGGTGGCGGCGTCCTGGTGGCTCATCTTGTCGATGTCCACAAGGGCAGCCATTTGGCCGATATCCGTCGACGAGAAGCTCATCTTCGCAAAAGCGGAGTAGGCTGCCGGATGGGTTTTCGGGAACTTGTAGTTCGCCGCTTTTTTCAGCCAACCCTTAGGCGAGCCACAGCTGCCATCACCACCATCCGCAACCCGGCACCCATCCGTGTAGGCTGGGAACTCGATGAACACAAAACCTTCCGCATCGGTAAAGTTTGGCGTCCAGTTGAAGGTGATAATGCCACGGCCTTCCTTCTTGGCCGATGCCAGTTCTGCCCAGATTGCATCGGCACCACCGGCAAACTTCACGACATATTTGTCACCAAGGCCAAGGGCTGCAAGCCTGGTCGGCATCAGGTCGCCATGCCAGCTCTGCGGTCCTTCCAACCAACGGCCTTTGCCCTCGGAATCGGCGGTCGCAAACACTTCAGGGCAATCTTTCAGTGCTTCCCAGTTTGGCAGGCCCGGGCACAGGTTGTCGTCGATCACGTACTGGGGAACGCCCATTTCTTCGAGCGTCGCCGCCGAGTGTGTTCCGGCATCGATCAAGCCACCTTTGGCCATGGCGTTGTAGAACGAGGCGCCAAATGTTGACTGCCAGACTTCATGCGAGATCGTTACGTCACCAATACGGATGGCTTCGTAGACCGCCTGAGTATCTGCCGGCACATACTCGACATTGTCGCCCATGCTTTCGAATATGCCACCAATCACATAGGCCATCACGACCTGGCTGGACCAGTTATGCGTCGGGATGACGATCGGTTCGGCCGAATCTTCCGCCCACGCCGACGGCGCCATTAGCGCGGCCGCGGCCGCTCCGATGGCGAATTTATAGATAGATCTTGTCATTTCGCTTTCCCTTGTTGTGTTGTCGACGGCTATTGCCGCCCTTCTTCTGTCGATTGGTAGTTCGAATTATGGTTTCTTGTTACGCATCGGCTTCTGATGGCCGATGACCGCCCGCTGGCGCTGCCCGCGCTCGCGGAATTCGCCCCCGGAATTCGGGTGTCAGTTCTGCAGGTACGCCTCCATCGAGTCGTCCAGCGCGTCCTTCCATGGGGTGTGATGCACTGGCGCCATGGTCCCGGTGATGACCGAGCGATAGCTGTTGTTGCGGAACCCCATGATGTCCTTCGACTTGTGCTTCTTCCACTGGAAGAAGGCCTCGTTGGCGCCATCGACGTCGAAACTCGGATAATCCGTCTCGGCGATCAGCTCCTTGACGTAATCGCCCTGATACCGGATGGCGTCGTAGCCGTCCTGCCCGGCATCCTCGTCGGCAACCCGCTTCGCGACATCGGCGGCGCGCTCGTCCCTGGATGCCGGCACTGCGATCTTGCCCATGATGGCATCGCGCACCCACCAGGCCTGGGCGTCGAACATGTTGAAGGTGTACCACTGGTCCTGCATGCCGAGATAGAACAGCCCCGGGTTATCGACCCAGGCGACGCCCTTATACAGATCGGCGGTGGCCAGACGGTTGGCGGTCCGCAGGCGCAAGGCATCCGGCATGAACGGGAAGTTATGCTTGTAGCCGGTGCACAGGATGATCGCGTCGACATCGGTGGTCGAGCCATCCTTGAAGGTGCAGGTGTTGCCCTTGACCTTCTGCAGCAGCGGCACTTCCTTCCAGTTATCCGGCCAGTTGAAGCCCATGGGGGCTGTCCGGTGGCTGACGGTCACCGACTTGCAGCCGTATTTCCAGCACTGCGAGCCAATATCCTCGGCCGAGTAGCTGGTGCCGATGATCAGGACATCCTTGCCGGCGAACTCCATCGCGTCGCGGAAGTCATGGGCGTGCAGGACGCGGCCGTTGAAGCTGGAGAAGCCTTCGAAATGCGGCACATTCGGGGTCGAGAAATGCCCGGAGGCGACGATGACATTGTCGAACACCTCGTCATATTCGTGATCCTTGACCAGATCATGCGCGGTGACGGTGAACTTGCCGGTGCCTTGGTCATAGGTGACATGGCGCACTGGCGTACGGAACCGGATCCAGTCCCGCACCTTCGCCTTCTTCACCCGGCCCTCGATATAGTCGAACAACACGGCGCGCGGCGGGTATGAGGCGATCTGCTTGCCGAAATGCTCCTCGAAGGAGTAATCGGCGAACTCCAACCCCTCCTTGGGGCCGTTCGACCACAGATAACGGTACATCGAGCAGTGCACCGGCTCGCCATATTCGTCGAGGCCGGTGCGCCAGGTGTAGTTCCACAGACCGCCCCAGTTGTCCTGCTTCTCAAAGCAGACGATTTCCGGGATATCGGCGCCCTCGGCCTTGGCCGACTGGAATGCCCGGAGGGCGGCCAGACCCGATGGGCCCGCTCCAATAATTGCAACCCGTTTGGTCATTTCATCTGCCCTCCCATATTATCAAAACCGTCACACTGGGGACGGATTAGCGGAACTTGAAGCCCAGTCCGGCTCGAATCCCAAAATGATCGTATCCGCCGCCAAACCGGGATTGAACAAAAGATTGTGCCAATAGGTCGCCTGATGCAGCGGATTGTGCTGGGCCAGGTTCCAGACCCGGCATTTCAGGTCGTAGCGCTGGTTATAAGCCTCGAAGGTCAGGGTCACCCGGCCGGCCTCGCGGATCGCCGCAGCACCCGGCGAATCCGGCGGGAAGATCGCGGTCAGGATGTCCGAGAACTCCGCCGCCTTCTGGTAGTAATATTCACTGAAGAAGGTCAGCGCGGAATCGCGCCGCAGGGCAGGGTCGTTGGTCTTGCGCACCATGTGGCGCATTTCCGGCGTCTTGGAATATTGCGGCGACTTCGACATCAGGGTGATGATGTGCCCCATCGGCGCGTCGGCGCCCGTCAGCGTCAGCGCCGGCATGATCGCATCACCTGGCCGCCCCTGGTTCTCGCGCATCATGATCTGACGTACCCGGCACTGCCAGCGCAGAAAGCTGTCGCGCAGCGCCGTATTGGCGCTTGGCATCCGAACAACTTCACCGATCTGGGCCATCATGTTACTCGGCCGCCTTTCGCGATTCCGCTGGCCGCCGATAGTCACGGTCATGGGTGAGGCTTGGTATCTGCGCCCGAGCCGCCGCCACCTCATCAAGGTCAATGGTTGCCTGGATCATGCCCGGTCCCTCGCCGCCATCGGCCAGAACCTTGCCCCACGGGCTGATGATCAGCGAATGACCATAGGCAGCGCCGCCGCCGGGGCATGGACCATGGGCGCAGGTCGCAACAACAAATGCGCCGTTCTCGATCGCCCGTGCCCGGTTCAGCACATGCCAATGCGCCTCGCCGGTTTTCTGGGTGAAAGCCGCCGGCACCGTCAGGATTTCTGCCCCGGCCTGGGCCAGATCGCGATAAAGCTGCGGAAAGCGCAGGTCGTAGCAGATTGTATGGCCGATCCGCGCCCAGGGGGTATCCTCGACCACTGCCGCGTTGCCAGCAGTGACATAGGTCGACTCGCGATATACCTCGGCCTCGGAGAGCTGGATGTCGAACATGTGGATCTTGTCGTAGCGGGCGCGGATTTTGCCGTCCGCGTCGACCAGATATCCCCGATTGATGATCGTGCCATCCGGCCCATCGACCGCGACCGACCCGATCTGCATCCAGATTTTCGCTTCGGCGGCGAAACCACGCAATGCGTCCAGGACCGGGTGGCTCTCCTCCGGCGCCGAAGGCGGACGGATCACGCCATCGCGGCTGACCAGCCCGCCGCAATATTCCGGCAGGCACAACAACTCGGCCCCGTCGCCCGCCGCCCGCTGCGCCAGCGGCAGTGCCACGCCAATGGCCGACCGAAAATCCGGCATCGGGGTGGTCTGCAGACAGGCGATGGTCAGTGGCCGGGCCATGTTTCCTCTTCGCCGAATTTCTCGAAATCCCCTCCCGCAACGCGGCGGAGAGGGCAGGTTGTGACCGGGGTCAGAACTTCATGTAGGCCTTGCGCAGCTGCACCAACGGGTGGCGCTGGGACATCTGGAACTTGATCAACAGCTCGCGCGCGATCATGTCGCGATCCTGCTGGTTATCCGGCAGCTCGATCGTGTCCGGCACCCGGACCCAACCGTTGATGTTGCGATCGAACACCGCAGGATGGCCCTCTTCATAGCCCATATGGGTGTCCTCGAGCCAGTTCAGGTCGTCCCACCCCATGATTTCGATGTACTTCGACAAGAACGGCGTCAAGTGCTTGTAGTCGGGCACCAGGTTGACATCGTAGCGATAGCCGATGTGCTGACCGATCTCTTTCTCGCGCTTCGAATCGAGCCCGTCGCCCTTGACGAACTGATCGACGTCCTTGATCTCGGAGCCCTTGTAGCTGGTTCCAGCCATTTATTTTCTCCTAGCCGATGGTGGGGTGAACCCCACCCTATGGTGACGCGTCGGGTGGGGTTTCAACCCAAGATTACAGATGATGATAATCGTCAACGCCGACGGTGTAGTTGGTGCCGGCCAGCGGCACCCCCGCCATCGCCGAGGATTCCATGGTTAGCGCCGCCAGATCTTCCGGCTCCAACGAATGGATGTTGGTCTTGCCGCAAGCCCGGGCGAACAGCTGCGCCTCGATAGTCAGCGTGTGCAGGAAGTTATAAACCCGCTCGGCCGCCTCGTCGGGGTTCAGCCGGGCGCGAAGCTTCGGGTCCTGCGTCGCCACGCCAACCGGGCAGCGGCCGGTGTGGCAATGGTAGCAGTAGCCGGGCTCGACCCCCATCTCGCGCTCGTAATCCGCCTCGGGGATGTCCTTGTTGCAATTCAGCGCCATCAGCACCGAGTGCCCAAGGGCAATCGCGTCGGCGCCAAGGGCAATCGCCTTGGCCACGTCGGCGCCGTTGCGAATTCCCCCGGCGTAGACCAGGCTGATCTCGCCCCGCTTGCCGAGGTCGTCGATCGCCTTGCGGGCCTGGCGGATCGCCGCCATGCCCGGAACTCCGGTGTCCTCGGTGGCCACATGCGGACCCGCGCCAGTGCCGCCTTCCATGCCGTCGATATAGATCGAGTCCGGATCGCATTTCACCGCCATGCGCACGTCGTCATAGACCCGCGCCGCGCCCAATTTCAGCTGGATCGGGATCTGGTGGCCGGTCGCCTCGCGGATCTCCTGGATCTTCAGCGCCAGATCGTCCGGCCCCAGCCAGTCCGGATGCCGGGCGGGCGAGCGTTGGTCGATACCAGCCGGAAGGCTGCGCATCTCGGCGACCTGATCGGTGACTTTCTGGCCCATCAGATGGCCGCCGAGGCCGACCTTGCAGCCCTGACCGATGAAGAACTCGACCGCGTCGGCCAGCACCAGATGGTTCGGGTTGAAGCCGTAGCGCGACTGGATGCACTGGTAGAACCACTTCGACGAATAGCGCCGCTCGTCGGGGATCATGCCGCCCTCGCCCGAGCAGGTCGCGGTGCCGGCCATGGTGGCGCCGCGTGCCAGTGCGGTCTTGGCCTCGTAGCTCAGCGCGCCAAAGGACATGCCGGTGACATAGACCGGGATATCCAGCACCAGCGGACGCTTGGCGCGCGGGCCGATGATGGTCTTGGTCTCGCATTTCTCGCGGTAGCCCTCGATGACGAACCGCGTCAGCGTGCCCGGCAGGAAAGTCAGGTCGTCCCAATGCGGGATCTTCTTGAACAGCGAGAACCCGCGCATGCGGTAGCGCCCAAGCTCCGACTTGATGTGAATGTCATCGATAACATGCGGCGGGAAAACAAAGCTGTTCCCGAGCCGGCTGGTGTCGCGACTAAGTTTTTTCTTCTCCGGCCGTAGCTCCGGAGCCGCATCGCCATGTGCCATGGTAATCTCCCTTCGGCTCAGAGAATGAGCTTTTTCTCATTTGGTTCGAGGTGGTCGTAATTCCACAGCTGCTTGCCGGCGACGATCTTGGTGAAGTGATCGACGCCCTTCTCGGGCAACAGTCCGAACAGGGTCAGCTTTCGCGTCAGCCAGGCCCGATCGAGATCGGTCAGCGGGCTTTCAACTGCATCGACGCCCAGGCTTTGGATGCTGCCGCCGATATAGATCGTGCCGTCATACATACTGTCGCCCAGGTTCTTCCCGGCATTGCCGCAAACCACCATCCGGCCGCGTTGCATCATGAAGCCGGAAAGCGCCCCGGTGTCACCACCGACGATGACGCTACCGCCCTTCATGTCGATCCCGGTGCGCGAGCCAACCGACCCCCGGCACACCAGATCGCCACCACGGAGCGCCGCGCCGAAGGTCGAACCGGCGTTCTTCTCGATCATGATGGTCCCGGACATCATATTCTCGCCGCAAGACCAGCCGACGCGGCCATTGATGCGGACGTTCGGGCCATCGATCAGGCCGACGGCGAAGTAACCGAGCGAGCCCTCGAAGATCAGGTTCAGCCGGCTGAGGATACCAACACCCAGCCCGTGCTTGCCGCGCGGGTTCTTGATCACGATGGTGCCGTAGCCCTGACCCATCAGCGCATGGATCTGCGCGTTGACCTCGGCGGTCGTCAGTTCATCCGCATCGATCTCGGTACGTTTGTTGAAATCGACGTCGGGCGCCCAGGGATAGGTGAAGTTTTCACCTTCCTCGGGCTCGAAGAACACCTGCTGGGTACGACCAGACAGCTGTTCCGTCGTCATGCCCAGATCGCGGGCGCGGTTGTCTTGGCTGTCGTCCTGGCTCAAGCCTGCCATACCCTGACCTCCTCGTCATAGGGATCGGTGGTGTCAATCTCGTGGGGAAGAATTGCGCGGATCGAGACCTCCTCGGAGGCCAGCGCGATCAGATCGTCGGATTCGTACAGCACCAGCGGCTTGGCGGCCATGGTGTCCTTGGCGAAACCCAGCTGGTCCTTGGTTGCGACCAGATAGGTGAACACCCCGTCGATTTCCTCGATCGAACGGCGCAGGCTGTCCTCAAGGCTGACATTGTTGCTCAAGTTGTCGGCCGTGTAGACCGCCAGCAACTCGCTGTCGCAGTTCGACATGAACCGATGGCCCTTGCGCTCCATCTCGCGGCGCATGATCCAGTAGTTGGTGATCTGGCCGTTATGAACAACCGAGACGTCGTTGTAGGGGAAGGCCCAGTAGGGATGGGCTGAGCGGATATCCACGTCCGATTCCGTTGCCATCCGGGTGTGGCCGATAGCGTGGGTGCCCTGGAAGCTGCCGAGGCCGTAATTCCCCGACACGACTGCGGCGTCGCCCAGATCCTTTATCAGCTCCAGCCCGCTGCCCATCGACAGGATCTCGACGCCTTCGATCTCCTCGATGTAGCGGACCATTTCCTCGGTATCACCACCGTGGCCGATGATGTAGCGCAGCGCATAGGGCCGCACCTTGTCCTTGGCCTTGACCTTCGCGTCGTGCTCGGCAAGCCGCGCCTCGACCGCGGCGATGCGTCCATCGACGACGGCCAGGATGCCATGACCCTTGGCCATGTCCTCCTGCTCGGCGACCTTGATGCGCATGATGTAGTCACCCTCGGTCGGCGCGCCATAGACGGCAAAACCGGTGGAGTCCGGCCCGCGATGCTTGAGCGCCTGGAGCATTGAGGTCATCTCGGAGCCCACATTCGAACTTTTGCCGCGATGTATCAGTCCTGCGATTCCACACATGACAATGTGCTTCCTTCTGCTTGTCCTGGGTTGGTGGGCCGGTCCGGAGATCAGGCCGGGCCGCTATTTTTTATACGTCTCTTTATACGGGCCGCCTTAGGGCAGGCATTCCATGTAGGTATCGGAATCCCATTCCGTGACCTGGGACATGAAGCGAGCCCATTCGTCCGATTTGTATTCGTGATAAAGCCGGTACATCTCGCCCGGCATGCCGCGCTGGACCAC
>Ga0307379_10005880_pt1 | contig 16977 bp, 29 predicted proteins | sample UN2MG_FD_202237 | JGI IMG/M metagenome (GOLD analysis project Ga0307379, IMG submission 202237) | Soil microbial communities from Risofladan, Vaasa, Finland - UN-2 | ecosystem: Environmental > Terrestrial > Soil > Coastal area > Acid sulfate soil | place: Finland: Risofladan, Vaasa | collected... | reverse complement strand
TTTCATTTTCGAGGAACTTCCTAATTTGAACATATTTTTTATCATAGAATAATTATACCATAATTCCCCAATTTGTCAAGGGTAAAAAAATAAGTCGGGCGAAATTGTCCGACTGACCCGGGTCAACTGGCATTTCTGCCAGCGACCAGTTTTACTTAGGGGGACGGATATATTTCGAACCGCCCTACATTATTTCCTTCTTCATCACTAAAAAAGATTATATCTTTTAAATCTCCATTTGAAAGCCTAATTCTCAAGCCAACAAGTTCATCGTCATAAGCATTATTTTTCGCTTCTTCGAGAACCACATTTTCAACAGTACCACCGATAAGTTGCTTTAATAAACCTGCCCAATATCCCATTGTAATCTCCTCTTAAAATTCGTATTTTATTGTAGGTTAATTCTGTTCAATTCCGCTTAATTCCGCTTAATTCCGTCAATTCCACTACCAATCCATTTCGCCAAATTCTCCGCCATATTGGTCATTTGGTGTAAATATGTATACGTTTTCATGTTCTGGATTAGCGGTAGAATCATAGGTATCTTTTTCAGACCATTCAAGATTTCCACCAAACATATTTTGTGCAATATCCGTAAGTTCATAACTATCGCATTCTTGTAGGTGCTTCTTGATATGTTTTAACAGTTCCCAATCAGTCAGTTTTATTTTTACAGGCAGTCCCATTCGCTATCCCTTTCTATTTCTTCATCTCTTTTTTCGGCACATTTGGGGCACAAGAATATAATGTCCCTGTCGTCATTCGAGTTTGGAAAATCTAACCAACCCATATCGGTTATGTTATTTAAAACTTCCTGCAAATCTTCGCCGTATGCCATTTCTATAAGACCGCACTCAGCACAGACCATTTTAATCATTTTCATTTTTAATCTTCCTCATCATCAACACAACCGTATTCTTCCATAGCGTAAATTGCATCGCATAAATCAACAACATCAAAATATGCTTTCAGTTCTTTTCCAGAAAGAACATCTACAATAGATTGACTGTTTGCTTTCAAAAAGTCGTAAATTTCGTTTAAATTTTTTGCTGTATCTTGAAATAGTGTTTTGTTCATTTTTTGAACTCCTTTTATCTAAACACAATTATAGCACACTTGTTGCCTTTTGTCAATACCTGTCGGGGGAAAACCCCGGCGGAAAATGCTGCGGGAAAACCCCGGCGGAAAATATGAACAGAAAATTGCCCGGGTCAGCCCAAATAAAAGAGCAGCCCGATTTTTGGGCTGCTCTTTGCTGTTTATAAAACCTAATCTTCCTCGTCTTCCTCGTAGTAATGTTCGCTAATTGGGAAATCATCATATAGACCAGTTTTATCTTCAAGTATCTTTCCGTTCTTACACACCAGACAACCGCTAAAATCACAACCCCCCTCTTCGTAGGAGTGCTTGAATGTAAGGTCTGGAAATAGTTCGGATAATTTTCTTGTTATTGGCTCTGATGGCGACCAAGCACTATCAAAAGATATTTCAACAATACTTGATTTTGGAGAAACATCTGTCAGGGTAATATTTGGCTCGCAAGCGTTCCATTTTGTACCCCAATTTTTGATACACCAATTATAACCACCGTTATTATATCCAACGAACTGGTCAGGAGTTTCTAAATCAAGTTTCTCGTATTCCTCTGGATAGGGAAGCACTTTATTGAAATCAAAATCTCTTTTATCTCCCTTGATAAAATCCATAAATTTGACCAAATTTTCTTTGCTTCCAGTTACTTCCATTTCGTTATAGCACCAATTAGGCATTTTATTCTCCTTTTATTTATATGATAATTATAACACAGTTTCGCTTGCGTGTCAAGGTTATATCATATACCCCATATTTAGAGTACCATCTTCAATCATCCTTGCAATTTTTTTCCCCATATCAACAGGTGTCTCATTGCGTGCGTCAGTGTGTTCCTGTTCGGACAAGCCGATGATAATCCCAAGAGCCAAGCGAATTGCACTCGCCTGTAGTGTTCTATGGTCGCTTTGCAATATCTTCCCGATATCTTTGCCTACTCGAAAATCTTTCATTCCGTAGTTGCAAAAGTTGCTGATAATATCCGCAAATTGTTCTTCTGTAACGGCTCGTGCCACTCCGCCAGTAGAAACCTCGGAAGTGATATTGCCATCATAATCTTTAATTTTAATGTTGCTATCTTCACAAAACATTATATTTTCCTTTTATTTATATGATAATTATAACACATTACTTCTGAAATGTCAAGCGTTTATGGTATTATTTCAAAATTATAATATCGTCTACGTCATGCCAGTCTTCGCCTTTATCCTCTTGTTCTTCTATGAAAAGAATTCTCTCTCTGACAATATCAATTTCTTCTTCGAGCGCATCAATTATATTTTCCAATTCTTCAATGCTAAATTCATCTATCGAGTTTTCAAAATCTTTTTTTTCGTCCTTGTACATTTTTTCCTCCAGTTTTTATTTGATTAATCTTCTTGTATCAATTTTAATTTGTTCATCAAATCATTTTCGCAAAGTAAATCTTGTATATAGATTCGGTAATGTTCTGTATTCACTCTATCTTCCACATCGTTTTGTACTCCCCACTTAAGAGTAAAATGCACAAATCCGTCGTCTGTGTCGTCGTCCATATAATCATAATCAGCGCGGGCAAAACCACCAGATATATAATGTACCCCCGTATTCCTGTATTCTACAAGTTCAAAAATGTCAAGTAGCTCTACCAGTTGTTTTTCAATATCCTCAAATTTTATCATTTCTATCTCCGTTAATGTAGAGTAATTATAACACACTTCTCGCACCTTGTCAAACCACTGACCCGGGTTGCCTCAAATAAAAACCCCCGCAAAAATCGCGGGGGTTTTAGCTATCTTTATTTGTTTATCCAGCACGTTCTGAAAGTGTTGTTACCATACGCATTGTGTTGCGCTGTCGTCCGCCGAACATAACGCTTTCGGCAATCGGGCGTTTGCTTGGCTGTACGTGGCAGAAGTATTCGCTTGTGGCGTTCAGCATTCCCCAATAGTCGGGGGTAATCTGTGTACCAGCACCGTTGAATAGTTCGTAAATTCCGTCCCGCAGTTCTCCCTGCTTTTCGTTGTATACCTCTGTTTTTTCGTCTTTCTTTTCTCGCAGTTCTTTGGGGTAGTACTTTGCGACATTTTCCATTGGAGGATATGCGTTGTAGAGAATTTCAAAAGCTTCCTCATCTGTAGCAATTGGTGTTTTAGCCAACTTGCCAAAAAACGATTTTAGAAGTTCGCCTTCCGCTATAGCATTTCCCTGTACGTGTGCCATCCAGTAACCAAGGTCGCGCAAAAGATTTTTGTTTATTCCTTTTCCCCTCCAAATGTTGCCCTTACCAGCCCCATCTGTATTGCTCTTTGCCCAATTCTGTGCGAGAGTAATTGTGTTGGAACATACGGGGCGGTAAATGCTAGTAAACAAGCGTGCTCCTTTTAGGGTATCAAAACCAGTGCGCACAATACCAAACATTTCAACTTCATCCCCAACCACAACTTCGAAAGAAGGCATCTTCCAAGAGATGAACATATCTTCCCCGTGTCCAAGGAAAGCCATTGTCTCGGCTTTTTCCTGTACGCTTGAATCAAATGAACGTGCAACTTCTCGTGGTTGTAAGGGAGTATACCGCTCGGAGCAGTACCCAAAAACACGTTCTTCCTGCTCATAGGGGGACGCACCACGAACAATCCCGAAATCGCCTGTCTCAATCTGCTCACCATTTAGCTCGAGAGTAATCGGGCGCAGATGAATCTGGAACCCTCCGCCGAACCGCTGGTCAAGAATAGCCTCTGCGGTCATTGGGACAAGTGATGGCTCCGTAATGTTATGCCACATCGGTTTTTCAAAACTGTAAACCATCTCACCGTGAATATTTGCGCTCATTTCTAACTCCTTTTTTATTTATATAACAATTATAACACAGAAAGTTATATTTGTCAAGTTATTTTACCAGCTTGAATGGTAATAGAATTCATTGAGTGCCTTGTCTTTTAACGCTTCTTCCAATATGTCAATTGTGAGTTCGATATCCTCCATATAGTATTGGTCATAGTCAGTTCCTCCAAAGAAGAATCCGTCTGTTACAGGAAGCAGTTCTCTTGCGACTTCGGGATTTTCTATTGTTTTCCCAGTTTCCCAAACGGGTATTAATTTAGGCTCTGTGTCTTTGCTGAAAGTACTTCCGTTTTGAATAACACCATCAATTAGCTTGGAATTTTCCAAAACTTTTTTACATAAATCTAGAAGTTCCTGCATTTTTTCTTTGCTAACATAGTAATCGCCGCAATTATCTTCTCCATCTTGCACATTTTTAACAAACCAATTGTGAATAGCGTTAGCTTTTCTCCAATACCCTGTTTGTTCGTCAATGTAAGAAACTTTATTGAAATTTATTTTTATCGGCTTTCCTTCAGCTTCTACTTCAATTTTTCCTTTTACATTGCGGTGTTCCCAATTTGCACCAATATAAACTTTCTTTGTTAAGTACATATCAAGTCCCATAATAATTCTCCTGTTTTATTTATAGTTAAATTATAACACAGAAAGTTATATTTGTCAAGTTATTTTAATCTTCTTCCTCTTCTATTAAATCTAAAGGAGAACCGCTTGTGGTACTACCAAAATCATCGTCATCTCTCCCGCCAGATACAACTATTGAATTCTCTTCAAACCTGTATAACCATTCCCATATGCAGCCACAATCAAGGCATTCGACCGATGTGCTCGCTATATCACAATCGTATTCCCAATCATCTTCTCGCTGAAAATCTTCACTCCCGCACTCTGGACATTTTACCCACATTTCTTCACTCATTTTATTTCTCCTTATATGGTTTTTCATTATCTTCCTTGCCACACTTCCTGCAAGTATAATCAAACGTAACATTGTCCCCATAGCCATGAGGAGTAAACATCCAATCGTGTTTACCACCATCAATACATACTTCGTCTAAATCTAATTCTGGTTCATCTTCAATTGGAAACATATCTTCTACCTTTAAACTTATATAAATTATATCACACTTCATTCCTTTTGTCAAGCCAACGGCAACCCGGGTCAGCACCTGCTTAATAAATAAGCAAGCGCTGCCTTAAATAAAAGAGAATCACTTAAAACAATGGTTTATCCCGATTTCTTCCAAAATGTTTTATGGCTTCTTGGGGTGTGCCAGTAAAAATGCAAGCACCATCTTTCACAACTTTTATTTCCCATTGTGGCGGTATGATTGCACCACAAGTGGGGCAACGCGCATCATTAAGAAAACTCGGTTTACAATTCGGAGTAATATGATAAATATATTCTACATCATCGTGAATTTCCTCCCCTTCTGTCATTATGTATACATTACCGACAGAATCAGAACTTCCTTTTAGTTCGGTAACAAGTTGCGCTCCCAAATCACCAAGACCGTTCACTTGTATTCTGGTCTGTTTTCCCGAGTTGTATCCGTTTACCAAAACTCTATCCCGCATAAAAGCAAATACTGTTGCGCCAAGCCCACGATGAATATAACCATCTGAATGATTATATATTGCGATTGCTCGTTCCCCATTTTCGTTATTTATAACTATTGTTGCTCTTGTTGACATAATTACTCTCCTTATTTATTTTTTTAAATTATATATAAAGTTAGCTGTGGCAATATTCAAAGTACCTATTGCTTTATTAAGTTCAAGCCATTCCTCGTCAATTTCTCCACCAAGTTCTTGGGCGTAGTTTGATAGCTCATGCCTGCGATAACGAATATCTTCCAGCAAAAATTCTGCTTCCCCTATGGTTGTTTCAAATAATATTTTGTTTTCGTCAATCGGTGCCATATCCATCTCCTTCGTCGTTGTCAATTTCCCAACATTCAATAACCTCGTCTCTTGTTTCTTGCCACCAAAATCTTAATCCACTCCATATAAAATTTCTTTCCAGTTTGCTTGAAGAAAGTTCATAGGCAAGTTCTCTACTCCCTTCGAATACAATATCGTCCCACTCTCTCGGGAGAGAATCACTAATGCGTTCCTCTAATCTTTTTTTCGCTTTATCAAGATTTACTAAAAGAAAGTTTGGAATATATTCAAATTGGTCTTGGACTGTCATCTTGTTCTCCTTTTATTTATAAGACAATTATAGCATACTTTTGCTATATTGTCAAGTACTATAAGGAAATCATAAAAAGTGACCCGGGTCACCGGGCGGGCGGGCGGAAGGGCGGGAAAAAGCTGACCCGGGGGGGGCAAGGCGGGCGGGGGGGGCGGGGCGGGGCGGCATCCTTGACAGTTTTTCATTTTTATGTTATAATTAACTACTTAATTCCATCTTAATTCACCAGTTCTACCCTTGACAAAATCGAATTTTTATGTTATGTGTTTTTTATATACAGTCGGGCGGCGGCGTAAGCCAAACCCTTGACAAAAATCCAGTAGTGTGGTATGAGAGACATTACATTCATTCGGGCGGAACATGACATTTTACCCTTGACAAAAATCTAATAGTGTGGTATAATTATATTCGGTCAGGGCGACATCTCGCAAAAACCCCTTTTGCAGGCAAGACAATTCAGGTCTAAAAAAATTTAAACGCACATTTGACTATACGCATTGCGTATAGGATATACAATGTGCCTGATACAAGAACACCTCAGAGGATTCTAAATCTGTATCCATGCGCCAAGAATATGTGTACCCTATAGCTTAATTCAGTGGTAAATTCGAACACGCCGTCAATTCAGCAGGTTAATTCCTGAGTTGGCGGCGTTTTAATTCTCAAATAATTATAAAATCAACAAAAAACAATAAAAAATTACAAGTTCACAAACTGACCCGGCGGGCACTATGATATTTTAACGGCGGGCGCTAGAGCAAAGGGCGCGGTTGTCATAACAACATAACATTTTATTTTTACGATATTATTGTTTTACACCCTTCCAATGGCGGTAACGGCGGTGTGCTTGATTTTTTTATTTGTCATATTGTTGTTTAAATGCTTTTATTGGGTACTGTGACTGTTCAGGAGAAACGAAAAAGAGGGAGGTGACCACTTTCACTCACTCCGGCGGGAAAACCTCTCTACAGGGCGTACAATTTAAAATGAGTATTTTATGTGGTAAAACACCCCAAAACAACTGGTTTTACAGATTTTTCGATTTTCATTCGTAATATATTATATTGTAATCTATTATAGTACTCTATATGTTCTTATTACGAACAGTGAAACATGCGATTCGCGAAACGTACATTGTCGTGTTCGCGAACTGCATAAAGTAATGTTCGCCATCGTAAAAAATTACGATACTTGTCAGACAAAGTAGGGCATATATTTCTTTTTTATTATTTTTTGTTTTTTATTTTTAGAAAGGCTTAAGTTGCAGTGAAATAAAAAAAACAACACACTTGAAAAAGTGTGCTGTTTAATTTTAACTACGATTCCCGGGGGAAAGTGTAGAGGGAAAAAGTGTGGATAGTTCCCGGGGGAAAATGTAGAGGGAAAAAGTTTGGAGTTAGCGTTTACTTTTTAATTGGAGAGGGAAGTGGGGGGAGGGGGGGAAGAGGGAAACTAATTACACGGAACAAGATTGTAACCAATACTTTCCAATTCCTTTTTTAATTCCTCATATTCTCCATCTCCTGCTGGTCTGCATTCTTCCATGAAACTGATAGATGCTTCTCCGTGCTGCCCCACATGCATATAACTTGATATATAAGCACCAACGGAAACTAACTCATCTGGAAAAAACGCAATACATTCTTCTACAGGAAACATTTTTGTTGCAGGTGTTATTTTAAATATTACTCTGGTTTTTTCTGTATCTTGTTCCATTTTCAATTGCTCCTTTTTTTATATTCTATTTTAATATCTTGCCTAATTTGCTCATTGCAACATTTTCTGCTTTTTTTGTTTTTATCCATCTTTTATAACTACATGGTTCTCCAAAACCATTTGGATAAAATATACCATTAACAGTTTTAGGACTTGTTACGCTTGCTATGTATTTCTGATATTGCTTCTCGTATTTTCTATTCAATTTTTATTCTCCTGTTTTATGATATAAATTATACCACACATTGCAATATTTGTCAAGAGTTTACCCTTGACAAATTTAAGAAAGTATGATATAATTATGCATATTAAAATTAATAGGAGTAATAAATGAAAAATTGTACAGATATGCCGTTTGTACCTTTTATAGATTGGTTGCAATTAATGTTTATATATCTAAAGCTAACCAATCAAATAAATTGGAATTGGATTTTTGTAATACTACCATTTATAGTTAAAATTGTAGTCAGAATTATATCGTCTGTGTGGAAGGAACATCTTACATGAACAAAAATGAAATAAAAGAACTATTTGAAGAAATGGAATTTTTAAATCCAGAAGCTCTCACAGCGGATGGTTTTGATGATTGTATAATAGGCATTGTTGATGGTGCTATCATAGATAGTCCTATTTTTATCTACAGTGTTACTAAAATTATAGAATCACTCAGTAAAGATATGACCCCGGATGAGGCATATGAGTATTATGACTATAATATACGTAGTGCATATTTTGGAAAGTACACGCCACTTTTCTTAATGGATTATTAAAAAGGGCACTTGACATAAATGAAAAAGTATGGTATAATTAATTATTATGAAAAAAAATAATAAACCCAACCCGGAGACTTATGTGCGTAAGCACGAGATTGTCCCAACTGAAAAAGGTTTTAAAATAATTCCAAGGATTAAAAGCGTACCCGAAGTAGAAGTTAAATTAACCAGTTATGGTTTTTGGGAAATTATAAAACCTGAAAAACCATATGACTATTGTGATTTAATTCCCCTATATAGTTTTGGAAGACTAGTTGACACTTGCACAGACTATATGTATTCCGATTGGGCTCCAGCACCAGAAGGAAAACCTGATTGGGTACACCCTGCGGTGGAGACTTGGGCAAAGAAAAAAACAGCAAGCGCAATCAATCATAGAATACACGACATTTGGGAACAGAGATTAGATACCATTGGCTCTGGAATAAGAGAACTACATAAAAAGTTGTACTCTGTTTCTGGTGGTGTTGGTGCATGGCGGAACATAAGGAGAGCATTTGCTAACGGAGATGAATATCTTTTAGAGGATGCTTCAAATTATCATGCGGCTAGAGTAGCTCTGTTGTGTGATGATGAATTTTATGCTAGAGGAAGTGAGCGTCCTGACTGGATGTTATCTTTTGCCTTTGACGATAAGAAATATACGTCCTTAACAAAAACTCTTATGAATTTACCGAGAGGACTTGCATATTTCGATTATCTTAATTTAAAATATATAAAACTTCCAGAAACAGTAACAAGTCGCTTAAAATTGTTAGCGTATATTTATTTGGCAAACTACATAACCGGAAGTTTCTTTCGTGACGAAGATAAAGAAAAAGCATTGCAAAAAGTACTATTAAAATCAAGCGACCAAGATATAAGAGAAGCCGTTAAATATATGTGGAAATATTTTCCTAGCGAAAAAAGCGGAGACTTCAGAAGGCTTAGGGAAATTAAAAGGGCTTTGCAACTGATATTTGATTATCAAGGAAATGTTGGGAACTGGAATATTCTAGGTCTTGCAAAAAGAAGTGAAGTATATCATCACAATATTGAAGTACAACGTAGGGCACAGCAAGAAGAAAATAACAGAAAACGTGCCAAGAACGCAGAAGAATATGAGAAAATAAGACAATCTAATACCGCTTTACCTCCGATTCCGCTGCCGGACAGCGAACACATAACATTCTTGAATACATATAAAGCTGTTACAGATGAAGGAATGTTAATGTCACATTGTATAGCTCAGTATGCAGAAGGAGCTGTAAAAGGGAGTTCGTATTTGTTCCATATTGATTATGAAGGAGAAATGGCTTCGGTAGAGGTAGTTCCAGAGGGATACGTAAGCCAATCCTATGGCATAAGAGATTCTGAAAATGTTGCAAGTAAATATGGTCGCAAAGAGTTGACCAAATGGGCTAAAAAACTAAATCAAAAAGGAAAAAAGACTATTATGGTAAAAGAACCAGCACTCGAACTCGAAAGAATTCCATTCTAAAATGAAACTTATACATTGTATTTTTTGCAAAGATATATATAGTGTAACCTATGATATAAAAACTTGTTCTTGCGGAAGGACTAAAGCTTTGTATATTGATGCCCTTAATATTATATATGGCGGGGATAGTGCTGTTTGCCTAGGAATAGATAATAACACCCTCGATATTGCTGAATATAGGCAGGTACTTGATGATTATGCTGTCCATATTGATGCATATCTCTGTGCTTTGGCTTGCGAATCTACCATTAAAATAAAAAATTTAGAAAAAATGACAGAAAAAGAAATATTTAGTCTATATGCTAAGACAAATATAATTCAAAAGAAATTTGAAAAGACCAAGAAAATGAGAGCAGCAGGATTAAGCAAAATGATATATTCTATATGCAAAAGATTAATGAGAATCGAAATAAGCAAAGCCGATTCAATATATCTTAGTCCTCAAACCGAACTCTGGTATAACGACTATTCTTTTAGAATACTAAATCTATCAAAAAAATTAGCTATTATAACGGGGAAAAATACACATTTAGATTGGTTCGATGCTTTACTAGCCATATCCTATAGAAACTTAACTGCATTTATAGAATGGGAAAAGATTGATGATGAAATAGAACTTTTTGATAAAGTCTCATCATACCTTACAGAACTTGATAAATTAGAGAACGAAGAAGAGGAAAACAATGATTAATAATTATGAAGAAACAATGAATACGGATTACGAAAAATCAGTAGACCTGAAAGATATCGCTTTTATGATTGAGAGCAATGAAAAAGTATATTATATAAAAGATATAAAACTTGGAACAGAGTATGATGTAGTAAGGTTTATGATACGCAAAGGAATCAGCAGTTCAAAAGCACATAAACTTATTGACAAAATGAAGGAAATAAAAGAATAAACATGGAAAAATTTGATTATCCAACTGACGATGAGGCTAAATCAGATTTAGATAAGGCAGAGCAAGACGCTTTACAGAAAAAATGACTTTGATAATACCCTTGACAAAATTGAGAAAGTGTGGTATAATTAATACTTGGTTAGATAACCAAAGCAAACCAGAAACAAGCAAACCTTTGCCAAGTTTAAGTTTGCCTTGGGAGTTTAACCCTTGCCGATATAGCAAAACGGCTAATGCGCTCTCTTCATACGGGAGAAGGTGGTAGTTCGAATCTACCTATCGGTACAAAAAATTTATAGGAGGAAAAATGATTCCAATTTGGATGTTTGTCGTAGCTACAGTTCTTTATATATTGCTCTGGCTTAATCAAGTTCGCATTAATAGTACAATCAGGCGAAACTACGACGATATAACATTTGTTTTAGGATGCTATGTAGCTCGATACGGGTCTCTTAGCAAAAAACAACTTGACAAAATAGCCACACTTCCGGAAAATTAATTTAATTAAATTAAATTATATATTATGTTCACAGGCAGTACCTCTTTAGGGCGCTGCCTTTATTGCGTTTATATATTGAAAGGAGAAATATGTTTTCCCATGATTTTTTAAAAGACTTTGTACATACTATACAACAAATAAATCCTGTTGACATAGAACTTATGGTAGATAGAATAGAAAAGATAAGACTATGCAACGGAAGAATTTTTATATTAGGAGTAGGAGGAAGTGCTGGGAATGCGAGCCATGCCGTTAATGATTTTAGAAAACTAGTTAATATAGAAACCTATGCTCCTACGGACAATGTATCTGAACTGACAGCTAGAACAAATGACGAAGGATGGGGCACTGTTTTTACAGGCTGGTTAAAAGTAAGTAAATTAAATAAAAATGATGCAATTCTTGTACTCTCTGTTGGCGGAGGAGATTTAGAAAAAAATGTAAGTGTAAACTTAATAAATGCCGCAAACTATGCTAGAAAAGTTGGCTGTAAAGTTTTAAGTATTGTTGGCAGATACGGCGGAGAGGTTGGAAAAATGTCAGATGCAAAAATACATATACCTTTATTGTATGAAAATTTGGTAACACCAATAACAGAATCGGCACAATCAGTTATCTTGCATCTTTTAGTATCACACCCAAGATTAGCAAAAAATCCTACAAAATGGTAAAGGAGAAAAAAATGATTGAAATATATGCTGATGGAGCTGATTTAAGTAGTATAAGAAAACTAAATCTTGATTCCGAAATTAATGGTTTTACAACTAATCCATCCTTATTAAAAAAATCAGGGATTGTAGATTATAAAAATTTTGCAATAGAAGCAATGAAAATTGTTACAGAAAAACCATTTTCTTTTGAAGTTATTACGGATAACCTTTTGGAAATGGTATCACAAGGAGAAGAAATATCAAAGTGGGGAGGAGATAATATTTTCGTAAAAATACCTATAATTAATACCAATGGAGAATTTACTTCTGACGTTATAAGCACACTAGTATCAAAAAATATAAAGATAAATATAACAGCAGTTTTTACTCTAAATCAGATAGACCACGCAATAAATGCTTTAGGAAGTGGTACCGGAATAGTATCAATTTTCGCAGGTAGAATAGAAGATACGATGATTGATGCTTCCTATCATTTTGAATGGGCTAAGAAGAGAATTTTTAGTAAATCTTCTAACGCCAAACTCTTATGGGCTTCTACCAGAGAAGTATTTAGCATAATAAAAGCAGAAAATTGTGGTGCGGATATTATAACAATACCGCATGATATATTAAAAAAGAGAAAATTGGCTAATAAAGATTTAAAAGAATATTCAATTGAAACCGTAAAGCAATTTTATAATGATGCGGTAGAATCGGGACTTGTAATATAATGGCAAATCTCGTTACAATTTATTTTTCAAAAGACAGACCGCTGCAATTAGACTTAGCTTTATCATCAAACATGGTGTGTTCAACAGATTGGTTTATGCAAAAAGAAGTAGTTATATATAAAGCATCAAACAAGAAATATGAGAAGGCATATAAGCAAGTCAGCAAGGAAAATACACAGAGAGAATTTATAAAACAAGGAGAATTAAAAAAAGATATTCTCAAATCCTTAGATAAAAAAGAATATGTCATGTTTGTAGTTGACGACTGTATTTTTACAAGAGAATACTCCATTGAAAACATAGTATCTCTAATGGAAAAAGAAACCTACTCAAAAGAACTAATAGGATTTTCCTTAAGACTAGGAAAAAATACAAAAAATTGTTATCCGATAGGTAAAGAAAATAAAATACCAGATTTAGTTTCTGTGAAAAATAATATGCTTATATTTACTTGGTTAAAGGCTGGGTTGGGAGATTTTTCATATCCTCTGGAAGTGTCCAGTTCTTTATACAGAGTAAAAGATATACAATGGCTGTTAGAAAAGGGAGAGTATGATACTCCTAACGCATTAGAATCATTATTATATGCTAATCTCGGACAATTTATAAGCAGACCCAAGTTGGCTTGCTATGAAACTTCGGTTGCTTTTTGCAGTCCTTTAAACAAGGTTAATGTAGGAAATACCAACCGAGCGTTAGAAGACCCGGAATATTCAACCGATAACTTATTAAAAAAGTACGAATCCGGAAAAAGAATATGTTGGACAGATTTTTATCATTATGTCCCCGACGGTTGCCATCAGGAAATAATTCCGAGACTCATTAATGTTTATTGAAAGGAGTAATACTTAAGTGAAATATTTTATAGCTGGCGGGGCTGGCTTTATAGGTTCAGAATTAGCTCACAAAATATTGGAAAGAGGAGATGGTTCCAAGGTTGTTATTTACGATAATTTCTCTACTGGTAAAAAAGAATTTCTTGCTGATATAATGGGCAACCCAAATTTAGAAATAACTATTGGGGATATAAAAAACATTGAATTTCTTACGTTCACTATGCACGGTTGTGACGCAGTATATCATTTTGCTAGTAATGCTGATATTTCAAAAGCAATGAGCGACCCCACAATTGATTTTTGGGAAGGCACATACTTAACCCAAAATATATTGGAAGCTATGCGGATAAATAAAATAAAAAAGATTGTTTACGCAAGTGGCTCGGGGGTATACGGCAATCATCTTTTTGAAAGTATAACAGAAGATACAAGTCCAATGTTGCCAAATTCCACATACGGCGCAAGCAAAATGGCTGGGGAAGCGCTGATAAGTGCATATTGTAACATGTTTGATATGAAAGCAAGAGTTTATCGCTTCGCTAATGTAATAGGTAAGAATCAAACACACGGAGTTATTAGTGACCTGATAACTAAACTTAAGAAGAATCCAAAAAAACTCACTGTTTTAGGAAGCGGCAGGCAATCAAAAACATACATGCATGTAAGCGATATATTAAATGCAATATATTTAACAGAAGGCGGGGATAAAGAATATGAATATTATAATGTATCTTCTGAAACAAATATAGATGTAAAAAATATAGTTCATATAATTTTAGAAGAGATGAATCTGGCTGGAAAAACAAAAATTATATATGGCGATACTGATGCTGGCTGGAAAGGGGATATACCTTTTGTTTATATGAATGCTGACAAACTCACCGCCGAAGGCTGGCATTATGTTTATGCATCACGACAGGCAGTAAGAAAAACAATAAAGGATATTCTTAATAAAGAGAGGTAAAGGAAAATATGGCAGAAAAAAAGAATTTATCAGAACTAGCAACAAAATATGGTACAGATAAGCGTCCCCAAGACCACAATTATACTCCGATGTATGAAAGAATGCTTGGTACTATTGAAGTAAACTCTCTATTAGAAATTGGCTTGGGTAATGGCGCATCTTTACGTATGTGGTTAGATTATTACAGAGGTAAGGATATTTATTGTATAGAGCTTTTTGGAGATGAAAATAAAAACCTTTGGGAAGAATCAGATGGAATTATAACTGGTCTTAACTTAATACCCGGGGATTCTACTTTAGCTGAAACATGGGAAATTGTACCAAATAATTTAGACGCAATTGTTGATGATGGAGAGCATCACCCGGATATCCAGATTGCAACTTTTATGCAAGGATTTAGTCATTTGAGAAAAGGTGGCTTATATTTTATAGAAGATTTACATTGCAATTTTACAGAACTTTACACTGGCGGACATGACATCTTTTTCCCTTGGCTATTTGATTTAATAATTAACCAAGAAACGCCAAGTCTAAATTATGGTGGGAATTTCTACTTAGCCACAAGAAGCATGAGTGAGCTAGCAAGACAAATTTATTCATATCACATATATAAATCAGTTGTTATATTTGAAAAAGCATAAAATGATACAAGACAAAGTTATAATAACAGGTATTTCTAAGGGATTAGGAAGAGCTGTAGCAGAGTCAATTCCAAAAGAAAAAGTTATTGGTATTAGCAGAACTACTCCAAAAAATTATACAGGTGAATATTTTTTAATAAACATAGCAAACTATAATAGAGTTATAGCTCTTTTTGATACTCTCTCAAATTATTTAGAAAACAAAAAAGTAGCATTGGTACTTTGTGCCGGGACTGTTGGGATAAATGGGGGAATCCTTGATTCTCCCCTAGAAGATTGGGAGAAAACAATAAAGACAAATCTCCTAGGAAATCTGGCGGTAATTAAGTCGCTTATTCCGAGCATGATTAAAACTGGTTATGGTCGAATAGTTTTTTTAGCTGGCGGAGGAGCGGCATACGCTTACCCAAAATTTAGTGGGTATTCTCTCTCCAAAGTTGCAATAGTTCGAGAAGTAGAAAATCTAGCAGAGGAACTAAGGGATAAAATAGAAGATTTTTCTATTATAGCTCTTGCTCCGGGCGCAATGGAAACAGATATGTTAAAAAGAGTAAGGGAAGCTGGAGCAGAGGTAAAAACAACCGTAAATATAAGTGAACCTGTACAGTTTATTAACAGGTTCTTATCAATGGAAAAAGAGGAAGCATGCACTCTCTCAGGAAAATTTATACATGTAAAAGATGATTTAAACACTGAACCATTTTTTAATAAATGGTTACTAAGGAGAATTGAAAAATGAAATTCTTGGTTATAGGAAATGGAGCGATAGGAAAAAAGAGGATAGATGCTCTTATTAAGTTAGGCTGTAGTAATATTTTTGTTTATGATAATATACTTTCAGAAGATATTTTTGAGTATACTGTGGTTATTACGAATGAATTAGGTTTTAATAAAATACAAATGATTTCGGCTGATAATGATATTTTCAAGAATAGTCCTCCAGATTGGGTGTTTATAGCAACTAGTCATAGTGCAGCTACGGAATGGGCTAAAGTTGCTCTCCAATGGGGAAGCAAAGTGTTGGTAGAAAAACCACTTGGAAGAAATTATCAAGAAACACAGGATATATGCTCTTATATAAAATATCCCAACCAGTTATTTGTTGGTTTTAATTATCGCTTTTATAAAGGAGTTAGATTTTTATGTAGGGATATAGAGGAAAATAAATTTGGTAATATAATAAGTATTAATGTGGTTATAGGTCATGCTGGTAGCCCGGAAGATAAACATTCTTGGAAGCTAAATAGCTTTGATGGCTCTTCCGATTCCCTACTAGACCCGGGAATACATGTTCTTGACATATTAAATAGTTTGTTTCCAAATAAAATCAAACCTTTAGGCGGAAAATACTGGAGCGGTTTTTGGGATACAGGAGTAAAGGAAGAAGTACACATGCTATATACTGCTGGCGATAGTATTATAAATTTTTCTAGCTCTATTGCAAAATGGAGGAATACTTTTAGCATTGAAGTAAACGGAACTGACGGATATGGTTGTTTAAATGGAAGAGGCGGAAATTACGGAATACAAAGTTATGTAAGAGGAAAGCGCTGGGGCTGGAATAAGACGGAATCACAAAGAGAAAGTGAAAGACTTATTGTGGAATCTGATTGCTCGGATTCATTCTTATTAGAAACAGAGAGCTTGCTTAATGGCTTAAAATTAAACTGTACAAG
>Ga0307379_10005878_pt1 | contig 16983 bp, 13 predicted proteins | sample UN2MG_FD_202237 | JGI IMG/M metagenome (GOLD analysis project Ga0307379, IMG submission 202237) | Soil microbial communities from Risofladan, Vaasa, Finland - UN-2 | ecosystem: Environmental > Terrestrial > Soil > Coastal area > Acid sulfate soil | place: Finland: Risofladan, Vaasa | collected... | reverse complement strand
ACGAATGGTCAATGGCGTGGCCGACCTCATGGCGAAGGAGGCCAAGGCATTCCCGCCGGCCGGCGCCTTCGGCCTCGAGCATTCGGCTCCGCTCCAGGCGCGTCAGGCGCGGATGGAGGAGGTAGAATGGCACGGCGCAGCCGGCCACGCCCGCCGGCGTAAACCACTCCTCGGAAACCCAGAAGTGCGGCCGGAAGTGCAGCCCCCGGCTCGCGAGTTCGTCCAGCACCTGTCGGATGCGCGGCTCGACGGGTGAGCCTTCGATGCGCACGCCAAGATCGCAGAGGCGGACGTCCAGGAGCCGCTCGGTCGCCAGGTCGGCCCAGGCGGGCCTGCGCCGCCTGGCGCGCCTGCCGCGCCGCACGCTTCGCTTCGGCTGTCTGGAGGCCATGGCGCTCCCGGTTCTCTCGGCGCCCCTTGCAGCGCGGTTGCCATTCTAGCACGGCCGGCCGCGCCACGCCACCTCTGGCGCCGCACGGCGAGGGCGCGGACACGGCGGGTGGCATGGCCACGCTTTCCCGCGTGGCCCTGCATTTGCACGGTTTGTTCATGGCCGCCCGGAACAGGGCGGCCATGCCACCCCGCGACGGGACCGTCGCGCCAGGCCACCCGCCCATGGCCGCGGCCGGCACAGCATGGACACCGCGGCGGCGTGCTGGTAGAGTGTGACCGGTGCACATCCCACAGGACAAAGGAGCGGCGACCGTGACCCACGCGGCTGAGACGAAGAACATGGCCCTTTTCTGCGACTTTGAGAACGTCGCCCTGGGCGTCCGCGACGCCCACTACGCCCAGTTCGACATCCGCAAGGTGGTCGAGCGGTTGCTCTTGAAGGGCAACATCGTCGTCAAGAAGGCCTACTGCGACTGGGCGCGGTACGAGGAGTTCAAGGCCGCCATGCACGAGGCGTCGTTCGAACTGATTGAGATTCCGCACGTCCGCATGTCGGGGAAGAACTCGGCCGACATCCGCATGGTCGTGGACGCGCTGGACCTTTGCTACACGAAGGGGCACGTGGACACGTTCGTGATTATCAGCGGAGACTCGGACTTTTCGCCCCTCGTGAGCAAACTCAGGGAGAACAACCGGATCGTCATCGGGGTGGGCGTCAAGGAAAGCACGTCGGACCTTCTGATTGCCAACTGCGACGAGTTCATTTATTACGATGATTTGGTGCGCGTCCAGCCGCCGCGGGCGCGTTCCCGCAGCCGGCGCGGCAGCCGCAAGCCCGCCGGCACCCAGCCCGCCAAACCTCCCGCGCCCGGCGAGGACAAGAAGCAGGAGGCCTGGGACCTCATTGTCCAGACCTACGAGGCGCTCGTCGAAGAGCGCGGCGAGGGAGAGAAAATCTGGGGGTCCATGATCAAGCAGACCCTCAAACGCCGCAAGCCCGGTTTCAGCGAATCGTATTTCGGTTTCCGGTCGTTCAGCCAACTGCTGGAGGAGGCCCAGGCCAAGGGCATCCTGGAACTGGAACTCGATGAGAAATCGGGTGGCTTCATCATCAAGGCCTGCCACACGCCGTAGCCGACGAAGGGCGGATCATAGCGCCACGCGCGGCGTTCGACGATACCAAGCACAAGGTCCGCCACGCCGTCGCCCCGCTGGGCGTGCCTTGTCCCGGGTGCGGCAGGTCCTGGTGAGTCAAGATGGCACATCCCGGCGGCCGCCCGGCCCCAGGACGGAAAGGGGTGCGGGGGCGGTGGGGCATACGTTTGCATACCATTGTCAGGGAGGACACCTGCATGGCGAAGCCCACACATTCGGACTGGCATGAGGCGTTCCACTGGGGATTCGGGCGCGGGTTCTGGTACATGGACCCGCTCGACGAAACGAAGGACCTGGCGCCGGACGAACTGCTCTGGTCGCCCATGCCGGGGATCCACTGTGCCCTCTGGCACGTTGGTCACATCGCCCACCGCGAACGGTTCCACATCGCCGTGCTGCTCGAAGGGCGGCCGGAAGACGAGGTGATCCCGGCCCGGTTCGGGATCTTCGGCTGCGGCATCGGGTTCCCCTCGGCCGACATGCTCCTCGAGGCGGTCGGCTCGGTAGAGGACGTGAAGGCATGGGTCCGCGAGGTCCGTCGCCAAAGCCATGCCTTCATCGACTCGCTCGACGAGAAGGACTTCAACCGCTTGCCCGCAAGTTCGTTCGAGGGCAACAGCATTGCCAGGGTCTTGATGCAAACAATCGGTCACACCGGTGTCCACATCGGGCGCATCCAATTGCTGCGTGCGATGATGAAAAATGGCGCGGCCCGCGAGTAGCCCCGCGGCGAGCGATGCCGATGTTGCGGCTCGTCCCACGGCCACAGCCCTGGCCTGAAGCCCGTCGAGAGCAAACGCCGGGATCGCGGCTTGAACTTACGACGCCGGCCAATTAAGGTGCCGAACGCGACGGCCAATCAGGAGGCGTGCCTTGGCGACCCCAGAGGAATTGAACGCGGTCAAGGAGGCGCTCGGGGAAGTGACCCGCATGCTCGAGAAGATGCGCTCCTGCCTGAGCGTGTTGAGCGAAGACCAGGTCTTGTGGGTGCCGCCGGGCGAGGACGTCTGGCCGATCCAGCGCGCAGTGGCGCATTGCGTAAACTGTGAACATCGGGCGATCACCGAACTCGCGCGTGCCCTTGAGGGAAAACCGACCCCGGAGACCGTCGCCGCGGACACCGGCATCTTCGCCTGGTTCGGTCCGACGCCCTATGCCCTGGCGCGGATGGTGGCCGAGTTAAGGGCGCAGATCGCTGCGCTCTCAGACACCCTCGACCCCTCGCACCTTGGAGTCAAAGCGGTGCGCTATCCCAAGCATCCCCCGCGAGCCCTGCGCAACTACGTCGAGGTCATGCGTCGCCACACCGAACGGCACCTGGCAGGCATCCAAAGAAAGATGGAGGTCATGCCGGCCGGCAAGGCGTGGGACGCGGAGGTGCGCGAGATGTATCCGCAGTTCGCGCGGGGCGCTTCGGAGGATCGCGGCTGACGGGTGTGGCCGACGAACACGGGCTGCCGCAAGCGATCCGGGTGCGGCAGTTGTTGGAGGCAGCGCGCGAGTCGCTGGAGGATGCGCAGGAGAAGGTGGACGCGTGGCGGGAGGACTATAACCGGCAACGGCCGCACAGTGCGCTGGGAAACGTGCCGCCGGCGGAGTTCGCCGAGCGGCGCGAACCTCCGGCCTCGGCTGCGCCTCGGCCTCCGGTTCACGCCGCCGCCCCGGAGCACGGGCCATGAAAAAGTCTCACACCGGGTGGATCAGAAATGGGGGCAAGTTCAAGCGAGGCACGGACTCTCATAATCCCTGGACCAAAGAATGGGTGCAGGTCACGATTATTCGCGGTACACAACTTCCCCCATGGTGTTGAACGTATGAGACGTGAGGGTTGGCGACGTTCCGATGATCTCTGACTGGAGGGACCGTTGTGACGGAAAGCTTGACTTGGTGGCCTTACCTCAGCCTCGTTAGCCTCGTTTTTTTCTTGGCCTTTCCTGCGGTCGTAGCGGCCAAGGCTCCGGAGGCGCCGCCTCCCCTGGCCAAGGACGACATCTTCTACCCGTATCTGAAGGAAGTGCCACAAGTCACCACGGTCCTCCGCGAAGAGGTCCGGGACGGCGTCCGGGTCACCGAACTCCGGTTTTCGAGTTTCGAAGGGAGCCAGGAAGGCCAAGTCAACCCGTCTGAGGTCTATGCCGTGTTGGCGCGGCCTGCGGGAACCGCGCCAGGCCAGCGGCCGGCCATGCTCATCTGCCACGGTGGCGGCGGCACGGCGTCGGACGGCGGCCCGATTGCCTGGGCCAAACTGGGTTACGTGGCCCTGGCGCCGGACCTCCCCGGCTACGGCGCCAACGACAAGATGAAGAGCCTCGGCCGCGTGACGAAGATGCCGTTCGGCACCGGCGGGTTCGACGTCACCCCTTCGCCTCATGCGTCAGTCCTTTTTGACGCGGTGGTGGCCGGGCTGCGTGCGTTCAATCTCCTGGGGGCGCAAAAAGACGTGGACCCTTCCAAGATGGCCATGACGGGCATCAGCTGGGGCGGCTACATGACGACGATGCTTGGAGGGCTTCTGGACGTGCGGGTCCGCGCCGTCTTCAACCTGTACGGCTCCGGCAGCTACCAGGAGGCTTCCATCGGCGCCGGGGCTCTGGAGAAAATGGCCGACAAGGATCGCCAGGTCTGGATCGCCCACTTCGATGCCGCCACGCGCCTCCGTCGCATGCGAGCCACATACCTGATGTACGCGGCCACCAACGACATCTTCTTTCAGCCCCCCGCCATCATGACCACGTTCGACGCGGTCCCCGGGTCGAAGTATCTCTGCTTCGGCCCCAACAAGAGCCACTGGGTGTCCCTGCCCGGCGGACCGGTGTCGTGGTCGTCGCCGATCTTCACGGAGATGGAGCCGGCTTTCTTTGCGTACGTTCTTGATGGCAACCACCCTCCGCTGGCCGAATTGAACGTCGTGAAGGCCGACCAGACCGGAACGGTCGCTTTCGAAGTGAAGAACCTCCCGGCCGATGCCGAGCCGTGGGTGTACGTGGCCTGGAATACGAGCAAACCCTGGGTTGAACGCGACTGGGCCCTCCTCCCGTGCCGGAACAGCGGCAACGGAGTTTTCACATGCGTGATCCCCAAGTCGGTGCCGGAGTGCGACTGGTTCGGCGGAATCACCTTCACGCTGAAGGCCGGTGGGCTGGAGCAACCCATGAGTCTCAGCACGAAGATCCAACGGTACAACGGAAAATGAACGCACCGGGCCACTGGGCGCTGGGCGGAATGGCAAGCAGGGGTTATAATGGTCAAGACGGGACCGGGAAAGGGTATGCCATGAGAAGCTTGATGTGGGCAACCGTGGGGATGCTGTTCCTGACGGGTATCGCCTGGGCGACGGAGACGGAGAACCTCGGCATCCGGATCTTGCCGGCGCCCGGCCCGGTCGTCGTGGACGGCCAGTTCGACGACTGGGACCTTTCGGGCGGCGTGTTCTGCTGCGGCGACGTCGAGAACGCCCGCGAGAAGATGGCCGTCTGGTTCCACCTGATGTATGACCAGGACAATCTCTACATTTTGACGCGGTGGATCGATCCCACGCCGCTGAACAATCCCGGCGTGACAAGCGGCGACATGGGGTTCGCCGGCGACAGCCTCCAGTTCCGGTTCATCACGGCGCCGGGCACGCCCGACGAGAAGTGCACCCACGTCACGGCGTGGCGCGGCCGCGACGGCAAAGACGTCGTGGACCTGGTGTTCGGCCGGGCGTTTGACCAGGGCGACGTCCGCGACGCCAAGACCCAGGGGGGGCAGCAGGTCTTCTGCGTCAAGGAGGACAAGAAGGGCTATGTCCAGGAGATCGCCCTGCCCTGGAAGTTGCTGGCCAAGAGCGGCGCGGCCCCGAAGGCCGGCGACACCGTCACCGTCACTCTGGAACCCAACTTCACCATCGGCGCAAGCGGCCGTATGTCGCTCAAGGACATCTTCAAGCCCGGCGTGACGCCCAACCGTGTCTTTACGTTCATGGCGTCCCAGGTCTGGGGGCCGGGCACGATTGAGGCCAAGGGCAACGTGGACCAGCGGCCCGTGCGTCTTTCCGACGGTCGCGAGTTTACGGTCCGCCTGGCCAAGGGGCTGCCCGACGTGGACTGGACGGGCGTCATCAAGAGCCGCGAACTCCAGGGCCTTAAGCCGATCGCCATCACGCTCGCCGAGGACGGTTATGTTTCGCTCGTCATCAAGGACTCCGATGGCGTCGTGGTCCGCGAACTCCTGACCGCCGCCTTCATGACGAAGGGCGCCCACGAAGTGAAGTGGGACGCCCTGGGCACGCCCAACTGGCGCATCCCCGGCGACCCCGTGGCGCCGGGCGCTTACACCTGGAGCGCCATCTATCACACGGGCATCGGCCTGCGTCTGAAAGGGTGGGCCTGTAACAGCGGCATAACGCCGTGGGATTATCCCCCCGGCAAGGGCAACTGGGGCGGCGACCATGGCTACCCCGCCACCTGCGCTGCGGATGACGAGAAGGTTTATCTCGGCTGGTGGGCGGCCGAGGCCGGCAAGGCCCTCCTGGCCTGCGACCTTGACGGGAAGGTCCAGTGGAACAACACCCGGGGCGGGATGGGCGGGGTACAACTCGTGGCGGTGGATGGCGATACGGTCTACGCGCTCAACGAGAGCGCCCTTTACCGCGTGGAGAAGAAGGGCGGCGCCTACACGCCGTGGGCCGGATCCGACTCGACCGACCTGAAGATTGAGCCGCCCAACGCCCTGGCCGCCGCCGGCGGCAAACTGTACCTCTCGTATACCGGCAAGAATTCCGTCGAGGTCCTCGACGGCGCCGACGGCAAGCCCGTCCAGCAGCTCTCCGTCCATGCCCCCGGCGGCCTGGCCGTGAGCCAGGACAGGCTTCTGGTCATTTCGGGAGGCAATTCCGTCGTCGCCGTGGACCTCCAGAGCGGGCAGTCCAAGCCGGCAGCGGGTGGTTTCCAGAACGCTGCGTGCATCGCCGTGGACAAGGGCGGGAAGATTTACGTCGGCGGCCCCGACAACCAGGTCAAGGTGTTCGGGGCCGACGGCAAGGAAGTCGCCGCCATCGGCCGCAAGGGCGGACGGGCCACCCTCGGCCAATGGACGCCGGACGGCATGGCCTTCATCAGCGGCATAGTCGTTGACGCCCAGGACAAGCTGTGGGTGATGGAATCCGATGGCAATCCCAAGCGGGTCAGCGTCTGGGACTCCAAGACCGGCAAGTTCGTCAAGGAGTTCTTCGGCCCGACGGACTACGGTGCGAAGGGCGGCGCCATCAATCCCGCCGACCCGAACCTGATGGTCGGCCATGGCTGCGAGTGGCGGCTGGATCCGAAGACCGGTCTCGCTTCCTGCGTGACCATTATCACGCGTGAAGGGATGGGCATCTCGCGGTTTTTCATCGGCTCCAACCAGAAAGTCTACCTGGCGGTCTCCCTGAACTGGCTCACAGGGCAGAGCCCCACGCGGATCTATGAGTGGTTGGGCGAAGGGCAGTGGAAGAATCGCGCTTACCTCTGGCAGGAAGGCGACAGCACCAAGTACTGGGCCGATGAGAACGGCGACCAGCAGGTCCAGCCCAACGAAGTGACAACCGTCAATGGCATCATCACGCTGGGCCACTGGTACATGAACTGTTCGCCCGAAGGCACCCTCGGCAGCGGCAACCAACTCTTCAAGATCGTCGGGTTCACCTCGTGCGGCGCCCCGAAGTATGACCTCAGCAAGCCCATCCGGCTTCCCGAACCGGCGTTCGTGTCGGGCGACAGCCGCTTGGCGCTGACGACCGGCGCCTATTCGGCCAACCACAGTTGGATGAACTGTTACGACGTCGCCACCGGAAAAATGCTGTGGCGGTATCCGGACACATTCGTCGGTGTGCACGGGTCGCACAACGCTCCGCCTCCGGAAGTCGGCCTCGTGCGCGGTTCCTACGGCCCCTGTGGGTCGGCGAAGTTGCCCGAGCCGATCGGCAACGTCTGGGTCATCCCCACCAACGTCGGCGAGTGGCACATGATCACCGAGGGCGGGTTCTACCTGACCCGCCTCTTCCAGGGCGATCCGATGAAGACCGAGTACCCCGAGCAGGCGATTCCGGGCGCCATTCTCGACAACTGTCCGCCGGGCGTGGGCGGCGAGGACTTCGGCGGCTCCATCACCCTGGCCAAGGACGGCAAACTCTATCTCCAGGCCGGCAAGACCGCCTTCTGGAACGTCGAGGTCGTCGGCCTCGAGACCGTCAAGGCCCTCAAGGGCGGCACGATTCAGGTCACGGCCGAGGACGTCCGGAAGGCCCCGTCTTTCAAGGCCCAGTATCAAACCGGAGGAACGACCGAGGCGCTGGTCCTGACGGCCGAGAAGATGACGCCGACCTTCACGGGCGACCTCGACGCCGATTTCAAGGGGTGCCAGGTCATCCAGTACCAGAAGACGGAGGAGGCCGCGGCACGGTCTGCGGCCGCGTACGACGCCCAGAACCTCTACCTGGCATGGGACGTCAAGGATAGCACGCCGTGGGTCAACGGCGCCAGCGAAATCGAAATGATATATCTACACGGCGATACAGTGGACTTCCAGTTGGCGACCGACCCCAGCGCCGCGGCCGGCCGCAATGACGCCGTCGCGGGGGACCTCAGGCTCTCGATCGGTAACTTCAAGGGCAAGCCCACTGCCGTCCTCTATCGGAAGGTCTCGGGCGAGAAGCACCCGAAGACGTTCAGTTCCGGCGTCATCAAGAGTTACGTCATGGACAGCGTGACGGTGGTCGAGGGCGCCAAGATCGAGGTCAAGAAGGGCGCCAAGGGGTACGTCGTCGAGGCTGCCATTCCGCTGGCCGTCCTGGGTCTGAAGCCGGCGGACGGGCTCAAGTTGAAGGGTGACTTCGGCGTCACCCACGGCGACCCGTCCGGCACCCGGACACGCCTGCGGTCATACTGGTCGAACCAGCACACCGGCATCGTGGACGATGCGGTGTTCGAACTGATGATGGAACCCAAAAACTGGGGAACCATCCAGTTTTAAGCGGTCCGACATAAATTTTGCGCGGTGGGTCTCAGGACCCAACGCGCAGGGGAAGCGGCCCCGTGCGCAGCGCGGCGGCTACGCTGCATCGAGGGCCCCCGCTGTGCACAAGCCCCGAGGCTATCCAAGGCCGAGACCATCTTGTATCAACACACGCGCCGCGGCGTCAAGTTGCTGTCGCCCCAGGTTATCCCGAGTTCGGCCGGCCGACTTTCTGCGAAACCGCCGGCGCGGATCCGTGTTCGATTCAGTAACCAAGGAGGATGGCCCATGCGGATACGGATCAGGAACCTGACGTTCGTTGCCCTTGCGGTTGCGATCGTGGCGGTGGATACGGCCTTGGCGGGTCCGACCCCCGCTCCGCCGCCTTCCGCGGCATCCCTTGCGGCGGCCGTGCAACCGGCCGCAAAGGAGCCCGCCTCCGCGGCCGCATCGGGCCACGATTGGCCGCAGTGGCGCGGGCCGGATCGAAACGGCGCCGTGCCGCCGGGCGGGCCTGCCATCGCCGACAAGTGGCCGCAGGAAGGTCCGGCGAAGTTGTGGCAGAGCGAGCCTGTCGCCAGCGGCCCCCCCAGCGGCCCGGCCGTCGGCGTCTCGGGCGCCGGCCTTGGGAGCCCCGTCGTGGCCGGCGGCCGCGTCTATCTCTATGCGAACGACGGCCAGGACGTGTTTTATTGCTTCGACGCCGCCACGGGCAAGACCCTCTGGAAGAAGACGTTTGCCGCCCCCGTCAGCGGCGCGTCCAACACCGTTTGCGTTGCGGGAGAGAAGTTGTATGGACTTGGCGGCGGCGGCACGGCCTATTGCCTCAATGCCAAGACCGGCGACGAAATCTGGAAAACCCCCGGCCTCGGCGGCTACAAGTGTTCCTCATTCCTTGTGGCCGAAGGTAAGGCCGTGGTGCTGGGCGAAGTGCTGACGGCCCTGAACGCCGACACCGGCCAGGTCGTCTGGAAACAGGAACAGATCAAGTCCGGGAAGGAGGGGGCGAATTCCCCCGCCCTCTGGAAGAGCGGCGGAAAGGCCTACGTCATCCAGAACGAACTGGAAAGAGGGGTCTTCTGCGCGGACCTGACGGACGGCCGTGTGGTCTGGAAGGCCGATGGCGGCAGTTACTCTACCGCATGCATCGAGGGCGACCGCATGGTCCTGGGGGTCAACGATAAAATCATAGCCTACCGCCTGTCGGCGTCCGGCGCGGAGAAACTCTGGACGGCGCAAAGAGGGGGAGACCGGGCCTCCTCCCCGATCCTCTACAAGGATCATGTCTACACCGTGGCCGGCAGCCGTGCCCAGTGCGTCGAACTCAGGACCGGCAAGGTTCTTTGGGACGGCTCGCCCGGCGGCGGCGAGATATCCTCGCCCGTCCTCGTCAACGACAAGATGGTGGGTGTGTGGGAAAGCGGCAACGCCCTGGTGATGATCCGCGCCACCCCGGAAAAGTATGAGATGTTGGGCAAGGTCAACGTGCCCGGCGCGCACTGCACGTCGCCGGCGGTGGCCGACGGCAAACTTTATGTGAGGTTGAAAGACGCGGTGGCGTGCTACGACCTCGTCAACCCGGTCCCCGCCGCCAAACCGGAAAAGAAGTGACCGGAATCCGCGGCGCCATGAACGATCCGCGCGACGACCGGTGGATGGTCAAGACCCGCCGCGCTGTGCTTAGGCAAACTTGATTCACTCTAAGCCGCGGCATCGTTGACCCTTGTGGAAACCGGTATGGATTGGCGTTGACAGCGGGCCGTAGCACGATATTTTTTGTTCGGACGGTATCGGGCTCGCGGAGCGCAGCGCGTGCCGCCGCCACAAGGCAGCGGGGGTTCATCCTGGAGGAGGCAGCCGTGGCCAGCGAAGTCAAGCCGCCGTTTGATATCCTCTGCGACGAGAAGACGGGCCAGGTGGCGTCGGTCCGGCTCTACGGCCAGGACCTGCTCGACCCGGGCCGGCCGTGCGAGTCGGAGTTGTGGGTCAATGGGCATCCCCTGCCCCTGCGGCCTCACGTGGACCCGAATCAGCCGGCCCAGCCGCACCTCAAGGGCGAACGGTTCGTGAACCAGTTCTCCGGGTGGGGCCTGGTGCTGGCTCGGACAATGGGCCAGCGGCTCGGCCTGAAGCACCAGTGCTACGGCGTCCACACGCACGTGCGGCGGGAACTGTGCGATCAGACGTACCCGGTGCCCGGGCCGGGCGGACCGGTCGTCGAGGCGCCGCTGTGGGTGGACACGTTCTCCATCCTCAACTGGAACTGGAAGTTCTGGGGCGAGGATACGCGGATGATCTTTGCATCGTCGCACTCCAACGGGCCGACCGGCGAGTGGGGCCATTGCGGTTACGAAAACGATACGCCCGAGACGTGCAAGGGGTTCCTTCAGAACATCTGGCGGCGGATCTATCCGGGATGCCTCGTGATCCACGGCGGCTTGTTCTACAACATCCGGACGGGCCATTGGCTGGCCATTACCTGCCGCCAGCCCCACGTCGGCTACATCCTGAACATCGAGAAGGCCGGACGCGGCGTCAGTTACGATTTCACGTTGCACGCCCCTTTCCACCCGGGCGATGCGCTGCAACTGCCCGAGGTCAAGTTCTACTGGGGGGCCGACCGACCCAGCATGATGTCGTGGATGGGCGACTATGTGACGCATTACTATCAAGAGCCGCCCGAGTGGGTCCACAAGACCACCTGGGGCCCCGGCCTCGGTTGGAACAATCAGCCCACGTGGACCGACCAGGCCGACTTCTGGGAAAAACAACTCGACCGCGGCGCGTTCAACGGCATCTCGTATTGCCTGGTCACGAACCGGCCGATCAGGAGCGGCACGACGCCGCTGGGGTACGAGCCCGATCCGAACCACGGTCCGATCGAGGAGTTTCGGACGATGTGCCGCCGGATCGCCGCCCGCGGCGTGCCGATCCTCATCTGGATGTCCCACAGCGGCCTGCTCTACCAGGGCGGCAAGGAGATCGACGACGACTGGTTCATCCGAGGCGTGGATGGCCGCACCTCCGCCTCCTGGGGCAACGTGGACGGCGGCGGCATGATGCACATCAACCCCGGCCACCCCGGCTACATCGAGTACACCAAGAAATGGATCCGATTTTATATCAAGGAGTGCGGATGCAAGGGCATTTTCTTCGACTGCCTCAGTTGGGCCTTCCCGCCCGACTTTAAGCCGCGCCCCTTCATGCGATACCCCGGCGACACCAACCTGATGGCCGTCAAGTTCATGCAGGAGGTCTACGCCTGCATCAAGGAATGCGATCCGGACGCAATCATGCTGGGCGAAGGCGCATCGCTCGAAGGGCCGGTCAACGTCTTCTCGATCAACGCCAACCCGCGCCGGGGCATCGACGGCTTCGGGCCGCGCGATTTCCTCCTCCAGTTGAACCAGTACGCGCCGAAACGCATGGTTCTCGACCAGGGCCCCAGAATGTTACCGGCCTGCGGCATGTGCACGCTCAACATCCGACCGGACAATGAGGCCCTGAACCGCTATCTCACCCGCCTCCTGGCCGAGCGCGGCGGGCCCAAAGCCTTCACCCACATCCCCGGCGACCTTTCCGTGATGGACAACCTCCTGGTGGTATCTGAGCCGGACCCGCCCCAGCCGCCGCAGGATGTGCGGCTGCCTGAACCGTGGACCAACGTCGTGCGGCTGGTGGATGAGATATCGGGCGGATCGGTGGCGGCGGACAAGAACGGAACATTCCAAAGTGTCCGGCCGGGTGTCTACCGGATGGAGACCCGCTGAGGACCGCGCCGCGTCGAGGCCCGTCGCGAGAGTCTGGGCCAGGTGCGTGTTTCCACGAAGCATTCGATCCAGGGCCCCCGCGTCGAAAAAGTCGGTGGGGGACTTGTCCTTGTCCGGCTGGCGCTCGATCACCTTGTCGTCAATCCTGGCGCCCCCTGCCGCACAGGCGCTTGCAATCGTCCGTCCGCCACCGTAATATTCCGGAAACCGAAACGGGTTTGCCGGAGAACCTCATGAAGACACGAAGCGCGTACGTCAAGGCGCCGTGGCAGTTCGAGATCCGCTCGATCGACCTGCCGGATGTGCCGCCGTCGGGGCACGTCCTCGTGCGCGTGGAGGCGTGCGGCGTGTGCGGGACGGACGTGACGGACGCGGCCGAGAAGGCGCACCAGTGGCACCCCTTCGGCCACGAGGTCGCCGGGGTCGTCGAGCGCGTCGGCGCCGGCGTCGAGCACCTCAAGGCAGGGCAGAAGGTGGTCCTGGAGTCGTCGAGTTTCTGCGGCCGGTGCGACGTCTGTCGCACGGGCCGCGTGGACCTCTGCCAGGGCGGGGCCCCGCAATTCTGGCAAGAGCCGGCCATGGGGTTCAGCGACTTCATGATCGCGCCGGCGTGCTGCGTGGTGCCCTACGAGGGCCTGACGCCGGAGGTCGCGAGCCTGACGGAACCCGCCGGCGTCGCCTACGATGTGGTCAAGACCGCCGACATCCAGATGGGCGAGCGGGTGTGCCTGGTCGGCCCCGGTCCGATCGGCCTGATGGCGGCGGCGCTGGCGATCCACCGCGGAGCCTCGCGGATGGTCTGCATCGGCCTGCCGTACGACGTGCGGCGGCTGAAGGTTGCGGCCGACTTCGGGGCCGAAACGTTGGCCGTCGGCGGGTCCCTGGCGGACCGAAAAGACCTGCACCGGCAGTTCGACCACGTGCTGATGACCGCGCCGACGCAGTTCATCGCGGCGGCCCTGGCGCTGTTGGATTACGGCGGCATCATGACGTTCATCGGCATCGGCACGGGCAGCGGCGAGATCACGTTCGACGCCAACGACTTCCATTTCCGCAAACTCCAGTTGCGGGCCAGTTTCGCAGCGCCGGCGATCTATTACCCGGCGGTCCTCAGGCTCCTGAAGGCGGGCGTCATACCGGGCGACCGGATGATCTCACACGTGCTGGGCCTGGCGGACATCGCGAAGGCCGTCACCGCCGGCCGCGACGAAAAGGAAACCGTCCTCAAGGTGGTCGTCGCGCCGGGCAAGGGTTGAAAGGATGCGGCCGATGAAAACGGTCGTCGGAGTCGTCGGGGCAGGGGGCATCTCCCGCTTTCATTTCCGGGCGATGGAGGAGACGAAGACGCCCGTCCGCATCATCTGCGACGTCAACCGCGAGGCCGCGCGGCCGCACGTTGAAAAGTTCGGCGCCGACTATACCGTCCGGTACGAAGACGTCGTGGCGCATCGCGACGTGACGGCGGTCGTGGTGCTCGTGCCGTCGCCGCTGCATTACGAGATCGTCAAGGCGGCGCTCGAGGCCGGCAAGCACGTCGTCTGCGAAAAGACGCTGACGCTCTCGGCCCGCGAGTCGCTGGAACTGGGGCGCCTGGCCGAGAAGAAAGGCCTCCTCCTTTTCACAAATTACATGAAGCGGTTCTTCCCGGCGGTCCGGAAGGCCTGCGAACTCGTGCCGCGGCTCGGGCACATCATGAGCGTCTATTGCCGCACGTACCAGGGCGTCGGCAACGCCGACATCCACACGGGCGCGATCCCGCCGTCCTTCTTGCCGGGTCCCGACGGCCAATCGGCCGTCATGAAGATGGCCGGCGGGGGCGTACTGGTCTGCGGCGGCAGCCACATCGCCGATCTGCTTCTATACCTGGTGGGCAAACCCCGGGGCGTTTTTGGGCGGGCCTTCGAGCGGCCGGAATGCGACCTGGACTTCATGTTCCACGCCCTGTTCGACTACGCCGACGGCGGCGTGGCCCACTTCGAGGCGAACTGGCATTCTCTGCAGCGGATCGGCTACGAGCGGCGCGGCTGGGACGAAGGGTTCGAGATCAGCGGCGTCGGCGGACGCCTGGTCCTACAGACCCCCGTCTGGGACCAGCCCGAACACAATGCCGCAAGGCTTGTGCATTACGACAATGCGACCGAGACGTGGACCGACTACGCATTCCCGATCGTCAATCCGTTCGTCGAGGCCGAGAAGCATTTCCTTTCGCAGATCGCCAGGGGCGAGCAGGGGCCGATGGACCGGTACGTCGGGTACCGGGTGGACCTCGTGCTGGAGACCGCGAAACGTTCCGCCGCGGCAGGGCAGCGGCTGGAGTTGGACTGGGAGGCGTAGCCGGTCCGCCGGGCGGCGCGCCAACGTGGGAGAGTCGAACGAGACTTCGTCTTATGCCTTGAGGCGCACGAGGGCCTTCGGCGACCGGCGGGCGCGCACGTCGGCAAACGCGGCGGCGATCTCCGAGAGCGGATATGCCCGCTCCGGGTCGTACCACAAGTCAACCTTCAGCCGGCCCTGTAGGTACAGTTCCGAAACCCGCTGGTGCGTCTCCGCTTCATCATAGCTACAAGGAATGACCGCAAACGCGCCGCGGGCCCGCTCGGGGTTCATCGAAATCCGGCCCTTGTCGTCCAGCCCGTACGTGCCGTACGTTCCGCCCTGGGCAAGGCACGGCAGGACCGCGTCCGCGACGCCCATCCTGCCCACGGCGTCGATGATATAGGCAAAGCCGTCCGGGTGGGTCTTCTGGACCGCCTCCGTGAGGTCCGCGCGCTTATAGTCGAAATAGGAATGGACACCGGCCTTGGCCCTTGCGGGTCCCGCCATTGCGGCCGAGCCGATCATGGCCACGCAGGATGCGCCAAGCATCGCCGCGTGGACGGCGTACGCCAGGCCGTTTCCGCCCGAGCCCACGATGAGAACCGACGATCCCGCCCCGACACCCATGCGAGTGATGTACGAGAGCGCCTCGCGCCAGGTGGTGAACATCGGGGCATGGCGCGGGTCTACGGCCGCGGGCAGCGTCTGGTTCCACCGGCTGCCGGTCCACTCTTGCGGCGGCAGGCCGTCGGCACACATGGCCCAATGGTCGCGTGCGATGCCCATCTCGGCAAAGCCGCCCCACGTGACGGATATTTTGCCGTCGGCCGAGGCGGTCGTTCCGACGCGCGTCACCAGGTCGCCGGGCCGGTAGTTGCGGACCTTGCGGCCCACGGCCACCACCCGGCCGACGCTCTCGTGCCCCAGAACGGTGGGCAGCGGTTGCGTCCACGGGAACACGCCGTCGATAATGTGCGTGTCGGTGCCGGTGCAGGTGACCCCGTAGAGGAGTTCGCACAGGGCGTCGTAGTCGCCCGGCACGGGCTCGGGCACCTGGCGGACGACGATCGATCCGAACTTTTCGATTACGGCAGCTTTCATGCGGCCCTCACGCGCTGCCCAGGCCCCCGTACTGGCCCGGATTGGCGAGGCACCCGCCCATGCCGAAGGGTTCCTCGAAGGGTCTGAAGGGGACCATGGCGGCGATCTTGTTGATCCGCGCGATAAGGTCCGCCGGCAGCGGACCCCTTTCCACGGCCGCCGCGTTCTCTTCGACCTCCCCGACCGACCGCGCGCCCGTCAGGACGGTGTGGACGGCCGGATTGGCGATGACGAACCGCAGGCCCATCTCGGCGATCGACATGCCCGTCTCATCCAGCAGGCGGTAGAGCGCCTTGAACTGCTCGCGCCGCGGCAGGCTCAGCCACGGGGCCCCGTGGTTGACCTGGTCGTCGTAGCGGCGGGCCAGCGCACCCTGCTGGAGCGGAGAGCCGATGATAATGCCCATCCCCTGCTTCACGGCGGCAGGCAGGATTTCGATCTCGGCCTCACGCCATAGCATGCTGTAGTTGAATGCCGTCAGGACCACGTCGAATCGGCCGGTGCGGATGATTCGCGGCAACTCGTAGGCGGTCGTCCCGCCGAGACCGGTGTACCGGATGATCCCCTGCCGCTTCAGGTCCGCCAGTACATCCATGACGGGCCCGTCGAACGTCTCGCGGTTCGTCCACCAGTCGTACTGCCCGGTGCGGTCGGGCTCGTGGATCATCAGGATGTCCACGGAATCGCGCTTAAGCAGCCTCAGGCTCTCCTCGACGGACCTGCGGAGACCGTCCTTGTCCTTCGGGAGGAACGGCTGCGGCCGACCGCCGAGTTTCGTCGAGATAACAAGCGGCTGCTTTGTGCCATCGAGCGCCCGGCCGAGCACCTCTTCGCTGTTCGCGTAGCCGGGGGCCGTGTCGATGTAGTTGACGCCGAGTTCAAGAGCCCGGCAGATCGCGCGACGGGCATCCTCGTACTGCGCCCCGTACGATGAGACGAAAAGGCCGCCCAACCCGAGTTCGCTGACCTCTATACCCGTGCGGCCGAGGCGACGTTTTTTCACGGTGAGTCCTCCTGGTTTTGTGGGCCGACATTCTAGCAATCGCTCGATGTCCTTGCCATAATAAATTCTCGCGTGTCGCCGCAAAGTGATAATGTCCGGTTTCCGCAAAGTAGAATTGTCCTCTTTCCGGCCGGGTTACCGGGAGGCTGGTCTTTCGCAGGTTTTGAGGATACCGCGGGCGGATTGGGGAAGCAAGGAAGATGAAAGCGAGCCGGCCCGACAAGCCGATGAGATCGTTGCAAGACGCCTCTTATCGGAGGCCGGGCCGTGGCT
>Ga0307379_10005877_pt1 | contig 16987 bp, 19 predicted proteins | sample UN2MG_FD_202237 | JGI IMG/M metagenome (GOLD analysis project Ga0307379, IMG submission 202237) | Soil microbial communities from Risofladan, Vaasa, Finland - UN-2 | ecosystem: Environmental > Terrestrial > Soil > Coastal area > Acid sulfate soil | place: Finland: Risofladan, Vaasa | collected... | reverse complement strand
GACATCCAAGCGAAAAAAGAAGGGACTGCTGAGAACTCAAGAATAATCGGAAGGGTTATTATTGAAAACGGTGTGGAGGTTAAAGACAGCGTTGTTAAAGGCCCTTCTTTAATCGGGAAGAATTGCACGATACAAAATTCTTATATTGGTCCTTACACGAGCATTGGGAACGATTGTATTATTGCTGATACAGAGATCGAGGACTCGATTGTTATGGAGAAGTCAGAGATACTCGGGGGAGGAAGGATGTTTGAGAGTTTGATAGGGCGGGAAGTGAAGATAAAAAGGAAACCAGATCTACCAAACGGTAGAAAGATGGTTATAGGAGATAACTCGGAAATAGTGGGGTAATATATATACATGAAATTATTAGTAACGGGCGGGCTCGGGTTCATCGGGAGTAATTTTGCAAGGAATATGATGGATAAAGCGGAAATTACAGTAGTTGACGCTTTAAAATACGGCTCCAACGAGCACAATTTGAGAGATTTAGATTGTACCTTGGTTAAGGGCGATATTTGCGATTATGACCTAATTACTGAGCTTGTCAAGAATACAGATGCCATAGCGAACTTTGCTGCGGAGACGCATGTTGATCGGAGCATATCAAATCCTTATGCGTTTGTTGAAAGCAATGTGATTGGCACCTACACAATACTGGAAGCGATGCGGAACGTCAATCCAGATGTTCGGCTTGTTCACATAGGTACAGATGAGGTATATGGAGATATAGAAGAAGGTTCTTTTAAGGAAGATGATACTCTAAGACCTTCATCCCCATATTCGGCAAGCAAAGCTGCTGCAGACATGTTTTTTTTGGCTTATGTACGGACGTATGGACTTGATGCAGTGATTACGCGATGCACGAACAATTATGGCCCCTACCAATTCCCGGAGAAGTTAATACCTAAAGCGATACTAAGAGCTCAAATGGATCTGAAGATACCGATTTACGGAACTGGCGAGAATGTACGGGATTGGATTTTTGTTAAAGATCACTGTGAGGCAATAGATTTAGTTTTGGAGCGAGGGATACGAGGAGAAATATATAATATTTCTGGAGGAGAGGAGAAAACAAACTTAGAAGTGGCAACAGAGATTCTTAGACTCATGGATAAGCCGAACTTAATAGAATTTGTAGAAGACCGACCGGGGCACGATATACGATACAGCCTTGATTCATCAAAACTCAGGAGCTTGGGCTGGAAGCCTAAGCATAACTTTAAAGAAGGTTTGAAAGAGACCGTTGCGTGGTATTTAGAGAACGAATGGTGGTGGAAGCCTTTAGCTGATGAGAAACTGTTGCATCCAACGCCGTGGAAACTGGAGTGGCGATAGAGGTGATTGTAATGCTTTTTGAGTTTGAACGGTTGGAAATTCCGGATGTCATCCTGATAAAATCGAAGGTCTTTGAGGATGAGCGCGGATTTTTTATGGAGACTTATAAGAAAGAAGACTTTGAAGAGGCGGGAATAAAAGGTGAATTTGTTCAGGATAACCACTCTAAATCGCAGTACGGTGTTTTAAGAGGCTTGCATTTTCAAAAGGAACCATATGCTCAAGCTAAAATAGTTCGATGCGTAAGAGGTGCAATTTATGACGTTGCGGTTGATCTACGTAAGGACGAGCCAACTTTTGGCAATTATGTAGGGGTTAAACTTTCAGAAGACAATAAGTATCAGCTTTACATTCCACGGTACTGTGCGCATGGATTTTTAGTGTTGAGTGATGCCGCTGAAGTCATTTATAAAGTTGATAATGTTTACGCTCCTGAGTATGAAGGTGGCTTAATCTGGAATGATCCCGACGTACATATCCCGTGGCCGAATACTAATCCGATCCTCTCACCAAAAGATCAACAGTTGCCTACATTAAAGAAACTAATAAACAAACACAAAAGTTCTCGTAAAAATCTGTGGTTATAATATGAAAGTCGCGATAATAGGTGCAAATGGTCAATTAGGAAGCGATTTGGTGGAAGTTTTTGGGGAAGATGCCATTCCCCTAACTCACCGAGATTTAGATGTTACCGATCTTGAAAGCTTGAAGGTTTTGAATGAGTTAAAAACAGATGTGGTAATCAATACTGCTGCGTACGTAAGAGTTGATGATGCAGAGGTTGAGGTTGAAAAAGCATTTCGCATTAACGCAATTGGCGCTTTGAATGTTGCAAAAGCTTGTAATGAGCTAAATGCTATAAACGTGTATATCAGCACGGATTACGTTTTCGATGGCGCTAAAAGAGCGCCCTACGAGGAAGAAGATGTCCCAAACCCTATTAACGTTTACGGGCTGAGTAAACACACAGGGGGAGGTTTTCACAAGGAATTATTCCAGGAGATATTATATTATGAGAGTTGCCAGCTTGTATGGAAAAGCAGGTGCAAGCGGGAAGGGCGGGAACTTTGTGGAGTTCATGATCCAGAAAGCCAGAACTGGAGAAGAGATAAAAGTTGTTGACGACCAGTTCATGAGTCCCACCTGGACTAAAGACGTCTCAAGAATGCTGAAGCGGTTTTTAGATTTAGAGATTAAACCTGCGTTTGGCGTTTACCATATGGTTAACGAAGGCTGCTGTAGCTGGTACGAGTTTACTATAGAGATTTTCAATATCTTAGGCTGGGATGTACGAATAACACCCATAAAGTCGAGCGAGTTAAAGCGGTTGGCGAAAAGGCCTGTTTTTTCTGCGTTGAAGATTAAAAAACTTAAAAATCATGGATTGAGCATGAGAAATTGGAAGGATGCTTTGAGAGATTATCTGGCCCCGCAGGGAGATATTTAAATATAAATCAAAAAGGATGTAAGAGGTATATGAGAATTCAAAAGAGGTATCAGAAAGCAGTGGATGAATTTCTGAAGAGGGTGCTTGTTTGTATAAGGAGAAAATGCTTGAAAAAGTTGGTTTGTTCGATGGAAGTTTTATCACAATCTATGAGGATGCTGAATTCTCATGGAGGGCATTTCGAAATGGATGGAAAGCAAAATTTGTACCAAATTCCATAGTTTACCATAAAAGAGGAGGGACAAGGAAAAAAAATAATAATATCTCTTATAAGACGAATCTTCTATTTATAAGAAATACTGTAACAACGGTAAAAAGATATGGGACTAAAACTCAAAAGATATTATTTACATTAGTATGGCTAAGAAGAGGGATATTTAGCCTTATTGGGACAATCCTTGGTAAGAATAATATAGGACTAAAACCATATCTTGAGAATATATGGAGGTTGTATCATAAGTGAATATCAGTTATGGTAAATTAAAAGCGTGATAAAGAGGAAAAGCATGAAGAGCTCCAAGGATTTAGCTTGTCAACTTAAAAGGATAACATGAAAGAAATAGGCATTTTGGAGATTAGATGGCATGAAGTATATCTTTCGACCATTTGCCGTATTTGTAAAACTGAAAATACTAACGTGACCATTTTTACCACCAAAAAAATATTTTTAAGTTTAAGGAACGTCTTAAAGGATATATCGGATTTTGACTTTGTTATTAAAAGCGAAAACGAAAGCGATCTGTCTTTTTTAAGACGAGTTGAACAATTTTGTAACGAAAAAATTGATATTTTATTCGTTAATACTATTCAAGGGAATTGTTTAGAACTAGCTTGTTTTTTACATTTTCACCCAAAATCTAGAACTATTCTCACTATACATAATGTGAATGCTTGGTTCAAACCAAAATTTTCGTGTAAAATTAATCGTGATAAACTACCCATTGGCCTATTAAAACCCGTGAATACCAATGCATGTTCTGTGATACGACGTCTTTTGCTTCCAAAATATGATGCAATAAATGTGATATACCCTCCAATGAAAAAATATATTTTGGAAAATACAGATTATAAAAAAGAAATCTATACATTGCCCCATTCCTTTTATGAAGATGGTCCCATCTCCAAAAAGAGTCATGAAAATATTATATTTACCGTGCCAGGAGCAATCAAAGAAGGCCGACTAGATTATGAACTTGTAATTAAATTATTTGAAGATTTATTTCTTAAATATAATAAGCTTGAAATATATATGTTGGGTTATCCATATGATAGTTATGGCGAAGAGATTGTACATAAATGCGAAGAGCTAAAAAAAGATGGTTATCTAATTTATTATTTTAAAGAACCTGTACCCCGTGACGTCTGGGGGGAAATCTTTACTAAATCGGATTTTATTCTAATGCCGTTCGAAAAATGGTGGCCATCCGAACCCAGAGAGTTATGGGGAACCACAAAGGGAAGCGGATCTATGTCTGAATGTATACGATATGCAAAACCATTCATCATTCCAGAGAGTTTCAATGTAATAAAAGAACTGGAAAAATTCACCGTGAAATATAAAAATATCGAAAATTTGAAAGAAATAATAGAGTCGCTTATAAAAAACAAAGAGAAAGTAAATTATTTGACAAACCAAGCGCTTATTAATTCAAAATATTTTTCACTACAAAATTTAAAAGAATATTTTAAAAAAGATATTTCTTATAAAAATAAACAATAAAATTTTACTGAATCGCAAAAATTGGTAATGTCCCACAAACCATGACTTTTATAAAGACCAGATCTAATAACTTACTTTATGACTGGAGCAAATTCAAAAGATCAGATATGTTTAAATCCCAATTGTCTGGACTACCGAAGGAGAAACACCGGCAACATCATCAAGAAGGGTTTTAATGCCAAGGGCAACCAGATGTTCAAATGCAAGACCTGCGGTGTACGATTTCCTGAGACCAAAGGCACGGTATTCTACAACAGACACCTCAAAGAAGAACAGATTATCCTTATATGCAAATTGCTGGTAGAGAAAAACGGAATAAGAGCTATTGAACGCATAATGGAGATCCATCGCGACACGGTATCAAATGTCGTAGAAGACTTAGCAAGACACGCAAGGGAAGTGACGGACTTTTTGATAAGAGATGTTGGGCTTACCGAAGTCCAGGTGGATGAGATGTGGTCGTTCGTAAAAAAAAACAAAAGAACGTTGACGAGGGAGATGATGACGCAGATAGACATGGCGACTGCTGGATCTACATAGCGAAGAAGGCGGATACAAAGCTTCATCTGGCTCACAGCACCGGTAAAAGAGTACAAGCCACCGCAGATAAGTTAATGGAAACGGTAAGAAAACGAGGCAAGAAGCCAACAGAGGATGCGAAGGCCACATTCATCAGTGACGGCAACGATCAGTATGTCAATGCTATACTGGCTAATTTCGAGGCAGAGACGATTAACTACGGACAACTCATCAAGGAACGGGAAAAGGGCAGGGTAGTCGGTAAGACCAGAATGGTCATATTTGGTGATGTAGATGAGGCGGGCATAGACACGGTCTATGTGGAGAGATATAATCTAACCTTGAGACATGGGATTTCGAGGCTGGTCAGGGAAAAGTTTGTGCTTTTCTAAGTGCAAGGAGATGTTGGACAAACATTTAGACGAGTATCAGTGCTACAACAACCTGATCAGGGTTAATTCTGCGTTGACGATAAAAACGAAGAATGGTGAGAAGGACATAGAAAGAACACCGTGCATGGCTGAGGACATTACAGATCGCATTTGGGCCTGGAAGGAAATTTTGACGTTTAAGGCGGGTCGTGAAGTTTAGGACACTACCGATTTTTTTCATTTTTGAGCAAATGATTTATCAAATTTTTTTGAACAGTTCTTATTCCCCCATAAGAAACCTGCCAAAATAGCCCGATTTTCAAATTAAACTCACCACTCATCATTCCTTGTATTCCATAGGAGAATACTCACGTATATACTTTTGCCTGCTGAATAGCACTTTAACCTATAACAACCATCAACGGTTGGACACATCAAGAATCTTCTCAGCAGCCGCCAAGGACTCCTTTTTAACCTCTGCAAGCCTTTTCTCCATTAATCCCACGAGCCCATATACTGTTCAGATTCATCAATTTCTCCCTCTTAGCTACTAACAAGAGCCTAACGCCCTCTTTTTGATTGAGTTCCTTACTGCCCTTACCTCTCCTCAATCTTCAGTTTAGCTGTTTTTATTTGACCTTTGTGTTTTCCCGCTTGTCAGCTATCAAGCGCTATTAGGCGTTGTTTCCAGTTTTTTGTCTTGCGCTTCTGGGCGCGAATAAATGCCATATAGTGTTCAAAATTGCACACTATATTTGAAGCTTTCAATAGGGGTGTAAAATTGATTCAGGGATAATTAAATGAGATAGGTTTTGGATTCCAACTTATTATGGTTGTTATAGACTTTAACGATTCTTTATCCTATTTTTCATTTCAACTGTTTCAAGTCATGGGCAACCATGCGTTGTATCATTTCCTCGAAGGATATCCGCGGCTTCCACCCAAGTTTCTCTCTGGCTTTGCTCGCATTACCTTTGAGTATGTCCACCTCGGCGGGGCGGTAAAATTCATCTGAAACCTCAACAAGAACTTTACCGGTGTTCTCATCTATGCCTTTTTCATTGAGTGCTTCTCCGATCCATTGTATGTCAATACCGACTTCTCTAAACGCCAATTCGGTAAATTCTCTTACAGAATGTTCCTCTCCTGAAGCGATAACATAATCATCGGGTTCATCATGCTGCAGCATCATCCACATTGCTTTCACATAATCGAGTGCATAGCCCCAATCACGCTTTGCATTGAGGTTACCCAAAACTAACTTATTAGACAATTCAAGTTTTATTTTTGCTACGGTATGCGTGATTTTTCTCGTTACAAAGTGTAACCCTCGTCTCACCGATTCGTGATTGAAAAGAATCCCATTACAAGCAAACATCCTATAACTTTCTCTGTAGTTACGAGTGACGTTAAATCCAAAGGATTTAGAACTCCCGTATAATGAGCGAGGGTAATGATATGTGTTTTCATTCTGTGGCATTGTTTTTTGTACTTTTCCGAACATTTCACTGCTCGACGCCTGATAGAATCTACTCTCAGGAGAATAAACTCTGATCGCCTCTAATACTCTTAAAGTGCCCAGCGCATTCACATTGCAAGTATATAGAGGATTTGTCCACGAAAAAGGCACAAAAGATTGAGCAGCCAGATTATAGATCTCATCTGGTTGTAGATCTCTTATAATCTCGTTTAACCTGCTCTCTTCAAGAAGATCTCCTTCCACCAATTCAAAGTTATCGCTATACAGTACTCCTCGCAAGTTATCGGTTCCTTCCAATGCTTTCCTTCTATAAAGCCCATATACCTTGTACCCCTTTTCGATGAGCAACTCAGCGAGATAAGATCCATCCTGCCCCGTTACCCCGGTTATTAATGCCGTTTTCATGTTATTACATCCTCTATTATTTCTATTAATTCTTTTTCCCTTTTTTCTATATAATATAAGTTCTTAATCCTTTCTCTCGCCTCTTTCCCTTTTTGTGAATTCAATGCCTCTTTTATTGCATCCGCTACCGCCTTATCGTTACCGTAAGGAGAATAAAAGCCACAAGTACCTACAACCTCGCTTAATGCTCCTTCTCCACTGACAACAGGTATACATTCACAAAGCATCGCCTCAGCTACAGCACTGCCGAAACCTTCATGCTTTGAGGGTTGTACATAGACCTTTGCTCGTTGATACCATCTTACCAATTCTTCATCGGTTACAAACCCGGTGAACCCAACATTAGGACTCGCTATCGATCGTAGGTACTCAATTGAATCATCAGATGGTTTACCAATAACAACAAAATGAATGTCTGGAAGATGTCTTGCGGCCTTCACGAATATTTCAATCCCTTTTCTTTTCAGGTTACTCTTCTTTATTCCCCCGACTGTTATAGCAACGTGCTCTTTATTCCCCATTGGTTTAAATTCATTCGTATCAACACCTATATAAACAACTTGCATATTTTTTGGTTTAGTCCATTTTAGTACTTCATTTTTACTAAAATTTGAGAAAGGCAAGACCACATCAGCTCGTTTTAATACATACATCGCAGGTATTTTCTCCTTCAAATTCGTAAATGCTCCATAATCAATTTCAGGAACATAAGCGGCATCATACCCACCAACGATAACGATAAAGTTCTTTCTAAACAATTCGGAAAAAAATACTGCAAACGCAGAGTGCCACCCTGCAAACCAGGAAAAGGTTAGATTAGATTGCCTAACTTTTTCCGCTATAGTGAAAGTGTACTTTAACCATCCCGATTTTTTCTTTGGCGGCTCAATGACATCAACAGTAAAATGTTTCTTCAAAATTTCATAATCTCTTTTAATGAAAGTCGATGATAGATCTCCTATGAAACAAAGTTTCAATTTTTTACTCATGCATGTTCACCTTTAGAGCTTCCAATTTTTAAGAATTTTCATCTTACCTCCTCCATTGCCTTCAAATACGAGTCCACACATCTATCCCAACTAAATTTTTCTGCCTGTTTTCTTGTTTTATTTCCCCAGTCTATTTGTGATGCACGCTCGAGGGTATTTGCAAATTTATCAGTGTTTGTGACATCTACGAGCAAACCACCACCTCCTATGCTCCATTGCCTGTTTGCATCATTGTGAGTTACTACCGGCAAATTACATGCCAATGCCTCCAATATAGCGAGCGAATGTCCCTCGCTCCTGCTTGCATTAACATAAACATCACACGAATTATACAAAGATGGCAGTTCCTCTATCGGTATAACCCCAAGATACTTAAACCTACCACGCAGTTTCTTCTCTGCGAGAGCGAGTATTTTCTTTTTTTGATGTCCTGTTTGTGTAATCACAAGAGAACCCCTTTTTAATCTGGATATCGCTTCCACTATCAATTCAACTCTCTTTTGCGGTGTTAGCGCAGATGTGGATAAGAATATTGGATGCTCTAGATTATCAATACCATATTTGTTAAGACTTTTATGTCTTGGGTTATATCTTTCCAAATCTACACCATTGGGGATGCATTTGATATTTCTTTTTATTTTGTTTTGTAGGAAAGTTTTGTATTTAGGTGTTAATACTGCGTAAATATTTGGTTTTAACAATCCCTCTGTTATCATCATCATGCTTTCATTGCCGTGAAAAGTGCATACAAAAGGTATGCCATATTTTTTCCTTGCCTTATAGCAGAACAAAGCACCGGACATTTCGCCATTGTTCCACAAAAAATCATAGCCCTCATTTTTAAAAGTATGAGATAGCGATAGGAAATATGACCAATGAGTTAGACTTACCTCAAATCCAATAAATTTCTTAAAAAATGCATCAAGGTACATCTTTGATACTATACTTTTCCATACCTTGCCCACGCCTTCATCGATACGCATCCCCTCAACATGACGAATACATTCTCCATGCCCCATACCATAAATATCAACGGCATGTCCTCTTTTGATAAGCAAATCGGAAACATGTTTCGTAAACATCTCCGCACCCCGGTTTATATACCCATAATGAGGGGTAATCATTGCTATCTTTAATTTCTTATCCATGTATCACACCGCCTACGAGTCTTATATCAAAATGTTCTCTTAAAAATTTCATAACTTTCTCACGATAAAGGTTTGGGGCAGATCTCGTATGGAATAATTTTTTCTATAAATTCCTTCATTATCATTATATTTAATGAAAAGATATATCACGGTCTTATTTTCCCCATCTTTTCGTATAGCTTGGGAAGAATCTTGGGATTTCTTGAAATACCTACTATTATAAAAATAAAAATTGTGACAACAAATTTTGTCGTGACGAATACAAAATCTCTGAATTTTAATTGCCTAATATCTTTAAAATGTTTCTTATGAAACATTATGTAACCCTTCAATCTCTTTTTAATATTAGAGGTGATTCGTTCTGGTGGAGCTCCTTTTATGACAGCTATTTCTCGCAAATAATCAAATTCTGCAATTTTTGAAATTCTATAAAAAAAATCATGATTTTGCTCGCTTAACAAAGTTTCATCAAAAAAACCAGTTTTTTTAATGACATCTCTTTTTATCATAATCGTTGAGGTCTCGATATATGAAAAAGTTATGAGCAATTTTTTATCTATTTTACCTCTTAAATTAGGTATTCTTTCTCTGCCAATATATCTATCATAATATCCACAACCAACAAATCCCAGTTTTTCATTTCTTTTAAACAATTCAATTTGGTTTCTTATCTTATTTTTACTGAAATAAAAATCATCATCATCCAAAAAAGCTATATATTCTCCTCTAGCTCTTCTTAGTCCAACATTTCGTGAAAAATTCGAACCCATATTCTTTTCGTTTTTTATATATACAATTCGTTCATCATAATAGTCCTCAACTATTCTCTGCGTCTGATTTTTTATGTCCCCCGGGTCGTTATCATCCACAACTATTATTTCAAAATTTTGATATGTTTGATCTAAAACACTCTCAATCGCACGTTTTAATAGATTTGGTCGCCCGAATGAAGGTATAATCACGCTTACTTTTGACATTATACCACCTTTTTCTTCCAAATGGTTGTTTCTACAAAGCCCAATCTACCTATTTTAAGGCCGTAAAGCTTTTCAGCGTGCCAATCTTTGAGTAAATCTTTACCACGGTTATAATGTTCTCGATCTGAATCGTCCAACAGGAGATAACCATTAGGACGTATCTTTCTCCTCGCACTATAAATGCAAGACGGTCTTGCCCTCCCATCAACAATTACGAGGTCAAAGTACCCCTCGGGAAATTTTTCAATACTCCGCACATACCTTTTGAATTTCATGCCTTTATATCTTGGATTAGCAGAAAGATAACTCCTTGGATTGGAATAGTCCTCTTTGCCCAACGAATCACGCTCTGGCTGCCAAAGCAAAAGGTCACAGTTTGTCACGTTCTCCCATTTCATCTTATTCAAAACGTGGTGATACCAATTCTTATCATGCTCAACGGAGATTATCTTCTTGACTCTCTTGGAAATGAATATTGTGGAACCTCCCGAACCGTATTCAAATATAAGCTTGTTTGGTGAGAGGAAATTATCGAGCCACTCCTGAACTTCGAATGTCATCCACGGAACGTCGTCTCCAAAAGCATCTCCCTCTGATAAAAGCGAGTTTAGCCAAGGAAATATAAATTTTGCATGACTACTAGGAGCACGTAATAGATTAAACACGCATCTCAGGATATGTTGAACACGCGGATAAACTATAAACGAATTTGATAGTAACATTAATATCTTAATCTTTTTCACCCCCCCAATCTTTCATAGAACGTGATAAGTTTTTCAAGGTGTTTATCTATAAAAAACTCTGATCTGTCGATTTTGAAGTCTGTTGCCGTAACAGTTTTTAATTTGACGATAAGATCATCAAAATCGTTATAATAAAATCCTAAATTGTGCTCTGCTATGAACTCTTTTATGCAGTGCACATTTGATGTAATAATGGGAACACCGGCAGATATATAATCAAATAATTTGTTGGGCAGTATCGTATCATAGTAATTTTGTTCGTTTTCAAAGGGAAGTATACCAAAATCATACAACGTAAGAGCATCCATCATTTTTGGGGGATCCATTGGGGGATAAAAATGAAGGTACTCATTTTTTCCCGCCGCTTCTTTACAGGCAAATAAACTTTTTCTATCTTTAGATACAACGTGCATATGTACATGTATCTTCTCTTTAGCAAGCTTGACAAAAAATGGCAAAAAATTCCTATAACTATCAAAAATATTGATGTTGCCAGCGAATCCGATATGTACACCACCAATTTTCTCTGATATTTTCTCTCTGGTCAGTGATGGCAATTCTTCTTTCAATATAAAGTTAAGAAATATTAAATTATCGTTTTTGATTTTGTATCTGTTTTGAGCATATTCCAACATACACGGGGTAGAAAATACTCGAGCACTGCTCTTTTCCATCGCCTTTTTTTCCATAGATAGCACATATTTATATACAATATATTTTGGAATTGTGCCTAACAACTTATTAGAGATAATTTTTTGGGGGAAAACTCTACTTGCTAACAGGTCTTTGGAGAAGGTGGAGGTCAAATCACGAAGGCAGAAAACTACAGGTGCTGATTCCGATTTGATGGCTGCAACTGTTAGATCATCCGGCATGCTGTATACATGTATTAGATCAATTTTATGCTCGTCAATAATGCTACGTATTTTTTTGGTAACGAATCTATATTGATAAGGATACCTAAGCGTGGGTAAATCTTGCCATATTTTTTGACAGCTCTCTTTGAGATAATTAATGTTGTAAACACTTACATCAAGTTTCCCACATAAAAGATAAGTCTCGATTCCTTCTTTCTTTGAAAGGGCATATATTTGCTTGTAAGCATAACGAGATAGATTCGGATGCACGAACAATATTTTCATCAATTGAGTATATACCATTATCCTGATTTAAAGATTTCCTAAGATTGAAGTTGTGAAAACCAGTGAGGTTTACCTAAAGATCATAAACTAACGCAAAAGTATATATTCTTGAGTGCATATTTAAAATCGTGTTCGTAAGCATAGTAATAACGGTAAAAAATGAAGCAACGAGTATAAGTAAACTCCTTGAGAGTCTGCTTACTCAAGAAGAGCCATTTGAGATCACAGTAGTGGATGCAAATAGCGGGGATAGCACTCAAGAGATTGTAAGAGGATATGGAAAGAAACACAAAGAAATCAAGCTTTATTCGCGTGAGGGCAGCAGAGGAGAAGGTAGAAATTTTGGTGTGGACAAAGCGCGTGGGGATATAATAGCATTTATTGATGGTGGATGTGAAGCAGATAGAAATTGGCTAAAAGAGCTAAGAAAAACGATTAGGGCAGGCTACGAGATAGCAGCGGGGAAAACTATAAATGTGGGTCGTTTCGCAGATATAAAACGGGTTGAGTTAACACGTGGGGGATACGATGTTACCTTTCCTTCATGTAACTTAGCGTACAAGAAGGAACTGTTTAAAAAAATAGGAGGGTTTGATCTAAATCTCATCACGGCAGAGGATGTAGATCTAAATTTTAGAGCGGTAGATGCGGGAGGTAAACTGGCTTACAATGAAAATGCAGTGGTTTATAGAGAGACCAGTAAGTCGATAATCGGTTTTTTGAAAAAAGCGTTTTGGTATGGCTATGGGCGAAAACAGCTTACAATGAAGCATGGAAAGCTATGGGGAAGTTATTCACCTAAAAAAATGTTTCAAACGCATTTTTCCCTCTTCGGTATTCTAAGATTAGTTTTTGGGTTGCTCGGCTACGTAGCATGTACAATGACAAAAGGCCGATTTAAAAAATAATTTTGTTATCGCTTACATATTCTTTGCGGAGGTAAGCAACAAAACCGCATCATCTTCGCATATTAACAATGACAACTAGCATCTTAGCTTCAATTTTGAGAGAAGTTAGAGAATAAAGCGTTAGCCTTCCTTAAATCCTCAATTGTCCCCACATCTATATGCGTACCCTCGATCTCCCTGAAGAACACCTTATAACCCTCGTCGATGAGTATCTTTATCGAATCGGTCAATTGGTACTCCCCGTTCACACCCGGTTCTGTCTTTCTAATCGCATCAAAAATAGCTGATTTTAAAACATACACCCCCATACAGCCCAGATTACTTGGCGCTGAAGCTCGACCAGGTTTCTCAACAATATCATCTATCCTGAAGTCTTGACCGGGTTTTATTATCCCATGCCGCTCAGGATCTTCAATCTTCGCTACGCCTATTGTTGCATCTGCTTGCATTTGCTCGTGAAAGGCCATTATATCCTTAAGAAACGTTTTTGGATGAAAAAAATCGTCTCCAAGCACAACAATAAATGAGTCATCTCTTAGTACATGCTCACCGGCTAATACCGCTTTTGCGAGACCATCGCTTTCATCCTGTACCACATAGGTTAACTCTACGTCAAATCTCTCACCAGATCCAAGGTAATCTAAAATGGCATGTTTTCGCCAGCCAACAACCACGGTAATCTCATTGATGTCCACCGACTTCATCGCCTCGATCACATGCTCAATCACCGCCTTATCGCCCACCATAAGCAGCTCTTTTGGTATTGCCAGCGTTATTGGTTCCAACCTTTTCCCTCTTCCAGCCGCAGGTATCAATCCCTTCATAGCTACCAGCACACTCCTTCATATATTTTCGCGTTTTTAGCTTCTTCTAATCGCCTCCCATCTATAACAACTTTTCCTTTATAATCTAACTTTCTAAACGCATCCCACCTCGTCAATATAAGAACAGCATCAGAATCTAAAGCGTCTTCAGCCGAGGAGCAGTACTCTATCTGCGGATATAGCTCCTTGAAGTTCTCCATAGCCTCTGGATCATAAGCCTTCACAATAGCACCCTCTTTCAATAGTTGTTTAGCTATCGGAAGCGCTCTACTACCCCTTACATCGTCAGTGCCTGGTTTAAAGGCTAACCCCAGCACTCCTATTACCCTTCCTGTAAGCACAGGCACGTGCTTCTTCAAAAGTTCTATAATCTTAAGCGGTTGGAGATCATTAACCTCCACGACACGCTCCAATATCCTCGACTTCTCGCCAAGTTCCTGAGCCCACGCAATCAACGCATGAAGATCCTTCGGAAAACAAGAACCACCCCAGCCTATTCCTGAATCAAGAAAAGCCCTGCCTATCCGCTCGTCCAAGCCCATACCCTCAGCAACCTCATAGGTGTCCACGCCTATACGCTTGCACATGTTTCCAATCTCGTTTATGAACGAGATCTTTGTCGCTAAGAACGCATTGCTCGCATACTTAATCATCTCAGCAGCAGAAGGAGATGTTTCTACAATCGGGCAGCATGAAAAATGGTGATAAAGCTCTGTCAGCATGTCCCTGCTTCTCTCATCATAACATCCAATCACAATTCTATCCGGCTCTAAGAAATCTTTAACCGCAACGCCTTCTCTCAAAAACTCTGGATTCATCGCCAATCCGAAATCGCTACCTACCCGCTTTTCAGAATGTTTCTCCACGATAGGCAAAACAACATCCCGAGTAGTTCCGGGAAGAACCGTGCTTTTAACAACAACAAGATGCCACTCCTCTTTCTCCTTAAGCTGTTTTCCTATCTCCTCTGCAGCGGCTCTTACAAAAGATAGTTCAATACTCCCATCACTCTTTGACGGTGTGCCAACGCATATGAACGTAACATCACTGTTTCTGAGAGCATATTCATAATCAGTTGTTGCCTCAATGTTATCCCTATAAGTGAAGAGAAGCTCGTCCAACCCCTCTTCATAGAGTGGGGAGAGCCCTCGGTTGATCATATCTATCTTCTTTTCATCAATATCCACACATATCACGCTATTCCCAAGCTTAGCGAAACAAGCACCTGTTACCAAACCCACGTATCCCGCTCCAGCAATAGATAGGTTCATCAACACTACATAGCCACGTGATTCATTTAAAGATTGGTATGCAATATGGCTATAGTGCTCTTCTCTTTGGAATGCCGGTGCTCATCTGGGAATTCCACGAGCACGAAGCGAAGATGAGAGATAGATATTTATAATGCGGAATAAGAACTATATGGAATGGAACGGTAAAAAGGGATAGAGACGAATGGAGATACCGCAGGTAAATCTAAAAAGGATAGAAAAAGCATCATTAATCTACGGCGTTGCATTAGCGTTGCTATTCGGGCTGTCACTGTATATACGGGCTGCGTTACCTTATAACAGCGTTTTTACTGACGCATTCGTGCGATTTGGAGGGAACGATCCGTGGTACAACATGCGGATCGTTGAAAACACACTGCATAACTTCCCGCATCGCATTTACTACGATGCCTTTACGTATTACCCATACGGCACGACAAAGGGGTTTGCGCCGTTATTTGATTACCTGCTTGCCGTTACTATATGGATAATCGGGCTTGGGAACCCGTTCGCTACGTTAGGTCAGCAGGGGATAGATGTTATAGGCGCGTGGTTTCCAGCGGTTTTAGGCGCGCTTACCATTTTACCCGTCTACTTTATTGGAAAGGAAGTATGGAACAGGAATGCCGGGCTGCTTGCCGCAGCGCTTATTGCTATTCTTCCAGGACAGTTCTTATCCCGGTCTATATTAGGCTTCACAGACCATCACGTTGCAGAGACTCTTTTCAGCACGATGGCAATGCTTTTTTTCATTCTGTCGATAAAGGCTGCAAAGAGCAATGAAATAACCTTTGATTCTGTATTAAAGAAGGATTGGACTTCTTTGAAGAAGCCACTGATCTACTCTTTCTTTGCGGGTGTGTTCCTCGGTAGTTTTTACCTTGCTTGGATCGGTGCGCCGCTCTTCATATTTATTTTAATTATCTATGCTGTGGTTCAGTATGTGATTGATCATCTTAGAGCGGAGAGTACTGATTACCTGTGCATTATTTTTGTCCCCGTTTTTCTTATTTCTTTGGTCATGATCGCCCCAGTGCCTAAGATTGGCGCTATAACAAGTATTCAGTCTATTTCTCTTCTCCTTGGCATAGCGGTATTCCTTATCTTAAGTGCGGTTTCTTTTTTGATGAACTACAAGGAAATAGAGCCTTATGGGTATCCGCTTGCAATAGGAGCACTTGCTGTAATATCCGTTGTCCTTTTGAGCGCTTTGAATCTTCCTGTATATTCAAAGATAATCGGAGCGCTTCATGTGTTCCTTCCTTCAGAGTCAAGCTTAACCATAGCGGAGGTCCATCCGATGCACGTATTCTCGCCCTATACCGGAAAAATTACTGATTCTGAAACCTGGCGGTGGTTCAGCACGACCTTCTTCATCGCCTTCGCTGCGTACCCCTGGATTGGCTACAATATCGCAAAGAAATTTCGGGCTGAAGAGATCCTGATCATCGTATGGAGTGCTGTAATGCTGTTCGCATGTTTCGGGCAGAATAGGTTTGCTGCGTATTATGCGGTAAATGTCGCGCTTCTCTGTGGCTTCGTTTCCTGGAAGATTATTGAGTTTGTAGGGTTCCGGGTAGAGCCAAAAGGTGCAGGTACAGAAAAAGCGATGGGGGAGCAGATAAGGATAAAAGGTAAGAAGAAAGGAGGGGCAGGTGGTAGGAATGTGGAGAAGCCAAAACCGAAAACTAAAGCTCCTGACACC
>Ga0307379_10005873_pt1 | contig 16995 bp, 12 predicted proteins | sample UN2MG_FD_202237 | JGI IMG/M metagenome (GOLD analysis project Ga0307379, IMG submission 202237) | Soil microbial communities from Risofladan, Vaasa, Finland - UN-2 | ecosystem: Environmental > Terrestrial > Soil > Coastal area > Acid sulfate soil | place: Finland: Risofladan, Vaasa | collected... | reverse complement strand
CCTACAACGATTAATTATTTCAACATCTAAAACAAAAAACTCAAATCCCCACACATTGCTCTGCCCCATATTCATTTTGAAACGCGCAAAAAATAAGCTATAATGAATTTCGAATATTATAATTATTATGTTTGTTGGCTGCTTTTATGAAGAATTCAGGAGAAAGATGAATTATTCACGAGCTGAGGTCGCTGCAAAGACGAGGCAGTGGCCCACGAAGCTGTAGTGATCTACCGCAAGTGGGCTACAACGAAGGCTTTGTAGTGAGATCAGTTCGCCCGAAGGGTAAAAGATACTGCCAATAATATATGGAAAGCTTTTAGAGTATAAATTTGGCAGTAGCTTTTATGAAGAATTCAGGAAAAAGATGGAGAGATGAACAAGAAAGATTTCTATAGTATCCACTCTGATGTGTGCAAAACTCTTGCAAACCCCAAAAGACAGGAAATTTTGGACAATCTCAGGGAAAAAGAGATGGCCGTCAACGAGATTGTCGAGAAAACAGGCATATCTCAGGCCAATCTCTCACAACATCTAGCAATCTTGCGCACCAAAGGGATCGTAACCTCACGCCGAGATGGGATCAATGTGTATTACTCCATTACCAACTCAAAGATCATTCAGGCTTTTGACCTCATCAGTCAGGTGCTCAACGATTCGCTCGTCTCCCAGACCAAAACCGTCAAAGACGCCATCAAGGAAAAGAAATAGCCCCCTCAAATTTGATCAACACAAAAAGTTGTCAGGAAACTTACTCGCCGATGATCTTGACCAACACCCTTTTTGGCCGCCGTCCATCGAACTCGCCGTAGAAGATCTGCTCCCAAGGGCCAAAATCCAACCGGCCGTTGGTGATAGCTACCATCACTTCTCTCCCCATGATCGTTCGTTTCAGATGAGCATCCGCATTATCTTCTCCAGTCCTGTTGTGTAAATATTTGGAGATTGGTTCATGAGGAGCAAGTCCTTCCAAAAACACCTCAAAATCCTGATGCAATCCACTTTCGTCATCGTTGATAAAGACACTCGCTGTGATGTGCATCGCGTTGACGAGGCACAACCCCTCCTTAACGCCGCTTTTTTCCACGAGGGCTTCAACCTCTGGCGTGATGTTTAAAAAGTCACGCCTTTTAGGCACATGAAAGGTCAAATGCTCAGTCAGGGATTTCATGGTTTCTTCTTCAGAGAGATCTTTATTCCGCCTCCACCCAATATCAGCAGAATCAACGATTGAACGAATGTCCTCCACTGGATCTGATCAGCAAGGAGAAGAGAATAGATAAGGAAATAGACTCCAGACGCCGCCAGGATGACATAAATGCCCAACATGACCTTCCAAGCTCTACGGTTTGTTTCCGGTGTGTCCTCAGAGATAAACTTGTTGTAAAGGAGCATCCCGATGAGACAAACAATACCTAACACAGCAAATATCAGCCAGAAAATCTTGATCTTCCAGAGCACATTCGGGTCAAGAGCGACTCCTGCAGCCAATTTTTCAGGGTCCGGCGCTAGAGGCTTGAGCATTTTCTCGTAGAGGATCGCCCCAAAATTACTACCGAATAAACTTCCAAACACGCCATATAGGAACGCATATCCCATGTAAGTAGCCACGTTATCTTTGGGCGCCACAAGCCCTACATAGCTGTAGTACTTGGGATGAGCGGTCATTTCACCGATCGAGAATACCGCAATCCCGACTATGAACATCCACGGCGAATGCGTAAAGGCCAGAACGACAAATCCACACGCTCCAAAAATGATCCCGGCGGACATAACTGGCAGGGCTTTCATGTTTTTTGTGATATGGCTGACTAAAAGAACCAGTAAGATGATGGTCCCCGCATTGATGACCGTGACGAATTCCGCATCGAACTCAAATATGCGCAGTATCGCAATTTTTTTCATGAACGCCGTTACAGGAGTCCGGTTTATAAAATCACGCAAATACCACAGAATGGACCCGAACATCTGGAAGTAGAGGATCCAAAAACAGGAATAGACCAGAATCATCAACATGAAACGGGAGTCGCTCAACACAAGCATGGTTTCACTCAGTACCTGTTTTATCGATTTGGATTTGGCGCTTTCAGGCTTTTCCGGTTCTTTGTAAACGAATATCGTGGGGAGAAGCATCAAGAAACACCAACTGGCCGAAGAAAAGAAGACATATCGCCAGTCGAATCCTTTGATCCAACTGACGAACAGAGGCGCGATGAAGGCACCCAAGTTTATACACCAATAATACACGCCAAAGCCGAATCCACTGGTTTCTTTGGTCGTGGTCCTGGCTACAGTGCCTGTGATAATAGGTTTAAACAATCCGCTTCCTGTGGCCATGATCAGGAGGAAGAGGAATATCAATCCATAGGATGTAACATTCCCAGCGGCAAAATATCCGATTGAGAGCAAAGAAAAAGCCACCAGCAGCATCCTCCGGTAACCCAATCTCTCCGCAAGAGCCCCACCCAGAATGGGTACGATGTATGTCAATGCATAGACGAATCCCTGGAGGAAACCCACAGCCTGGTTTCCAAAACCCAGGACATCGACCAAGTAGACAGCGAGGACGGCATTCAACCCGTAATAAGCCCCCCGCTCAAAAAACTCCATCATGTTGGCCACCCAAAATGTGGCCGGGAATGACCTCATAAGGCCTTTCTTTTTTGGATTAACTTCAGTCATCCAATTCTCCCTTTTCCTGAATTATTCGTAAAAACTGCCGATATTTTCCTTTTAAAAAAACTTCTTATTCTTATTATCGGCATTTTTTATAAATAATTCAGGTCAATAAGTATTCAGCCTCAGAATTAAGCAGATATTATAAAAATCCCTGATAAACTGCAACACATTTTCTCTTTGATTTGAGATAGAGGTTCGACAACTAAAATACAGAGACTGATCTTTGGAATAGAAACGAAATAAGCAAAAAGTTTAAAAAAGAGATTTAAGATTTAAGAACTTTTATAGCTTTATTTATATCATTGACATCCAGGATAACAGCTGCGCTCTTTCCTTTTGAGCTAAGGGTTCCGTAACAGTATTCGATGTTGATCCCCTTATCTCCAAGCTTTGTGGCGATTTCTGCTAAAGCGCCGGGCCTGTTCTCGAGGTCAACCTTGATCACTTCCCTGATATCTGCTTCGTAATTCAGCTTGTTCAAGATCTTCATCGCCTTGCTGACATTCTTAACAAACAATTTGGCTGTGTCCTGGAAAAGCCCGATGGCTTCGACATTGATTCCGTTCTCAGATAAATGGCTGCACAATTCACCCAATCTCGACGGATAATTTTCTAATACTACAAAAATTTCTGAAATTCTCTCCATCATACCCCTCCCTATCTATCCTGAATTATTCATAAAAAATGTCGATATTAGCATAACGAACTCAATATCAGAATTTTACATTGTTTATTGGTATTTTCATCCGGACATTGCATTTCCTATGCGATGTTCATTCATAATCGACATTTTTTACCCTTCGGGCGAGCTGATCTCACTACAAAGCCATCGTTGTAGCCCACTCGCGGTAGATCACTACAGCTTCGTGGGCCACTGCCTCGCCTTTGCAGCAATCTCATCTCGTGAATAATCCAGGTTACTAAATCTTAGATTCACTTTTTTGAGTAGGCCTTGAGATACTGAGCACGGAAATATGCACTGGCCTCGCCCAAATCTTTAAACTGTAATTCCTGATACCTGAAAGACAATTCCCCCTTAAAATCATCGACTCTCTCGTATTCATGCCTGTCCATCCAATCCTGCAGTCCTTTGAGGAGATTCTGAATTTCTCCCAGCCCTTCCTGATAAAAGAGGGTGCAGACCTGAACACCCGCCGCACCTGCAAGGATCTGCTTCACCACATCCTCAGCAGCTTTTACTCCGCCCGAGGAAGCCACATCACATTCCACTCTTCCCGACAAAAGGCCGACCCATCTCAACGAATGAAAAAAGTTAGCTTTCCCGATATGCGACCTGGTCTTCAGAGTTTTGACATCGATATCCGGTTCGAGAAACCAGTTAAAAAGGACAATGGCATCACATCCCAATTCCGCTAATTGCTGACCCAAGTGGGACACCGAAGTGATCTGGGACTTGAGCTTAACAGAAACAGGTATGGATACCGCTTCTTTTACTGCTTTTAATATCTCCAAATGATGATCCTCATACTCTGAGCCCGGGATCGCGAGACTGATAGGATGGAAGGACACATTAAGCTCCAATGCATCGGCCCCGGAATCCTGGATTTGCCGTGCAAATCGTGGCCACAGTTTAGGAGTCTGGCAGTTAATGCTGGCGATAATTGGGATATCAACGCTCTTTTTTGCCATTTCGATCAATTGATTCAGGTAGTGTGGGGCGTACTCCAGCAGACTGCCTGACCGCATATAATCCAGAGCCTCAGGATGGACACTATAATCACTCGTCGGGATATTCCCATCTATCAAGAACTGTTCCTCAAAAATCGATTTCAAAACAACAGCTCCAGCTCCAGCATCCTCACACTTTTTGATCCCTGATACAGTCCTGGTCAGATCACTGCTGGATACGATCACAGGATTACTGAGTTTCAATCCCATGTATGACGTGCTTAAATCTGCCATCCTAATCTCCTTCTTAACTTATTCATAAAAAATGTCGATACATCTGTCAACTTTCTTTGATATCAGTTAAATAGGAGCTATTAATGTTTTCAAGTTATTTCCACTACCTCTTGAAATATTTTTTCAATCGACATTTTTTACCCTTCGGGTAAGCTGATCTCACTACAAATCTTTCGTTGTAGCCCACTCGCAGTAGATCACTACAGCTTCGTGGGCCACTGCCTCAACCTTAATTTCAGGGTGGGGCGGGTTGGCCTCAACTCCTGAATAAGTTAAGCCAAACAATTATAGCAAGAAACTATAAAATAAGTGAAATGCCGTGAATTATAAAGCACTAATCAAAGATCTTGCCGGGATTCATGATATGGTTAGGATCGAAATGATCTTTGATCCCTCTCATGAGAGAGATCTCTTCCTCACTCAGGACATAGGACAGATAAGGTTTTTTAATGATCCCTATCCCATGCTCCCCAGAGATTTTGCCTTCCCTCATCCTGCAATCTCTGTAGAGCTCTTCCCGGACTTTGGCCAGCTTATCCTTCCATTCCTTCTCTGGGAGAGGAATGATTGTTCCGTTCTCATACCGGGCTTTCATGATGTGGGTATGGACGTTTCCGTCGGCCGCATGTCCAAAAGTGGGCAACCAGATCTGCAGATCTTTCGAAACCTCATGAACTCGTTTGACATGCTGGGCAATTTCTGCCCTGGGAACGACAATATCCAATATTTCCAGAGTGTGCACCTTTATGGCTTCATAGATCTTACTCCGGATTTCCAAAACCTGCTCTTGTTTTTTTGGATTATCTGCAACAAAAACATCCAGGGCCTCTTTTTCCATGCAGATCTCCGCTATGGTCTCCGACATCTTGTCTAGCTCGTCCTCGCTCGCGGCATCGATGATGATCAACAGAAAGGTCTCCCCCACAGAGACCGGCCACTGTTTTTTCAAAAACTTGGACGTAATATCGATGACATCCCTGGGAACGAACTCTACAGCCAGAGGGAGAATCTTGTGCTGGATCAAATGAGGCACGGTTTCGATAGCTTTTTCCAGATTATCATAAGGAATGATGAGAGAACGTGTCACTTCAGGAATGGGCATCAACTGAATGATGGCCCTAGTGATGACCCCGAGAGTCCCTTCGGAACCTATAAAAAGATTCACCAGGTTGTAGCCTGTGCTCGTCTTCATCAACTTTCCCCCGGGTTGGATGATCTTACCCGAAGGCAGGACAACTTCTAACCCCCGGATGTAGTTCCGGATCACACCGTATTTAACAGCGCGGGCCCCACCGGCATTTGTGGCGATAACACCTCCCACCATGGCACTCTCTTCACCGGGATGAGGCGGAAAAAAAAGCCCGGTCTCTTCCACGGCTTCATAAAAATCCATCAGCCGCACACCCGCTTCCACCACTGCCATCTGGTTTTCGATGTCCACTTCCAAGATCCGGTTCATTTTTTCCAGTGACAGCAGAATACCACCGAAGGAGGGCACGCACCCACCACAAAGCCCCGTTGCTCCTCCACGTGGGGTCACAGGGATATTTTCTCTGTTGGCGAGTTTTAGGGCTTCTGCAATCTCTTCAGTGGAACCGGGTTTTATCACGACCTCTGGAAACTCGGAGATATCTGAAAGGGAAAATTCATCGTGGCTATAGTCTATCATTTCTTCCCTGTCGATTAGCATGTTTTCCCGCCCGACGATTCTTCCCAATTCTTCAAGGACTTCTTTGCTAACTTTGTTGTACACAGTATCTCTCCTATTTAATGGTTCGCTCGCGTTGCGGGCCTTACATGCAAAATGGGGACTGGCTCCGATATTCCGATAGAAAATGAGGTGCCTGTACCCAATTTCATCCGCTCCATTCCCTCAATGGACCGTTCCGTGTAGGGTCTGTTCCCCGAACGGACCGTTTGGGAAACGATCCCTACATCGTTTCACGTTTTATGTGCTATATCTCACGTTTTACGTTTTAAGTTTTGCAGCCCACATTTTGTGTTTTGCGATTTACGGCCCACATTTCATTTTTTAGGTTTTCGAATATTTTTTTAAAATCACAGCAGGAATGTTTGCCTTGCGGACCAATTCATTGAATGCAGGAAGATCAAATTCTAAAACAGCTTTGAGCTTTTCGATCTCCACGTCAGCTTTGACAGACAATTCTTCAAATACGGAGTAAGACTGCTCCGTCGGCTCAGCATCGGCACTGGATACAACCCCGATCAGAGCAGCGATCTTGTTATCGAGCAGAATTGGATAATTGAGTGGATCCTGTCCACTTTTGGACTTGGACTGGATGAGCACATCCTCAACCTCTTTGAGTTTTCCCTTCAAACTCTCTCCGGCTTTTTCGATCTCACCTACATCAGGATCATCCTTGATCTTTTTAAGAAGGTCATCGACCTGCTTCCTGACTGTGCGGAGATGATTGATGGATAAGTTGACTTCAGTCAACTTGTCACGGATCTTGATCAGAAGATCAAATTGTGCCTGAAAATCTTTCAGTGAGGTTTCAAGGCGGGGATCTTTTTTCCACTCCCATGACTCGGTCAGAGATGTATCATCGACTGTTAATTTCACCTGATAGACTCCGGGCACAGACAAGGGACCGTTGAGCCTCCCCGCCCAAAGAATAGCATCCGGTACGCTTTTGGCATCCTCATATCGCATATCCCAGACGAACCGGTTCATCCCGGCCTCTGCCGTCACATTTGCGACTCTTCGTCCTCTCGATCTCTCCCCTGGGGGGTCTGCGCTCTCTTTATCCTCTTTTTTGCTCGTAAATTTTTTGATGAGTAGACCTTCAGAATCAAGAAATTCAAGTGATACACCACCATCTGGCTTCTCCTTGAGATAATAGAAAATCACAGAGCCATTGGGTGGGTTTTGGCCGACATGGGGCCTTGGAAAGTCACTCCCGCTCATGCGGAAGGAATCCCGCGGCTTGAACAGAAATACATCGGATTTGCTAATCTCTTCGGTTAGCTGATGAAGCGGTGTAAGGTCGTCCAGGATCCAGAAGGAGCGCCCATGAGTTCCTACGACCAGGTCGTCTTCCTTCACGACCATATCATGGATCGGAACAACAGGGAGATTGAGCCGGAGGGATTGCCAGCGGGCGCCGTCATCGAAGGACACAAAAACCCCAATTTCCGTTCCTGCATAGAGAAGGCCTTTTCTCTTCGGGTCCTCTCTCACGACGCGGACAAACGTGTTCTCCGGTAAGCCATTCGTGATCTTTTTCCAGGTTTTTCCAAAATCTTCGGTCTTGTAGACGTAGGGCCCGAAGTCGTCCAATTCGTGCCTGTCAACAGCAAGATAGGCCGTCCCTGCATCAAATGTCGAGGCTTCGACCATGCTGATCAAGCTCCACTCCGGAATCTCTTTGGGTGTGATGTTCGTCCAGTTTTTGCCCCCATCCCTTGTGATATGAACTAGGCCATCATCCGTCCCAACCCACAAGATGTTCGGATCGTGGAAAGACTCGGCCACTGAAAAAATCGTGCAGTAATACTCCACACTGGTGTCATCATGGGTGATCGGCCCACCCGATTTTTGCTGTTTTGACTTGTCGTTTGTGGAGAGATCCGGGCTGATGACCTCCCAGCTCTGTCCTTCATTGGTCGTCTTAAACAGGACCTGCGCCGCATGATAGAGGACGTCAGAGTCGAATCTCGAGACAACGATAGGGGCCGTCCACTGGAAACGGTACTTCAGGTCCTTCGCGCCCCACCCCATCGGATTCTCGGGCCAGGCAGTGATCACCCTCTCTTGCCTGGTTTTATGATCCCAGCGTGTGATGAGGCCTCCATAACTCCCGGCATATACGATATCGGGGTTGTCATGACGCGGAGCGATATGACCACTCTCCCCTCCTCCCACAGAATGCCAGTCCGGCTTGTCAATACCACCTTCAGTGGTGCGACTGGCGATCCGGACAGTGCTGTTATCCTGTTGTGCGCCATAGATCCTGTATGGAAAGGAGTTATCAGTCGTCACATGGTAGAACTGAGCCGTGGGTTGATTGTCCTGAGCTGTCCAGGACACACCGCCATTGTAGCTGACATTTGCGCCGCCATCATTCCCGTTGATCATCCGCTCGGGATTCCCGGGATCGATCCAAAGGTCATGGTTGTCTCCATGCGGAACACGGATAGAAGTGTATGTTTTTCCGGCATCCACCGAACGGTAGAGGTCAGTATTGAGCACATAAACCGTATTGGCGTTTTTGGGATCGGCATATATCCGGCTGTAGTACCACGCGCGCTGGCGCAGACGGCGATCTTCATTCTTCTTCACCCAAGTCTCACCACCATCATCCGACTGGAAGACACCTCCATCCTCAGCTTCGACAATAGCCCAAACCAAGTCTCTTTGTGCACCCGATACAGCCACACCGATCTTACCGAGGATACCTTTCGGGAGTCCTTTGTTGAGGGAGATCTCTGTCCATGTGTCCCCGCCATCAACGGATTTGAAGAGCCCACTTCCCTCACCGCCGCTTGTCATGCTGTGAGACGTCCGTGACGCCTCCCAAATGGCGGCATACAAAACCCTCGGATTAAACGGGTCCAAGATGAGGTCGATGGCTCCGGCCTTATCACTGCGGAAGAGGATCTTCTCCCATGTTTTCCCTCCGTCCTTTGACCGGAACACGCCCCGTTCATCGTTTGGACCATAGATATGGCCCAACGCCGCCACATAGACCAGATCCGGGTCCCTTGGATGTACCCTGATCCTCGATATCTGACTCGTATCGGACAAACCGATGTGCACCCAGGTCTTTCCGGCATCTGTGGATTTATACATGCCATCTCCATGAGAGACATTTCCCCTGATCGGAGCCTCTCCCATTCCCACATAGACCACATTGTGATCCCATTCAGAAACTGCAATAGCTCCCACAGAGCCTGTATTGAAAAAACCATCAGAGACGGGTTTCCAGTCTAACCCTCCATCCTCGGATTTCCATACTCCACCACCTGTTGCACCCAGGTAATAAGCATGGGGAAGACTGGGGATGCCAGTGACCGCTGTCACTCTCCCTCCACGGTAAGGCCCGATACAGCGCCACTTCATAGCCTTGTAGAGAGCCTCATCATATGTTGACTGTTTTCCCGAAGACTTTTCGACACTCCAGCTCATGCTAGTGAACAATCCAAAGAGAAAAACAAAAATCAGACAGAGAAGCATTTTGCTTTCGGCCAATCTCACCATTTTGGTCGATCTCATCTCAAACCTCCTCCCTAATCACCTTTAACATTTCACGTTTAGCATTTTACGTTTGGCTTTTTACTTTAACTTATGCCAATGAAACTTACTTTGTTTCATGTCTTTCGTTTTACGTCTTTGACTGTGATCCTCCGGCCTCTGGCGTTTTTACAGGTCTCCCTCTGCGCCTTCCTCTGAAAGCCATCACAATAAATGGTGGAGCAACGATAGTTGTCAGCAGAGACATTCCCAGGACGACCGTATACATATCCTGTGAGATCGTAGCAAGCTTGATGCCAACAAGACCCACAATAATCCCCACCTCGCCCCTTGGAATCATACACACGCCTGTTTGTAAACGCGTCTTCCTGTCCTCATTCAAACAGCCAAGATACGCTCCTGCCATTTTGCTCACCACAGCGATGAGAGTGATAAAGAGCGTTAAAAAGAGCAAGCTTGGGGAGAGGAAGGCTCTAGGATCCAGATGGGCACCCATCATCACGAAAAAGAAGGGCAATAGAAACTCATTCACATATTTGACCTTATTCTCCAGGTCGTACACGCCGGCGAGTTCATCGATCATGATACCGGCCATAAAAGCTCCGATGATGGCTGCAAGCCCGATCACATCTGCCAGCTCGGCCAGCCCCAAGCAAAGGATCACAGATACGACAAAAGGCGCCTCAGGGATATTCAGCCGCTCCACCGACTTCCGGGTCCGGCGTGCAAGCCGCGGCCCCCATATGGTCAGGAATCCTACAAAAATCAGAGACTCGATGACCAGAAGAACAAATTCCACAACATCAAACTGTTTCTGAGCCAGGCCCTTCACTAAGGCCAATACAGTGAGTGCCAGAATATCATCTAGAACAGCAGCTCCCAGTATGATGGAGGCAACCTTATGTTTGATCAGACCCAATTCCTGAAGGACTTTAACAGATATCCCAACGCTGGTCGCCAGAATGGCGGTTGCGATAAACAGGCTTTCCACTATCTCATATCCGAGGAAGAGCATCGCTCCAAGCCCCATCACCAGTGGGAATATCACACCAAGAATGCCCACGAGGATCGCAGTGCGGCCTACAGCGAAAAGATCTTTGACGCGGATCTCCAATCCCACATAGAACATGAGGAAGACCACACCGATCTCGGAAAAGGACATCAAAACGTGGTTGGACGTACTGATGACTCCCAGCACATACGGCCCCAGGAGCACTCCTGCAATGATCTCACCGACAATGCCTGGCATTCTGAGCCGGACACTCAGCTCTCCGAGAATTTTGGCAGAAGTAAAAATTATGAAGAAATAGAAAAGTAAATTGCCGTTTTCCACCTTAGTCTACTCTCTTCTCCATTCTTCTCTGATTTGTAAAAGCTTTATAAAACAATAGTCCTCCCCCTGTCAAATGCAGGAAAATGGGGACTGTCACCTTTTTCCAGGGGTAATCAAAAAAGGGGACTGTCACCTTTTTTATCCAAATGGTCAGTTTGGGAAACATCCCTACTCACCAACACGAAGCTGCAAAGGCAAAAAAACCATGATCTGTGGCTTTCCCTTGTATGTTTCCAGAAAACCTCTTACAGATATACCCCTTCCTTCCACGTCCCTGATCTGTGGAAATAAAGAGATTTGTGCGCGCGGAATGATTGCTGAGAAATCTCCCGAAGAATTTAAATACACAAAATTCCCCCGTGTTCTGACATCCACGCACAAATATTTCACAGACAAGAGCTTTCCGACATGGCCGAGTGTGTCTTTTGCCGCAATGGTTAAAGGAGGCTCTTTCTTCCAGAAGCCTTTTTCGAGATCCCTGGCCTGTCTTTCGGCTGAAATAAAACGTTTTTTGTACTCCCTTTTGAAGGGAAACTTGGTAAAGGCAGAGGCATATCCCTCTTTCAGGATGAATTCATTAAAGAGCCCCACCTCTTCCGTCCACACATAAACCAGCAGCCTGCCATATTTATCCACACGCTCCCAATCATATTCAATTTTTACGCGTTTATGGTAAAGGTGAAAAAAAGCGAATCTCTTCGCCGTGTAAGCAAGGAATCTCACCTCATCCCTCTCATCCTCTATCTCGGGGGAATCGATGCCGATGAGCCTTGCTTTCTGCACTTGTCCATTTTCAAATTTAACTTTGATCGTATCCCCATCATACACAACAATCACTTGTCCGGTATCCCCGGGGGGAGATCGGTCAAACCAAGTATCGGTGATTGCTGATCGACTGCCAAAAAAGATAAAAAACAGGATAGACAGAAAAACAGAAAGTCCTGTTGTGATCCGTTTTCTACGTATCATATGGATGAAGCTATCAATATCGGTCCGTTCGGGGAACGGACCCTACATGATAAATGGGAACTGGCTCCGATATTCCGATAAGGAATGAGGTGCCTGTACCCATTTTCGTCCGGTCAGCCCGGGGGGCTAATCCTACATCGTTTTACGACACTATTTTTTATTTTTTCCGGCCGTTGATGAGGGATTTGACAGCATCCTGGATGTGCCGGGCGCTTATTCCGTACTTATCCAGGAGTTCATCGGGTTGTCCCGACCTTGGAAGATCCTTGACAGCCAGGTGAACCATCTCGGTGTGTTCCTCAAGGGCTGAGGATACGGCATCGCCTAATCCTCCCTCCTCAAAGTGGTCCTCAACGACGACAACATATCCGCCCGTCTTTTTAACGGCCCGCGAGATACTTTCCCCATCTATAGGAGATACCGAATAGGCATCGATCACGCAAACACAAATTCCATCCTTCTTAAGCGCCTCATAAGCCTTAAGCGCCTCATGAAGAGTAACTCCCGCTCCGATAACCGTCACGACATCCTTGCTGTTCTTTTTCAAGACCTTGGATCCCCCGATGGGAAATTTTTCATTCCTGTCGTAGATCAACGGCGTTCCAGGTCTCGACGTTCTGAGATAGGACATTCCTTTGTGTTTGGCCAATTCGTAGACACAGGCTTCCGCAGAATAAGCATCCGAAGGATAGAGCACCACACACCCTGGGATCGGGCGAAAAATAGCGATGTCCTCAAGGCCCATCTGTGAAGGACCATCCGCACCGATACTCACGCCCACATGAGAGCCCACTACTTTGAGGTTGGCAAAAGAATAAGCCGCCATTCGGATCTGGTCGTGGGCCCTGCTCAAGAAAGCTGCAAACGTAGCAAGAAAAGGGATGTATCCCTTGGCTCCCAACCCAATACCCACACCCACCATGTTTTGCTCAGCTATGTATACTTGGAATGACCTCTTGGGGAAAGCTTTGAAAAAATCATCGGCATAAGTGGAATTTTGTACATCCCCATCTATACAAACAACCGCATCGTTGATCTTGCCCAGGTTCTTGAGAGCATTGCCGTATGCACGTCTTGTGGCCGTAGCTTTCTCATAGAGGTTCCGTTTGAAGTTGGTTTTTTTGGACAGTTGAGGGCCTTGGACTTTTTTGGGCTTTTTGACGAACTTCTTCGCATCGATCTCTGGCATAGGGCCTATCTCCTCTAGCGCCCGCATCAATTCATCTACTTTGAGCGGTTTCCCGTGCCAACCATCCTTATCTTCCAGAAAAGAAACGCCTTTCCCTTTAAGAGTCTTTGCTAGGATGACAGCCGGCTTCTTCGATTGTCTTGCCTTCTCAAAAGCACGGAGGATCTCTCCGATTCTATGCCCATTGATCTTATACACATCCCAGCCAAAGGCTTTGAATCGTTTTTCATATGCATTGATGTCATGACCGAACATCGTGGCCTCTGACTGACCCAACCTGTTGATGTCAACGATAGCGCAAAGGTTATCGAGACCCAGATCCGAAGCCAGATTGGCAGCTTCCCAAACTGATCCCTCGGCACACTCTCCATCCCCCATTATCACGTAAACTCTACGCCGTGATTTTCCAAGTTTCATGGCGATCGCAAGGCCAACACCGACTGAAAGGCCTTGACCGAGAGAACCTGTAGCTGCTTTCACCCACTTCATTCGAGGAGTGGGATGCCCTTCAAGAACGCTCGTGATCTTTCTCAAGTTCATCAGGCTTTTTATGGGAAAAATCCCTGCCTCAGCATAGGCAGCCCATAGAATTGGTGCTGCATGCCCCTTGGACAGCACCAGTTCATCATTGGCCCAATCAAAAGGGTCAGCGATGTTGTATGTCATCTCATCGAAAAAGAGACAAGACATGATATCTGCTATGGATAAACAGGAGGTCGGATGCCCCGAGCCTGCTCTGCTGGTCGTTTTCAGTGAATGAATGCGTAATCTTTTTGCTATTTTCTCTAAAGCGTCTCTTTTTTCCATGCGGTCTTTCCCTCCTTACTATACACGATTATGCCAATCATGAATTATTCATAAAATCTGTGTTAATGATTATGGGAAACATAATGCAGAAAAGCTCTGAAATTTGTTCCGATATCCTTCAACTGCTCTATCTTGATAGATATTCAAATTTAAAGAGAGCCTATTATAATAACTTCTTTTCACCATCTCAACATTATTATGAATTATTCATAAAATCTTCCGATAAATTTTCTTTCTTTCAAAGAATATCGCATTTTGTCGCTTTATGTCGTATAATGTTGTGTTTTGTCCAGAGTTGAGTAAAAAGTAAGAAGAATTGAGTTCACCTGAACTTAAAAATGCTTGAGAAAGACATTTTAGAATCCTGGAAAGAGATCGCCAGATATCTGTACCGGGATGTTCGCACATGTCAGCGCTGGGAACGAGAACTGGGACTTCCTGTCCAAAGGCTCGATGATTCTCCCAAGGCTCGCGTCTTCGCCTACAAAGAGGATATCGACTGCTGGCTAAAAGAAAAACAAAACACAAAAGAAACAATCCTCACAAAAATCCTTCCGAAGAGAAGAAAAACGGTATTCCTGTTTGGAGCGGCTTCGATCGTTGTGGTATGTGTTGTATTATTTCTCGGTTATTATTTTTTACGAGATCGCATCCCCACACACTTTAAGATCCAGGATTCGAAATTCATTGTCCTCAATAAAAACAACAGAGTCATCTGGGAATACGATACTGGCCTCAAAGAATTAGAAACAACGGCCATTTACAAAGACCACTTTCAGTTCAAAAAAAAGTCACCTGAGCGCCCATGGTACTATCAACCATATCTCATGATCCAGGATATCGATGGAACGGAATCGATAGAAGTCCTCTTCACAATCCAAACCACCACAGAAAAAAACGAGGGCCACCTCATCTGCTTTTCGGATAAAGGAGAAATTCTCTGGGATTATCACGCGGGCCGCAGAATGACATATGGATCGAAGGAATATTCCGCGGACTACAAAATATCCGCTATCGGGGTCGAAGATTTTGAAGGAGACGGATCGAAAGAGATACTCGTTATAGGAAGGCATATCCCCTATTTTCCTACGCAGATCACTCTTCTCGACAGCCAAGGAAATAAATTGGGAGAGTACTGGCATTCCGGAGGGATCGCGGATTTTGCCTTTATTGACCTTGACAAAGATGGCATCAAAGAAATTTTGCTTTCCGGGCTTAATAACGAATGGCGGTCTCCCTGTTGTGCTGTCCTAGATTTTAAACAATTTAAGGGGGCGTCTCCCCAAATCAAGGATTATTATACTTGCAAAGATGTAGAATCAGGATTCGAGAAGTATTATCTCCTTTTTCCCCGCAATTCTCTTGATCTAGCGATAAACCTGAACAATGCGATCTGTGAGATCGATCATTTTGAAAACGATATCGTCACATTCCGATCTAAATTTGCTTCTATAATCTATGAATTGGATCACAGCATGACCCTGGTCGGGATCGACCTGACTCACAGTTTTATGAATGACTACGAGGACTTCAAAAAAGAGGGAAAGATCCATCTGAGCATGGATCAGATCCGGCAAGAAATCCTCAGCCAGGGAATCCAATATTTCGATGGTGAAGGCTGGATAAAGAATGCGACCCCAACAAAGTTCTGGAAGAGAAAAGTCTCCTCTTCTCCGAACGAAGACACGCCTTAGGGTTGGGACTGGAGTGATTTTTCATACCAGATGCTTGTGAATTTTTCTTTAAATCCCAAAGAGTCGTAAAGAGCAAAAGCCGGACGATTCTCCTCATCTACGGTTAATTCCACAGTTCTATACTCTTTGTCTCTCATGTCCTCAAGGCCGATCCTCAAAAGCTTTTTGCCCAGACCTCTCCCCTGAAACTCAGGAGCAATGCCGAACATGTGGATGCGTCCCTTTTTCAGCGCGGGATCGCTCCCCACACTTGGATGCGCCCAGAGATAACCGATCACTTCTGTTTCATCTTTGAGTAGCAAGACATCATTCACTCGACATTGAATAAGACCCAGGTAGTATTTGATGTCTATAGCGGAATTTGGAGAAAATCCCCAACTCCCTGTAAAGATCCGATTCTGGAGATCTGCAAGAAGCCGCTCATCGTCTTCATTAAAATGCGCCACTTGGCCTATTTCAGGCTCTTCACTGAGCATATGGGCAGGCTCGAGATCTCTCTCCAATTCAACGTGCACTCGCACGGGTGAAAAACCGGATTCCGTAAAAAAGACTCTGCCTTCTCTGAAATTTTCATGAAGACAGACATGGATCTTGTCTCCAACGATATCCTGACATCGGTGGTTTCCTCTCTCCCACAAGGCCGAAGCCACTTTTTGATAGGGAAAATTATGGTGGACATGACAGTTCAAGACAATTCTTTTGATCTTATGCTCAGAAATAATTAGCAGAAGCCCTACGACAGTATCACCCATTTCAGCAACAAAAAGATCCCGTTTGGGATTGAAGTTAGGCTTAAGAAGGATCTTCTCTAAAAATCGGTGTCCCTTATTTTTTGATCGAAAAATTCCGCCGACCGTCTCTCTATAAAAATCCGCAAGTTTTGTGAACAAATCATCGGAGTAATTTCTGACTGCATATTCCATAGTTCTTAGTATTCAATACGATGTAGGGTCAGCACCCCGTGCGGACCGTTTGGGAAACCGTCCCTACCTGAATGAGCAATAATGTGTATCGACATTTTTTATGCATAATTCAGGAGAATAAAGAATTGTAACAGAGTAGACAATATTATACAATTTCCGAAGCACAACACATCAAAGGTCCAACATGGAAAATAAAAAGGCAGATGTCCTGGTTATTTCACCCCATCCTGACGATGCTGAATTCGGTGCGGCGGGTTCTGTTG
>Ga0307379_10005872_pt1 | contig 16995 bp, 12 predicted proteins | sample UN2MG_FD_202237 | JGI IMG/M metagenome (GOLD analysis project Ga0307379, IMG submission 202237) | Soil microbial communities from Risofladan, Vaasa, Finland - UN-2 | ecosystem: Environmental > Terrestrial > Soil > Coastal area > Acid sulfate soil | place: Finland: Risofladan, Vaasa | collected... | reverse complement strand
CTATTTTCTTTCTCGTTCCGCCATCTCAGCGCTTCCGGCTCAGGACTTCCACATCGGGCCAGTTCGTGAGATGCTTCAAGCAGTTGACTTGGCCCAACTGGAAACGGATTTGCGGTCCTGTGCCGTTGTTATAGTGGAGCTATTCTCCGACCTTTGGCCGGGACTCATCAAGAGGCTTGAAGACCGCTTGAGTTGCCCCGTCCCATCTGTGTCGCTCTTCATGACCTCTATTGACCCTCAAGTCGTTCGTGGTATGCCCGAGGCCCTACGGGCCAGTTTTATCGAATCTGAGGTTGTACGGATACTGACCGCCCGAGGGAAAGACGAACCAGACAAAGTGGCATTGAGAGCACGCTCGGCCGTGCAAGAAATACTTGAAGCGATTGGTCCAGACGGTCACATACTCTACTCACGAGTTTTCCTTTCCTCCCCAGAGGGTCCGGATGGGCAAGATGAATGGACTAGTCAAGCCAGTCCCATTGGGCGAGCGAAGCAAGTGCTTGACGACTTCATCGGATTCTTCAGGTCGGTGCCACAATGAAGGGGACGCCGACAAGGCGCTACGACATATCAACTTGCGCCGCGCAGTGGCCGACTGAGGTTGAGATCCAACGGCAGGCCAGATGATTACCTGGAAATCCACGATGCAGAGGCAAGAATGAGCTTCTTCACCACGTTACTGGACGATGTGCGCCGCGGCGAGAATATCGATCTCTACGCGGCATTGCTCCTGGCGGTCACCCTAGCTCTTCTCACACTTCTAGGCGTTGACCCCGGGCGATTCACCGCGCCTCTGTCACTGACAGTGATGGCCCTCATCGCTTATTCACTTCTGAACATCAGGAAATTCATTGCGAGTGTTTCTCATGGTCACGCGCCGATAGACCATGTCCTGCACCAGGATTGGGCAGATGACGAGATAAAACAAAGGCTTCAGGACTGCAACGACCTGCTACTGATAGGACCGATTCTACTTCGTGCCACGAAGAACTACTATGCCATGTACCAAGAGAAACTCAAACATCGTGCCCAAATTCGTGTACTGCTTGTGAACCCTGACCACGTCGCCGCGGACATCATCGCCACTCGGCCACACTCCGACGTCGACGTTGAACGAACCAAATCAGAGATAAGAGCCTCGCTTCAGTCCTGGCAGCGTCTCAAGGAAACCAGCGGAGGATGCCTAGAACTGCGTGTCGTTGATTATCCCCTATCATATGGTGGATTCTTCTTTGACAGTGACGATCCGACTGGCTCGATATACATCCGGTATTATCCATATAAGATGCGCGACGATACGAGACCTCGCCTCGTACTGTACGCTACTGATGTATACTGGTTCGCCTTTTACCGCGAAGAAGCTGCGGCGCTCTGGGCAAGCGCGCATCCGTGGGTCAACAAGTAAAGTGCGTACACATCACAATGAATTCCGGAGAACTGAAGCTGCGACTGCTCTTGGTGGGGCTACGTGTAGACTTCGACGCTTTAGCACGATGTTCCTACAAGAGTGACAAGCATTTTCACAACGACAGACATGTCGTGTCGCCGTGGAATATCAACAGGATACCACAAGAGATTATATTGAAGTGTGGCCGCGAGAGTATCTGTGTAAGTGTATTGATTCGGCCACAATCGCGGTACTTACTTACCAAGGACGCCGACGGGCTCTGCATTAAGGAAGGAGCTACTCGCATTGATGTTGCTGTGGCTTTGCCCCCCGAACCCTTGTTCTGGTCTGAGACAACACGGGACGGCATTTCAGTATCCGACATTCTCAGCCTGCCCGGTCTGAACGAACTGAGCCTCTGGACGTGGCATGATTGCGCTCTCCAGCGGCGAGGCAAGGGCTGCGCGTTCTGTAGGACGACGCATACTGCGGCTAGATTCGGGAGGCTCACGGGCTCCCCATTGCTTAATTCGGCGCTCGTCGAGTCTCTTGTCGCGAAGGGAGAGTTTTTCCCTTGGCATTACGACAGGTTACTCGCACGAGCGAATGATTGTATTTCTGCCGCGTTGCGTTTGGATTTTGGCGATTCACCGTATTGGTTCACCGTGATAAGCGGCGCTCTACGACATGAATTCGCTGATTTTCAGAACGAACTGTTCGCACGATTGATAGCAGACCTGCTGCGATTGAATCCTGGGCTGGATCGGGAACGTGTCGTGACGAACAGCATGATACCGAACAGCCCCGCCATGTTTCGATACGTGAGGACCAACGGCGCAGCGTACTACGCCGCCAATATGGAATTGTGGTCGGACGAGGCGCGCAGAGCAATGTGTCCTGGCAAGGCGGAGCGAGAAAGGGACAAGATAGTCGAGATGGTGTGTGAGGCAGCGTCGGTCTTTGGTGCGGGCAAGGTCTGGTGCAATTTCGTCTGTGGGTTGGAACCACTGAATGCCCAACTAGAGGCATACGATGCTTTGGGGAGGTACGGTGTGGCCTGCGGTGCGAATGTATTCCATAAGGATCCGGGAGTTGAGGTCGACTTTCACCCGAGCGTGACTGAGGAAAAAGTATTGAACTACTATAAACAGGCTGCGAAGCTTCTGCGAAAGCATGGTTTATGTCCCTGCTACTCCCAGGAGTCACGGAGATCAAGCTTGTTGTGGGAGGCGTACCACGGGTTAATATGATCAGACGCCGACTCCATCGAGCGATTTGTGTATCGCATGTCCCGGAAAGGATCTCGTTTCTTTGGAATCGGTACGAACCACCGCGTGTTGGCATCATCATCGAAGCGGGCTGCCTGCCAGTCGGGGAGATCGTCTGGTTATTGGGCGTTTTCCGCACGACACGGCAGGTGCTGCCGACCGAGGAGCAGGTCTGGCAGTGGACGGTGCGGTCCCGGCGCTGAAGACAGCCGCCAAAAAAGCGTCAAGAGAGGCGGGGCACAACAAGCAGGTGCAGACGACGCGATAACCGCGCGTGCCTGACCCGTGCCATTCAAGCGTCGAGCCCCTGTCGCAGAAAGTCATTCCTTTTCTTGGAATCCCATCAAACGACCGTATTTCGGGACTCTCGTCTCCATCCACTTCCAACGTCGCATGCGTGCCTTACGGGCGATGCCGAGAGCGATTCCCACCGATCCGGCTAACCCGTTGGCCTCCGGCGAGACGGGCAGTATGTCCGAGCGGACAATTGCCCATCTGGGGCGATTCTCGGGGCTCGTTCTTCAGCGGGCGGTTGCCGCGAGTGCGGCGGGCGTGCTCGCTGGCCCTTATGCAACACGCGGACGGTCCGGCCGCATAACAGGGTTAGCCAGGTGAAGCGGTGGCTCATCGACTCAAGGTTAGAAAAGGAGGCGATTATGGCCACGAAGAACCAACCCGTGAAAGAAGTCCGTCTCGGCCGAATCAAGGCCGTGATTTGGAAGAACCCGGGTTCCAACGGAAACGGCCCGTTGTTCAACACAACGCTGGCCCGACTCTACAAGGAACCCGAATCGGACACGTGGAAAGAGTCCCAGAGCCTCGGCCGCGACGACCTGTTGCTGGCAGCCAAGGTTCTGGGAGAGGCACATACGTGGATCTATTGTCACGCCAACGAGGAGGAGCGTTAGTTCAGTGTAGGTTCCCATACAACATCTGCATTTCGGGCCGACGCGGTTGCAACGACACGCCGGCCACCCGATGCCCGAGAGCTTACCCACTTCGGGCCAATATGACCAGCACCCCCCTACCTAATTCGGGAAAATGCGTGTCCGGGCGGCATGGTTGTCAGTTCTCCTGGGAGCATGGGGCTCCTGCGGTTCTTGGCCATAGAGGTCAATCCCCCAGCGATTTCACCAGCGCCTCCTTCGAGTCGAGGTAAAACTGAATGTCGATCTTAGTGGCTAAATCGTCGGGCAGGCTGAAAAGTTGCTTGCGGGATGACACCGGCATCAACAATGCGGTGGCCCCCTTGTCGATCGCCAGTTCGGCGATCTCGACGGCGTTGTGGATCGGGTCAATCGAGCCACCAAGGTTCAGGGCACCCGCGACGACCAAGCCACCCTTGATGCTCTTCTGAAGCAGGGCACCGCAAAGCCCTAACAGAACGGAGAGGCCCAGCCCAGAGCCGCTCCGCGGGGCATCAAACGCCCGGAGTTGCACCGAGAACTCGTGGCCCCGCGGGTCCCGGTCGCCGACCAGTTCCCTTGCCCGTGTGTAGAGATTCTGCTCGCCGTATCGGGTGCTCTCCACAAACGCCGGCGGCTGCGGACGGTTGAGGATCTTCACCCCGGAGCCCGGGCCGGACGTGACTTCGATCCGATAAAGTCCAGGATGCTCGTCCACGTTGCCTGGACTGATCGACCAGACTTGCCCCGGCGGGAGCGGATCGGTGCCAATCTCGTTCTCGCTCTGAAGTTCGGTGGTCACCACGAACTTCTCCACACCGTCAGGTCCGATCGTATAGCTGAAATGCGTGTTGCGATATTCTGCCGGGACGATCCGCTTCTGTTGCTCCTTCACACGCCGGCGGCACTCCATCGCCAGCCGAATCATCCATTCAAGGTCTTCTTCGGGGATTGTCGCGTGTGGATCCGGGTAGATCAGCTTCGCCAGCCCGCTGACGGTCTTCTGGACCGCCCACGTGTCGCGTCCGCTGAGCGCCCCGCCAATGAATACGCGGTCCTGGAGCACTGCGGCCCGTCCCACGGGGCGTAACTGGGTCCAGCACTCCGACAGAAAATCGCTGACGAGACCGAAATGATCCGTGAACAACTCCTTCGCCATCTTGGGCACGTCCCAGCCGGGAACATAGGCATGGATACGATCCATCAGCGCGGTGTCGTGCCGCATCTCCGGTGGCAGAGGCTCGAACAGGTGGCCGATCCTTTGCTGGTGCTCTACGTCGACGTCGAAGTTACCCACCATCGCGACGCAGCCATCGGCGCGGATGCTCTCCTTCCCGCGGCTGAACTCGCCCGACTCCATGTAGCCTTTCACAATGTTAATGCCGTCCTTCTTGTCGAAGGAGATCCCCGAAATCTCATCGAAGCACACGACGTCGTACTGGCAGACAAGGCCGCGCTGTCCGTTGGCGTTGTTCACGAACATCTGGGCGACAGTGGCTTTTCCGCCGGACACGAGGTGGGAATACGGCGAAATCTGCTGGAACAGGTGGCTCTTACCTGTGCCCCGTGGCCCCAGTTCGACCATGTTGTAGTTCCGCTCCACGAACGGGACGATCCGCAAGAGCATGACGTCCTGCGTCCGCTCCGAAAGCCTATCGGGTTCCAGACCGATGCTTCGCAGCAGGAACCGCTTCCAGTCCTTGGTGGTAAACTTCTCCCGACCGCGGATAAGCGTCTCCAGTGCGTCCCGTTTCGATAGCTGGATTGGACGCAGGCTCTCGACCCCAAAAGGCCGACCACCCCGCTCCTGCGCCATCGACGCATCGTACGAGAGGCTGATCTCCGCGTAGAAGCCGCCCGTCAGCATCCGCTCGTTGTCCTGGACGAGTTCCTCCGAGATGCGGATGCCTGTCAGTTGCAGGCTGGGCAACTGGACTTCGTAGGAGTCGGTCTTGTCGTTCAGGCGAGCCTTGACCAGGTCGATGATCTTCACTTCGCCCCGCTCGCGGGCCCTTGACTTAAACAATTCCTCGTCGCCGGCCTTTACGGTCCGCTGACTCATCTGTCGATCGACGATCTTCAAACCCTCGTTGATTTCCTCTTCGTCAACGCTGGCACAGTACCGCCCCAGCAGGAACTCGGCCACGTAGGTCGGCACCGGGTACTGTCCCTTGAAGCGCTGCACGAGGTCCTTGCGGACAATGAACCCATCGAACGCCTCTGCTGCCAGTCGGTCGATTGCATCAAGTTCCATGATCAGTCTTCACCACCAACTAATGTTGAACGCTTGTTTGTAACCTGACCATCCGGTGAAATGAGCACCACCACCGCCGGGTGGCCGATCTTGTCGTCATGTTTGTCTTTCACAAGCACCGACACACGCCCCTCCTCGTCCACGGGATGGGGAGTCACGAGCGAGCTAGTGACATCGGCGGCCGATGCCCGCAGGTCCACTTGCCATCCCGGTCCACCCCCCGTAACTTCGATCCTACACCGAAGGCCACGCCAGGCGATCGACTCGATCTTCGCAAGCTCCTGGACAACACCGCTGTGGACCGTGAAGCTCGGCACCAGGCACTCTTGCAGACTCAAGCCCCCGTGGTCGTATTCCAGGCCGGCCCGGAAGGCTCCGATGCCCGTCGGCACCGCCACGTGCAGGTCTCCACACCAGCCCCAGGGTACCATGGGCACGTCGACCTTGGACCCTTCGCGGACGATAGCGCACCGGCCCCACTGCGTCGCAGTCAGGTACTTGGGCATCGCGACCTTCGGCAGGCCGCCCGGCAGCAGCAGCCAGCCGTGGTCCGTGGCGATCCGAACCTCCTTCCAGCCGGCATCCAAGAGTTGTCGGATGCGATCGACGAGGCCGCGCAACTCCTCCCCGATACGGCGGGCAAGCTTGATGCCTTCTTTGTGCCCTGTTCGGTCAATGCTTCCACACTCCGTCCACGCACGGCCTGCCGGGTCGCCCGTCTCGCCCTCGGCCAGGAACTGCACTCCTTGATCCTGCAATAGGCGCTTGAAGCGATCGTGGGTGAGTGGCTTGCCGTCGGCATGAACCCGGGGTCGAAACTGTTCTTCTTGCGCATCCCCGTCGAGCTGGTCGGCCACGGGTGAGACCGCCGGCTTGGCCGTTGCCGTCACCGTAGGCATCCGAGCCCAGCCCCATGATGCCTCCGACTCCCAGCCGCGCGATTGAATCTCCGCCAGGAGTTTCTGGCCGAGGTCGAACCGCAGGCCGTCGGCGAACAGCAGGCAGCAGCCGGAGGCGATCTCCGTGACGGGCGTGGTTGCGGGATACACTGCGGCCACCAGTTTCTGGAATTGAGCCGCACCATCGGCCAGCCAGGGCTGGTAGATTGCCGCGACCGCCCCGGAGACGGCCGCCACGTCTTCAGCCCGCTCCGCGCACGCAAGGGCATCCAGCACGGTTGCATCGGCCCTCCATCCGTCCTCCACGTAGACTCTCGCAATCGTCTCAACATCGGGGCCGGTCAGTGGTCTCTTTGTTGCCTCGGCCGCAACCGCCAGATGTTCGATCGCCCGCGCCAATGGCGACCAGCCGAACTTGGCCCAGGGCCACCCGCGCCGTTCCCTGTGGCTATTCTCCAGTTCCTCGATAGCCTCCCGGGCCTTGGCATCCGACTTGTCGCCCACCCGCACAATCGCTTCGCGAAGCTCTCCTTCGAGCTTCTCGTTGTCCTGCGGCCAAGGTTCGCTATCCTCCATGAACGGCAACGTGCCCTCCTTGGCCGGTGGCCGGGCGCGTCGGAGCCAGTCTGGGATTCCCGGATAGAGCGTGGGCGCTTCGGCAAACCGGCTCCAGACGGACTGCCACGCGCCTTCCCGCCGGCCGAGCTTCTCTGCGGCGGCCAAGGCTCCTTCCTTTTTGAGATCAACGGCGTACGTCTGCCGGCACCCGATGCAGAAGGCCGACCACTTCTCGGCTTCCCAACGCCGCTGGGTTTCCTCGGGACCGTTGAGCCATTCGAGCAGATCCCGGACCGGATCGGGCGTGAGCAGGCCGTTGAGGAAACCGGCGTCGATTCGATGAACGCGCAGCCGCTCGACCGGCTCTTCAACCAGGCGGTTTAGTGCCCGGAGAATCGCCTCCTTGGTCGCCTTGTCCCGCGCGACATCCAACCCCAAACCACCGTGCTGCGATTTGAGGAAGGCGCAGATCGTCCAGTCCTTGGCGCTCACCTGTGTCCAGAAGACGCCTCGGTATTGAAGTTCGGCCAGGGGCTGGAGTTCCTCAGCGCAGTCTTCCACCGCCCGAAGCTCCTGCCGGCTGATCCCCGGCAGGTACAGGATGGGCACCGCGTCGTCGGGAATCTCCGGCTCGGGGAGCTTGCGGGCAATCACGCAGCGAAGCCAAATGGCCGGCCCGCTCCGCTTGTCTGGGGCGTAGTCACCCAGCACGAGGAGTTGCGGCAAACGATCCTGGATGCGGGACACCAGCGGTTCCCACAGCCGGTCGTTGTCGGTCCACAGGATCACCGTGGGCTGGACCTGGTCGTTTGGGTTGTAACGCGCCGCGTGGATCAACGATGCCACGATGGCGTCGAAGACCGTGCCGCTGTTCGTCGTGCCGCCGTCAGGCATGGTGTGTGTCACTCCTATTCTCACTTGGCGGATCGGGCAGCGCGCTTCACTTCGTTGGAATAGTGGCAGTCGTTCCAGCGGTTGCCGTCGAAGGCGGGGCCGCCTGTGAAGTCTGGGGTTTTTTCGTCCCAGACCCAGAACCAGGGGTATTGATCTTTGGGACGTTCGGGCTCCTTGCCGCGGTCTTTCTTCCACTTGATCTTGGGGTTCTTGCGCAGGACGCCGGCGGTGACGAAGGGGCGGATGTTGACCCGGACGCCGTCGTTGAGGTCGGGGTCCCAGCCGATGGGCTGCTCTTCCAGCGGTTTCCAGCGGACGAAGATGTCGTAGGGTGGCTCACCCGCGAGGATCAGCTTGAGGCGGTCTTGGAGTTTCTCGGCGTCCTGTCGACGGCCTTCGGCGCCGCTCTCGTTGCGGCTCTCGCCCGCCTTCTGCCGGGCGATCCAGTCGCCGAGGTGCGTGTAGATCAGCTTCTCCAGGAGCCTGCGGTCGAGCTTGTGGTAGTTGACCAGGGCGTGGAAACCGTCCTTCTTCCGCCCGTCCCAGATATGCCAAACGAATGGACGCTGGTGGAAGAGTTTGCAGTGCTCGTCGAAGAAACCGTCGCGGAGCCAATCGTCGAGGTTGCAGTCGGGCTTGACGCCGCAAGCAGCCAGCAGCGCCAACAGGCGGTCGGCCGCGGGCTCCTCGCCACTTACGGCAGGGATGCAAACGATGCCGTCTGCATCCGCCAGCTTTTCCAGACCATCCGGGCCGAGAGCCGGGCAATCGGGAAAACTTGAACCGGTCTGGCGCGGCCACTGGTAGCCGAGCAACCGGGCCACCGCCACGTGCAAGGGCTGGTCTGAACCTTTGGGCTGCCCGTTGAACAGCCATTGCGTCGGGTCGCTGGAAAACGGCTTCGGCAAGCCGTTCGGATATTTCTCCGCCGCCACCTTCTGCCAGTGCGCCAGGTCGAAGGGGACTTCAGCCAGGACCGCAGTGGAGAGAGCCAGCGCAGGATTATTCTTGCGAACATCCTCCCGAAATTGCCCCGATAGACAGTAGCAGACTGTCGGGAGCAGATGTTCGTCTTTGCTCGGCATCAGCACAGAAACGGACTGGTCGAAGATAGTCCCCAAAAACAAATGTGAATGAAGGTCGCTCATTCGACTAACCGCGACACCAACTCTTCCCCATGCTTCTTCGCCGCGTCTCCAACTTCCTCCAAGCCTTCCATCAAGCGATTCGACGAACTCAAAGAACTGCCCTTTGCCGTCTTCCCACAGAAAGACAGAGTCCAATCCGTCAAATAGCTTTCCACCCAACCCGGCGGTCTGTTGGAGAACCCATCCATTCTTTACTGACGGCAACTCCCAGAACTTGATAAGAAACCGCATTGAGTCCCCACAGTTAATTCCTGCGTATGGGTGAAGATAAGTTTCGAGAAGTGGATGGTCAGCCAAATGTTCTGTGATAATTCTACTGCCCGGATTCCTCTCTTGTGCTTTCTGTGAAACTAACTGCACCTCTCCATCGCGTAGACAATCTGCCTTAGCTGTAGTTGAATTAGCTTTCGACGCGTCGACCGCAGCAAAGCAACGCTCCTTTTCCGGCTGACTCAAACTGTGAGTCACGAGCGCTACGTTTACGACTTCGCCACCAATAGTCTCAAATGCTCCAGCCCCTAATTTAGCCACACTGTTCCATTCCGTGGCCTTCAGGAGACTCAAGCGTAGTCCCTTGTATGTCGGCAAGTGAAACCAGTTCTGCGGTGTAACGAGTGCAGTGCTACAACCTGTGGCACAGACTTCGAGACAGCGTTCCACGAAGCACGTCGCAAGGTCAGCTTTCGCTTCAGGGTGAACGTGCGCGCAGTAATCTTGTAGCACTTCGTCCTGCTTGGCGCGCCCGAGGTAAGGCACGTTGGTGGCGACGAGCGTGAACTGGCCGGCGAGAATTTCCGCCGCCTTGGCCAGGCCGCGCGCGGTCACGGCCATTTCATGCGCGGTGTCGTCCTGGGTCTCCTGCGCCAGCGCCTTTTCCAGCAGCGGCTGGAGTTCATGGAACGCGGCCTCCAGCAAATCGCCCTCGCCGGCGCGCGGGTTGATGAGGCTGCCCAGCACCGCCGCCTTTTGGAACAGCCGGTAAAGCCGCTCCATGCCGTTCTTGAGCTTCTCGTCTTTGCCGGCCATCGCCAGCCAGTCGGCTTCGCGGGTGTTCGGCGCGAGGCCGGAGCAGGCCAGGTTCATCGCCGGCAGCGGGCGATGGCCCACGCGCCGCCACGCGGCCAGCGCCAGGTTGAACGCGCCAATCTGCGTGCAGCGTGGGTCAATCTCCAAACCGAACAGGTTGTCGCGGATGACCGCCGCCACCGCCGCCGCTTCGTCCAGCGTTTCCTCCGCCATGCGCAAGGCCACGAGCCGCTCGAACATCGCCACCACGAAATGCCCGCTCCCCATGCACGGGTCGAGGCATTTGAGTTCCTGCGCCGTCTTCGGCCATCCGTCGAACGTGCCGGCGGCGGGTGTCCACTTGCCGTCCTTGCCTTGGATAAAGCGGAGATATTTCCACGACACACACGGTAGCGCCACCGCCTCGCGGAGGTCGTCTTCGCTCTGGGCGTTTTCATCCACCTTGGGATTCGCGGCGAGGACTTTACCGGCGTGCCACGCGCCGAGCGTGTTGTCCAAGAGGAAGTCCACCATGTAATCTTCGGTGAACAGTTGCGTGACCGCCGGGAGTTCGTCCGCGCCAATCTTGTTGCCGGACTTATTAACCCGCTCCTTCTCCTTGCTTTGCCAGAATTGGTAACACCAGCCCAGGCTGTCGCTCGCCGTAAAGACCTCGGCCGGGAGCCCGGCCAAGAGTTTCTCCATCGCCTGCTTGTCCTCGGGTGCGTACACAACTTGCAGGAGCGGATCGTCTGCCCGGAAAACCTGCGGTAGCATCCGCGAGGCGTAGCGGGCGGCCAGCGTCCAGCCGTTCGTGCCTTCCTCCGCGGCCAACTCCTCACACTCCTCCAGCGTCACGGCGACACCGTCGGGGTGCATCAAGAGTTGGTTTTCGGCCAGGAAGCGGGCAAACAGCATCTCGTGCCAATACTCGTAGGCACACTCGCTCAGCAGACGGTCAATCTCCTGTTCACCGTTCTGTTGTCGCTTGTCACCAAGCTGACGCCCTTTTGCCCGCAGCTTGACGCGCAGTTCTCGCTGCTCGGCCGTCATGTGCGAGAGCGGCTCGGCCTTGTTCACCGCCAGACGCTCCAGCGCCATCCAAGCACCCTCTTCTGAACGATCCCGGGCCTCGATGACCGTTCGCTCCAGTTGGCTTCGCAACGTGCTGCTGAGGGCTTGCATGATGCCGATCTCCTGACCTTTGGCCGACGCGCGAGTCGTCTAGCCGATGATGACAGGTCCCTTCTTGAGCTTCTCGACGATTTCCGCACGCGCGCCCTCCCACCACAGATCCACGTCTTCCTCCGTCTTCAGCGTGGCGGGTGGGAGCTTCATCGAAACGGCCTTCGGCTCCAGGCGTCGCGCCGCTTCGATGCAGGCGTTCTCGAACCGCGTGGGCAGCGCGTCTCGCTGGTCGCGCCATGCGGACAGAGGACGATTCTGCAAGGTCGTCAGCACTTCCTGTTGCGTTCCCACCTTGATCTCGGGCACGTCGCCAAGCTCCTGCTTGCGGAGAATCCGCCCCCGATCGTCGTCGGGCAGCTTCTGCCACGCCTCCGATCCCGCCAGCCGCCCGGTCTGGTCCTCGTGGGTCCGCTCGTACGCCTGATGGGCCTCTTGCAGGGCTCCCCGCAAACCCTGCGTCAGCCGGTCGCACAGCGGCGGCACAGGGTCCGGTTCATCCAAAAGTGCCCGCTGCTCCCTGATTGCCTGGACCTGGGGGCCCACCTCGTCGGCGACCGGTAGACTGCCTGCGTGGTCCAACAGCAGCCCGAGGTCTTTCCACCGCGGCATCCGGCTGCAAGCCAGCTTGGCGGCCTGCTCCCAGGCTTGAGCCTCCTCGGTCAACCGGTCCTCGGCAGCCAGGATCGAGGCGAGCTGTTCGTTGCCCGACTGTTGGGTCAGGTCGTCCAGATGCTTGGTGTCGGGTCGGGCCGGCAACGGCGGTTCGCCGCCAGCGGGATAGAAGCTCCTGCAACAACCTGCCGGCGGCCAATGCCTCTTCGTTGGGCTTGCAAGGAATGCCGACCGTTTGGAACAGCGTACGCAGCCGGATCTTTTCCTTGGCCGTCAACGGCCGACTCTCAACCCGGAAGCTCGCCGGGCCGATCTTCGTGTGATCGAGCTGACGGGCCAGCACCGGTTTCTCGTTCTGCGCGGCCTGGAGGTTCTCGGTCAGCGTAAGCAGGACCAGGGAGGCGTCGATGGCCTCCTGGGGCCAGCCGTACGGATCGCCGGCAAACTCGCCGCGGACCTCACGCCCCTTCTTTCCGCTGCCCACGTAGCCGAGGATCGCCGAGCAGACCGGATGCTTGGCGACCTCGCCCTGATAGTCGACCGTCTCCAAGGCGTTGGCGTCGCCGCCGTGGGCCTTCTTCAAAACCTGGTCCCAGCGGGCGTCGTCGGCGTCGTTGAACTTGGGAAAGAGCCGGGCCAGTGAGAACCCGGCCGCAGCCTCAACCTTCTCGGCCAACGTGGAACCGTCGATCTCGCTGCCGCCGCCCTGAAGGACACGGGTTTGCTTGAAAATCGTGCCGAGCACCAACTCCAGGTTGCTTTCGGCGTTGGCCCTTCGTGTCTCCATGGCGCGGCGGGCTTCTTTCCCCGGGCCACTTGTAGGTTCGCCCCGCACGTCTATCGTGTCTTGGGCTGCCTTCAACTCGGCTAGCCGTTGCTTCAAGTCGTCAGCCTGCCGACGCTCGACGAAAACAAAGACTGTGGGGCTCTCCACGCCGGCCTGATGGGCGTCCTCTTGGACGGACTTGAGCGAGTCGGACCATCCGTCGCGGATCCACACCGGTACGACGGGCCCCTTCGGCTTGGGCGGCTCGGGGCCGTAGTGGAACTCGACGGTGCGGTGCTCCTCGATGGCCTCGTGAATCTCGCGCAAGAGGACGCTAGACTGAAGTAGGTCCTGAGCAATCTGGCCGTAGATGAAGTCGCCCGAGATCACCGTGCCCACCGGTGCATCGGCCGTCTCCTTGGCTGCCTCGAAGACGATTCTGAGCTGCGTGCGGAGTTGGGCGGCAGTCCCGCCGGGATCGACGGCCCGCAGGCAATTTTCCCAGAAACGGCGACGGACGGGCAACAGTGGGTAGTCGGCCACCAGGATGTCGCGATCTTCGGTACGGGGTCCGATGTCGGTTTCGCGGAGATGCCGGGAAACTTCGCCATCGCAGGTATCAAGGGTCTGCTTCACCGTGGGCACCCGATCGGGCTTCTTGAGCAAGATCATTTCCCGCGTGACTGTCTCTACGTCGGTGTCGGAGAGGTGGAGTTGTGTGGTGAACCGGGGGGCGATCTTTTGCAACAGCGGCGTGTCGTGCAGAGCACTCTGGCCCGTGCCGACCAGGAGCACGCGGCCGTCGAGATGCTTGGCCATAGCTTCGGCGAGTTCGTACACCTGCCGGCTGCGGTCGGGCTCGTCGGCGATGTACTGCTGGATCTCGTCGAAAGCCAACGGTGTGCTGGGGAGCTTTCCGTCGGAGCCGACCATCACGTCGCGCATGACGGCCAGCATCTCGTCGTCGGTGATGTCGTCGGGCGTGTGGAATTGCTCCTTGACCAGGGAGCGGACCTCTTTGGCCGAGGAGGCGAAATCGGGATCGGCCGCCAGCAGACCTTCGGCCAGGTGCGGGGAAACGTAGAGGTGGCGCAGCTCCTGATCCAACTGTTTGCCCGCTGCCTCGACGTGGGACCGGACCGTCTCATAGAAACCGTTCTGCTTGAGCCAGATGACGAAGCGGGCCTGGGCGTATTCCTTCGGCAGGCCGGCCGAGGGGAAGATGATCGAGAGGGCGGCCAGGCGGATGCTGTCGCCGGCCCCCGCGCCCAGCTTGCCCGATGCGGCATGCAAGCCTCCGAACTGTTTGCCGCGGGTGGAAAGCTCGGTGAGCAGGTCGTTCACCTCGGTGGACAGCGACGCGAGACCGCGGGCCGTGGCACCGTCCGGAAACTCGTAGTCGACCCACAGGTAGCGGAGCATCTTGATCAGGTGCGACTTTCCGCTGCCGTAGAACCCGCTAACCCAGACTGGCGGCTGCTCCGGCTGTCCGAGGTTGCCCAGGAAGGATTCCATGATTCTCACGAGCCCGCGCTGGTACTCGCCTTTGCAGACGAAGGTCTCCAACTCGAATCGCAGGGTCTGGCGGAGGGCTTCGGTATCGACTTCGGCCACTTCGGCGACGCCGTTGTTGAGCAACCGCATCGCCCCGGGATCTTTGACATACAGCTCGCGGTTTTTCATGGGCTCTAGTTCCTTTCCGTCGCGGTGATAGGCGTCGCCAGATAGTTCCAGCCGTCTCTGGCGTCGAGCAGTCGATAATTGTTGGCTTCGTATTCGCCGGGGAAGAAGACCAGCAGCCGGCCGACGATCGCGTCCTTCACGGCATCCATCAACTCGGAGACGCGGACAAAGCCAAACAGCGTGGCCGCGCCGAGAACGGCCACGACGGTGTTCGAGTCGGCCTGCTGGAGATCGTTGCGGAGTCGCCCGGCAGTGAACTCAAGGAACTCCGGCATCGCCGATTCGAGCGATTCCGGGTCCTCAAAATAAGACTCGCGGTATTCTTGGCCGGCCATCCAGTCGGCGAATATATCGGTCAAATCGCAAAGCCGCCACTTGTGCCCAGCCCGGCCAGTGGCGATCTGGAACTCACCAACGCGGGCACGGAGGCGGCGTTCGTCCATCCGGTCGTAGACGGCAAACCACACCCGTTGCGGCCCGGCCAAATGATCCGGCCAGGGCAGCGAGACGAAACGCTCGTAGTTCCGACATAGGTCGTCAACTTTGCTCACGTCGCGTCTCCTGTTCTTCGGGAGTGAGCAGACTGGGGAAACGGACCTCGATCACCTGCCCGGACTGCCGGTAGGCAATCCATCCGCGCGCCGATGCCCTAGCGGCAAGGGAGGTCATTTGGTCTCTTGGAGTGTCGAGGAGTCGGGCCCAGAAGGTGGTCAAAAGCATCTGACCGCTGGCGCCGGCCAGATAACCAAGCGCGAGAGCGTAGGCCACCGTGGCAGGCGTGATCGTTGGCCGCACACGTACCTTCTTCCGATGGCCCCGCAGATAGCCGGCGTGCGTCCAGGACGCCGCGGCGTTGCGCGCGATTTTGACCTGCGTGGCCTCGTTGAATCGGCCCGGCGCGCCAAGGGTGATCGCCTCCTCCATCACCGAATTCGAGAGTGTTTCTTCAAGCGGGGTTCTGAGCACCGTGTTCGCGGTCATCCTCAGAAGCGGGTCCCGTGCCGACGCACACAAGAGAGCGAGAACGGGTTGTCCCTCTTGATCGCGCTGCCAGAAGAAACGAAGGGCCCGAAAAATCGCCACCCGCGGGTCCAGCGCGTACAGCTACCCGAGGCGTTCATAGGATTCCCGCCGAGTGGCGAGTGTCCTCTTGCCGAGGACGTTGTCGTCCATGATCGCACCTCGGTAGACGGCCTTCGGCGCGTCCGCTGGTACCGCGTAGAGCATGTCTCGGATTTCCGCGAGCATCATCGTACGACTGGCGTGTGGACCGCGCTGCCCGCCTCGGAATCCAAACGCTGCTGGCAGTTCAGGTTCGCTTTGGCTGTTCGGCTTGTCCCCCCAGGACTGTCTTGCATCCGGCCGGCGAGATTCGGTACTGTTCGTCTTTGGTTCGACCACGTGCAAATCACAAACGGTGTTATCTAGGCTCGTGCTTATCTGGGACAACGTGTTGTGGAATCATCTGAGCTTACGATGACGCCGCTTGTCAAACTTCTTGGAACAACTGTTCGAGGTCCGAGCGGCTGAATTGCAGATATCCATTCGCCAAATCCCGCAGGACGGGCACCCTACCCTTGGCAACCCAGCCGTTCAGCGTGTTCTGGCAAACACCCAGATACTCGGCCGCTTCCGCGATCCGCAGGTATTCATCAAGCCAGGGCATTCACACACACCCCAGCAGGGACCTCGCATCGGTAGAAGTCACTACGCCATTACCCTACCAAACTCGCCTGCGGTAGTGAAGTATCCCGGTGGCCCACAATCCGGTATCTCCCAGATTCCCTCGGAGTTTGCGGATTGGCGAAGGTGAGACCCGCTCGGCAAATAGTAGCTGTCCACACAGCTTCGCATCGCTTGAACCAGGCCTGGACCGGTGGTGATGGCGACTGGGGTGTCTCCTGTTGTAAGAAACGCCCCTTTCGCTCCCGGCTTTCATTGCTCAATCAGCGCCACAACCGCCGTCAGTTCTTACAAGACCGCCGATTGCTCCAAGCCGACGCACCGCCGATCTTGCATCATTCCCCAGCGGTACAGGGCCCTTTTGCGCCCCGATTTTGCGTCCCGAGCCCCGGGGTGGTGTTCTGGGACCTATTTTCGATTTGCGGCGATTCTGGGGCCGTATTCCGGCAGTTTGCCCCGGCATGTCGTGGAAGAGACAAACCGTGAGCCGAACGAACCTCCGCACCGCCCTCGTTCTGCTGGCTGTCTTGCCGCTTGCCGCCTGTTCCGAGCACTCCGGCCCCGCAGCCGGCCAGCCAAGATGCGTTGTTATACATAGGAGTCGTTGAGAGTGCTTTTAGGTAACGGACGCGGCTCGCGGCACACGATTGCTGCCAATCGCCTACTCTTCCAGCACCAACTCTCTTTCTTCCTGCGGCGTCGGATAGGCCGTGATCCACGCTTGCGGCGCGATCTGGCCGAGTTC
>Ga0307379_10005871_pt1 | contig 16997 bp, 24 predicted proteins | sample UN2MG_FD_202237 | JGI IMG/M metagenome (GOLD analysis project Ga0307379, IMG submission 202237) | Soil microbial communities from Risofladan, Vaasa, Finland - UN-2 | ecosystem: Environmental > Terrestrial > Soil > Coastal area > Acid sulfate soil | place: Finland: Risofladan, Vaasa | collected... | reverse complement strand
AATTTTTGGTTTTTTAAACCAGAGCGTTAATTCTGGAGACTTAAAGGAGATCATCAAAAAGGCTTTGGACACTTTGGATAACGACAGAATTGCCAAACTCATTGATGATCTGAAGGATTTAGGTTTTGCTTCTGTTACCCAATCAGGTATTTCTGTGGCCCCTTCCGACTGCAAGATTATTCCGGAAAAGGCAAAGATTATTAACGAGTCAAACAAAAAAGCAGCTCAGATTGAAGCTAATTTCACGCAGGGCTTGGTTACTACCGAGGAAAAACAACGACTTTCCAACGAACTTTGGATGGCTACTACTGATGAAATTGCTGAGAAAACTTGGGAAGCTTTTGAACCCAACAATAGCGTTAAAGTTATCATCGACTCTGGCGGTACCAGAGCTTCCAAAGACCAAGTTAAACAGTTATCGGCAATGAGAGGTTTAGTGGTTGATCCTTTAGGCAAAATTGTTGAATTGCCTACCAAATCCAACTTTAAAGAAGGCTTGTCGGTTTTTGAATATGTGGCTTCTACCCGAGGTTCGAGAAAAGGCCTGACAGATTCGGCTATTAAAACTGCTGACGCCGGATATCTGACCCGGCGTTTAGTGGATGTGGCTCATGAGGTGATAGTCCGCGAAAAGGATTGCTATACCAAAGAAGGCGTTATTATCAGTCGGGAAGATGAAAGGGGTAAAGCTTTCTTTATCCGAATCTTAGGTCGAACTCCAGCCAAGGACGTTAAACATCCAAGAACGGGAAAGATTTTACTTAAAAAAGGCCAGTTGATTAAGGAAGAACATCTTGAGCTATTAAACAAGGCCAGAGTTTCTCAGGTTAAAATTCGTTCTGCTTTAACTTGTGAGACTAAACATGGTATTTGTCAAATGTGTTATGGTTGGGACATGGGCACTAAAAAACTGACAGATTTAGGTAATCCGGTGGGAGTGATTGCCGCTCAGAGCATTGGTGAACCAGGTACTCAGTTAACGATGAGAGTCAAGCATACAGGTGGAATTATCGGTTTGGATGTGACTCAAGGTTTGCCCAGAGTGGAAGAGCTTTTTGAAGCCCGAACTCCTAAGGTTTTGTCTCCTTTATCAGAAATAAGCGGTCGAGTAAAGGTTAATCAGACTCCAGAAGGCTATGACGTTGTTATCAAAACCACCTCTGGTAAACAAGCTGAAGAAAGAAGCTATTTGGTACCTCTTACCAGCACCTTAAAAGTCAAAAACAATGAGTTGATTGGTGCCGGTACCCAACTTGCCTCAGGTGGATTGGATCTTAAGGATATTCTGAAAGTAAAAGGTTTAAGGGAGATTCAGTATTATCTGATCAGAGAAATCCAAAAGGTATATGAATCTCAGGGAATTCCGATCAATGACCGCCATTTTGAGGTAATTATCAGCAAAATGTGTGATAAGGTTAGGATTGATAACTCCGGTGATACCGCCCTTTTACCCGGAGAACTGGTAGAGAAACATCGTTTTGAAAGCGAAAATGCTGCTTGTTTGGCCAAAGGCGGCGAACCGGCTATAGCGAGAGTGATGGTTTTGGGTATCACCCGCGCTTCTTTATATACCGAATCTTGGTTGTCAGCCGCTTCATTTCAAGAGACGTCAAATGTCTTAACTGATGCGGCCATCGCCGGTAAAGAGGATAAACTATTAGGTCTAAAGGAAAATGTTATTATTGGACGGTTGATACCGACTATGGTAAAAACCACGGCAAAAGTGGTAAAATCGGAGGACTATGCCGACAATAAATCAACTGATAAGAAAAAAAAGAAAACAAAAGCAAAAAAGAGTTAAAGCGGCGGCCCTACGCCGGTCTTTTAACGCGGCCCAAAGAAGAGTGGTAAAAACAGTCAACCCTCAAAAAAGGGGCGTTTGTACTGTTGTTAAAACTGCCACTCCCAAAAAACCCAACTCCGCTTTAAGAAAAGTAGCCAGAGTTAGACTCTCTAACCGACAAGAAATAACTGCCTACATTCCCGGTGAAGGCCATAATTTAGCCGAGCACTCGATTGTTTTAGTCAGGGGCGGTCGGGTTAAAGACTTGCCCGGAGTCAAATACCATATTATTAGAGGTAAATATGATTCTTTAGGAGTAGAAGGAAGAAGTAAAGGCCGATCCAAATACGGTACCAGAACTGGAGGTAAGGTAGGTGTAGTTAGCGGTGCTCAGGCAGGAGTAGCAGAGACTGCTGTTTCACCCGAGAAAGCCTCCTAATTAAATATGCCAAGATCAGGAAGAATTAGAAAAAAAATTATTTTGCCAGACCCGATTTATGCTAATCGCCAGGTAACTCGACTGGTCAATCGGGTAATGAGGGACGGCAAAAAGCAGGTTGCTTTAAGACAGGTTTATACTGCTTTTGACCTTATTCAAAAGAAAACCAAAACAGAAAATCCAGTGGATATTTTTCATCAGGCTCTGGAAAACCTCAAACCGGCAATGGAGGTTAGATCGAGACGAGTCGGCGGCGCTGCTTATCAGGTTCCTATGCCGGTGAGAGGTGATCGTAAAGAATCTTTGGCTATTCGCTGGTTGGTTTCAGCCGCCCGGTCAAGACCTAACAAAGAATTCCATACTTTCTCCGAAAAACTGGCAGCTGAAATAATTGATGCTTCTCAAAACCAGGGTAGTGCTATGCAGAAAAAGGGAGAGACCTACCGGATGGCCGAATCCAACAAGGCTTTTGCTCACTTCAGATGGTAATCCGGTTCCGGTTCACTTCCAATACTTCCGATTCTGGATTGTCTGTCTAGCGGTGGGACACAGATAGGGTTTGCCCTTAACGAAACTGATAAAGAGGAAACTTTCTTTTTGGTTTAAGGATTTGTGTTAGAATGAAATGGTATCGGCTAAAACAAGGAAAGTGATGCAAAATTCGTTTAAAAGCGGTTTCAGTTTCGGATTAACTTCAGGAATAATCACAACTCTTGGTTTAATGGTTGGACTTCATGCAGGTACTCATTCAAAATTGGCCGTTATTGGCGGAATTTTAACCATTGCCATTGCTGATGCTTTTTCCGACGCCTTAGGCATTCATATTTCCCGAGAATCGGAAAAACAAAATGGGTCAAAACAAATATGGGAGGCTACCATGGCCACTTTTTTTTCAAAACTCCTATTTAGCCTTACTTTCATTATTCCCACTCTATTCCTCGGGTTAGACAAGGCAATCCTTATAAGCATTATTTGGGGATTGGTTTTACTTGGAATTTTCAGCTTTATCCTGGCCAGACAAAAAGAGAAAAAGGTGTTTAAAGTAGTTTTAGAACACTTAACGATTGCCATCCTAGTAATAATCATCACTCACTATCTTGGCAATTTCATCTCATCAATATTTATCTAAAGTTTTACTCCTGTAGCCATTCGTCCTCTATAAAAATTATATGTTAGCCTGTTTGGTGAATGATATAATACGCTTAATGATTGATTTATTAAGAAAAATACCTGGTTTTCGATCAGGTAAATGGTTCAATGCTTTAATCGCTTCAGGTTTTTATTTTTTTGCTTTCTTAATACTAATTGTTATTATACCTCCTTCTGCTCCAACACTTGCTTTAGACAAAGTTGACCCTACCAATAAAAGCTCTATTTCTATTGCTGGCAAAACTTATGCAGGGAAACCAGTATATCTTTTAAAAGATAATGAGATTGCTCAATCCAGTAGCTATCCACCGGACATAAAATATCAAAACAAATTTATTGAAGCCCAAAAACAAGCAAGAGAAGAGAAAAAAGGTTTACGGGGTGAGGTTTGTAATCCTACAACCACGGAATCGTCAACCACTACCTCCACAAATTAATCTTCATCATCTCAGCCATCGCAAAGCACTACTCCCCAAACAGGAGGTAATTATACCTGTAATTGCTCTAAAACCTGTTCACAAATGTCATCTTGTGAAGAGGCTCAATATCAGTTAAATGTCTGTGGCTGTAAAGCTAGAGATGCCGATAAAGACGGCATAGCTTGCGATAGCGATTGCCAATAATTTCTACTCTGTGGTTTTTTTTAATGGTTAGCAGAAAAAAGCCATCGTCGGCTCCTTTGTTAGTTTTTTAATTTCTTCCCACCTTTGCCTTAACACTCCAATATAAGCAACATTTTGAAAACCTTGTCTTTCCAAAAATTTTTTGTTACAATACTCTTATCTTAAATTTCTATAAAGAAGCCTGAATAATGCTTCCTTTAGGGGAAGCATTTTAGTTGATAAGCCTTAAAACTTTCTGGTATTCAGCTTGTCAATTAGGGTAAAATATAATTTATGGTAGACAAAGACAATTATGTTAAGACCAAAGGCGTAATTCCGATGGAAAGAGTGCGGAATATTGGTATTATTGCCCACATTGATGCGGGTAAAACCACCACCACAGAGCGAATTTTGTTTTATACCGGTAAAACATATAAGGTTGGTGACATTGATGAGGGGACAACTCAAATGGATTGGATGGACCAAGAAAAGGAAAGAGGAATCACCATCCAATCAGCGACGACTACTTGCTTTTGGCCGGCGCTAGACAAAGTTAAAACAAAAGATGAGATTCACCGGATTAATCTGATTGATACTCCTGGCCATGTCGACTTTACCGCCGAAGTAGAAAGGTCTTTACGGGTATTAGATGGTGGTATTGTTGTTTTTGACGGCGAAGAAGGAGTGCAATCCCAATCGGAAACCGTCTGGCGCCAGGCAGACAAATACAATGTTCCCCGGCTTTGCTTCGTAAACAAAATGGACAAACTTGGAGCCAATTTTATACGTACCTTAGAAATGATTAAAGACAGATTAGGAGTAACACCGGCAGTTATGGCCTTGCCTATTGGCGCGGAAAAAGATTTTAAGGGAATAGTTTTAGTCTTAGAGCAAAAGGCTTTGGTTTGGGAAGGCGACGAAACCGGCGCTAAATTTTATGAAGAAGAGATTCCGATAGAGATGAAAGACGAGCTTAAAAAATATCGGGCAAAACTAATCGAGCAGATTTGCGAGCTTAGTGATGATGACAAACTTTTGGAACAGTATCTTGACAGTAAGGAAATAGGGGTACCGGAGCTTAAAAAAGGCTTGCGTCAAGCAACTATTGCTTACAAATTAGTGCCTACCTTTTGTGGTTCTTCTTTGCGCAACAAAGGTGTTCAGCCTTTACTTGATGGCGTGATCGATTTTCTTCCTTCCCCGCTTGACATCCCGCCTGTTGTTGGCTATAATCCAAAAACAGAACAGCAAGAACAACGGGAGGCTAAAGCAAGCCAACCATTGTCGGGTTTGGCATTTAAAGTTCAAACCGACCCACATGTGGGTCGTTTGACTTATGTGCGTTTGTATTCTGGCACCTTAACATCTGGTAGTTATATTTACAATGTCAGCAAAAGGAAAAGGGAAAGAGTCGGTCGCTTGCTTCTAATGCACGCAAATAAAAGAGAAGAAATTGAAAAAGCTGAAGCAGGTGAAATTGTGGCCATTGTCGGTTTGAAAGATACCTTTACTGGTGATACTTTAGCGAATGAAGAGAAACCAATCATTTTAGAGGCCATAACCTTTCCTGAACCGGTTATTTCGTTGGCAGTTGAACCCAAGACCAGGGTTGATCAGGAAAAGCTCAGTTACGCCTTAAAACGGCTGGCAGAAGAAGATCCTACATTTCGGGTCAAAGTTGATCAAGAAACAGGCCAGACGATTATTTCGGGTATGGGCGAGCTTCATTTGGAGATTTTGATCGATCGGATGAAGCGGGAGTTTAGAGTTGCTGCCAATACCGGTCAAGCACAGGTAGCTTATAAGGAAACAATCCTAAAAACGGCTACCGGAGAAGGAAAATATATTCGTCAAACCGGAGGTCGAGGGCAATACGGCCACTGTTTTTTACGGGTTGAACCTCAGGAAAGGGGTAAGGGCTATGAATTTCTTAATGAGATTAAAGGCGCGGCCATCCCCCGCGAGTTTATTCCGGCGATTGGGAAAGGTGTTAAAGAAGCGATGGAAAACGGTGTTCTGGCAGGTTTTCCTCTGGTTGACATGAATGTGGCGGTTTATGATGGCACTTATCACGAGGTTGATTCCTCAGAGATTGCTTTTAAAATTGCTGGTTCGATCGCCCTGAAAGAGGCAGTTAAACAAGCTCAGCCTGTTTTGCTTGAGCCGATAATGAAATTGGAGGTGACGACTCCGGAAGAATATTTAGGCGAGGTTATTGGCGATCTTTCCTCAAAGAGGGTAAAAGTTTTAGGAACAGAAACAAGAAGTTACACCAAGGTAATAACTGGTTTGGCTCCTCTGGCAGAAATGTCCAGTTATGCCACCAGATTACGAACATTGACCACCGGTCGAGCCTCTTTCTATATGGAACCCAGTCATTATGAAGAGGTACCGAGAAATATAACAGAACAGATTGTTAATAAAAATAAAAAAGAAGAAGATAAAAAAGAATAAATAAATTTTTTTAAATGGAGGATTAAAAATGGCAACTTATAAAAGAACAAAACCCCATGTTAATATCGGGACTATCGGTCACGTTGATCATGGTAAAACCACTCTTTCTGCCGCTATTACTCAGGTTCTGGCTAAAAAAGGAATGGCCGATGCTTTAAAATTTGAAGATATTGATAAAGCTCCGGAGGAAAAGAAGCGGGGGATTACTATTTCCATTAGTCACTTGGAATATGAGACCGAAAAAAGACACTATGCTCATATTGACTGTCCCGGTCACAAGGATTACATCAAAAATATGATTACCGGCGCCGCCCAAATGGACGGGGCCATTTTGGTTGTATCCGCTACTGATGGACCGATGCCTCAGACAAGAGAACACGTCTTATTGGCTCGTCAGGTCAACGTTCCGGCAGTTGTCGTTTTTATCAACAAGGTTGATGCGGTTCAAGACAAAGAGCTTTTGGATCTGGTAGAAATGGAAATCAGGGAGCTTTTGAAAAAGTACAAATTCCCCGGTGATGAAATTCCTATTATTCGCGGTTCGGCCTTGAAGGCCTTTGAAGGCGATGCCAAAGAGCAGGAAAATATTTTAAGCCTTTTAAAGGCGATTGACGATTACATTCCTACTCCTAAAAGATCACTTGACCAGCCTTTTCTAATGCCGGTTGAAGATGTCTTTTCTATTAAAGGCAGGGGTACGGTTGTTACCGGCAGAATCGAGCGAGGTGAGGTTAAGGTTGGGGATACGATAGAAATTGTTGGTCTTAAAGACACGCAAAAGATTACCGTTACCGGAGTGGAAATGTTTAGAAAAAGCTTGGACAAAGGTCAGGCCGGTGATAATGTCGGTGTTTTACTAAGAGGGGTTGAGAAAGACCAAGTTCAGCGAGGTCAAGTCTTGGCCAAACCAGGGACGGCCACTCCTCATACTGAATTTGAAGCTGAAGTATATATTTTGACAAAAGAGGAAGGCGGTCGTCATACTCCTTTCTTTACCGGTTACAAACCGCAGTTTTATGTCCGGACGACTGATGTTACCGGTGAGGTTCAGCTTCCCAAGGGAGTGGAGATGGTTATGCCTGGAGATAGCGCCAAGATGAATGTTAAGCTAATGGTCCCGGTGGCAATAGAAAAGGGAATTAGGTTTGCTATCAGGGAAGGCGGCAAGACTGTTGGCGCCGGAGTAATTAGTAATATTTTAAAATAAAAATTAATTTAGCCCCCCGATTAAATCGGGGGGTAGCACATTCAAATGCCAAAAGGAAGAATTCGGATAAAATTAAAGGCTTTTGATCATCGGATTATTGATGAGTGTTGTCAAAAGATTTTACAGACTGCTCTTTCTACAGGAGCAAAGGTTATTGGACCAGTGCCTTTACCCACCAAAAGAAAGATCATCTGCGTCCTTAGTAGTCCGCACACCGATAAAGACGGCCGGGAGCATTTTCAAATGCTAACCCACAAGCGGTTAATTGACATTGTTCAGTCAACTGACAAGACTATTGATAGTCTGATGCATTTGGAGTTACCGGCAGGGGTAGGCATAGAAATTAAAATGTAGCCTAAATTTATAAAAAACATCTTAAAAATGGGCCCATTCGGGCCATTTTTATTCCCGCCAAAAGCGTAAAGCGCATTTAGGCGGGCGAGGACCTGATACCCCAGGCTTCTTAAGCCTGCGAAGGAGGTTCAGGAATCCCCCTCTGGGGTTTAAAGCCCGTTTGTTGAAAAATGATCACTCAATTTTACGGTTTTAAAAAAGAACAGGAGCAAGTCTTTGATAAAGAGGCTTACCGTTTAGTGGTTACTTTAATTCAGGCGCATCCTTTAAAAGTGACCCAGGTTAAAACCATTAAAAAAGACGCTTATTTTGCTTTACAGGTTAAGATTTCTAAAGATGAAAAAAAGAAAACAAAAAAACTGCTCTTAAGAGAGTTAAGACAAAAAGAGGAAACGGCGTTAAAAGTTGGCGAAATTATTAAATTGGCCGATGTTTTTAAGATTGGTGATTATGTTCAGGTTAGAGGGATAACTAAAGGTAGAGGTTTTGCCGGAGTAATGAAGCGCTGGGGTTTTCATGGCGGACCCAAGACTCACGGTCAATCTGACCGCCAGAGAGCTCCTGGTTCAATCGGTCAAAGAACCAATCCAGGCCGTGTCTGGAAAGGCAAAAAAATGCCCGGACATATGGGAGCGAAACCAAAAACTGTCAAAGGTCTTAAGGTTTACAAGATTGATGAGGAGAAAAATGAACTTTGGCTAACTGGTTTAGTTCCGGGATCTAAAGGAGGACTTCTAAAAATTTCCAAGACTAAAGGGAAAAGAACAGAATTAAACACTGAAAATAAAGATAAAAAAAAGTTACCAATTAATCCTGAATAAAGATGCCGACAATAGATGTTTTCTCAACCAGCGGAAAAAAAATTAAGAAAATTAATTTGCCTTCTGAGATTTTCGGGGCCAAAATTGTTGAAACGTTAATGGCTCAAGCAGTTAGGGTATATCTTAGTAATCAGAGGCAGGCGCCGGCCAAAACCAAAAGAAGGGGAGAAATCAGCCTTTCCGGAGCAAAAATATATCGCCAAAAAGGAACTGGCCATGCCAGGCATGGAGATCGCAAGGCACCGATTTTCGTTAAAGGAGCTAAGGCGCATGGTCCTACAGGAAAGCAGAATTTTAAATTAAAATTGGCGAAAAGAATGAAGAAAAAAGCCTTGTTTAGTGCTTTAACCAGCAAGTTTAAAGCCAAAGAAATATGGGTAGTTACAGGTTTGGAAAAAATTGAACCGAAAACCAAAGTCATGGTAAAGATAATTAAAAATTTAAAATTAAAAAATGACAGTTCAAAACTAAAAATAACTTTTGTTCTGCCAAAAGTTTTAGTCAATGTGATCCGAGCCGGTAGGAATGCTAAAAATGTCGATTTAGTTCAGGGAAAGCAACTTAATACTTATAGGGTTTTAAGTGGGGGCCAACTAATATTTATGCCGGAAACTATAGAGGTTTTAAAACAGACATTTGTGTGACCAAAGGAAACAATTATGAATATAAGTCAAGTAATAAAAAAGGCACTGATAACGGAAAAAACCATGGCTTTGGCTAAGAAGGGTAAATACACTTTCGCGGTTGACAAAAGAGCAGATAAAACTAGGGTAAAAAGAACAATAGAAGCCCTCTTTCCGGTTGAAGTTAAGAAAGTTAGATTGGTAAATGTTAAAGGTAAAAAGAAAAGGGTTGGTCGAGCCCGTCGTAAGATCATCAAACAATCAGATTGGAAAAAGGCAATTTTAGAGTTGAAAACAGGACAAAAAATAGATATTTTTGAGGAGATTAAATCGCGCTGAGCGCGACGAGACTAAATGAAAGGTTTCAAGAAATACAGACCAATAACGCCGGGAACAAGACATCGCTTGGATATCGAAAGTGAAACAACTCTAGTTGGGCCTGAAAAAAGGCTTTTGACAATTTTGTCTAAGAACTCAGGTAGAAATAATAGGGGTAAGATTACGGTCAGGCACCAGGGAGGTAGACAAAAGCGCTTTTTACGCCAAATTGATTTTAAACGCGATAAACGAGAAATTCCTGGACGAGTTGTTTCCATTGAATACGACCCCAATCGTTCGGCCAATATTGCCTTAATTTGTTATCATGATGGAGAAAAACGTTATATTTTAGCACCCAAAAAACTGAAAGTTGGCAGTATCGTTGAGGCCGGGGAAAAGGCAGAACTTAAAATTGGCAATAGCTTGCCTTTAAAAAAGATTCCTTTAGGTATGCCGATTCACAATATTGAGTTAACTTGTGGTAAAGGCGGCCAGCTTGTCCGTGGGGCGGGGACTGCCGGCATGATTCAAGCCAAAGAAAAAGGAATGGCGACCGTGAAATTACCCTCAGGAGAGTTGAGGAAAATAGGGATTAACTGTTATGCTACCTTAGGTCAGATAGGCAACATCCATGTTAAAGATGTCAAATTTGGTAAAGCAGGAAGGAAAAGACATTTAGGGATTAGGCCATCTGTTCGGGGAGTAGCGATGGATCCTCGTTCTCATCCTCATGGAGGTGGGGAAGGCCGATCCGGAATAGGTATGCCTAGTCCAAAGTCACCTTGGGGTAAAAAGACACTTGGTAAAAAGACAAGAAAAAAGAAAAAATATTCAGATAAATATATTATAAAGGATAGAAGAAGAAAATAACGGATGAAAAAAGAGCGACACTGAGAAATCTGAATTAATCTGAGTTCACTGAGATTTCAGTGTTTTCAGGAAAATTCACCGCCTCAGCGTTGCTAAAAAAGCATTCGGAGGTAAAATATGGCGCGTTCATCAAAAAAAGGTCCTTATATCAATGCTAAATTACTTAAAAAGGTATTGACCCAAAAACAACTGGCTAAAAAAGAGCCGATCAAAACTTGGGCTCGGGCCAGCCAGATTCCGCCCGAGTTTGTAGGGCATACCTTCCAGGTACACAATGGCAGAGTGTTTATTGAAGTGTTTGTCAATGAGGCTATGGTTGGTCACCGTTTAGGGGAGTTTTCTCCTACCAGGACTTTTAGGGGTCATGGGAAAGTGGTAAAGAGGACAATTACCAAGACTTAAGTTAAAAATAAAAATTAAACGGTTTGAAGTTTCTTAAAAATGAAGAACAATAAAAACAACAAATTGTTAATCAAGGCAGAGCAAAAAAACATACGGAGTAGTCCGCAAAAGTTGAGACTGGTGGTTAAGGCAATCAAAAACCTTCCGCCATTACAAGCATTAGATTATTTAAAGTTTTTAAACAAAAAAGCGTGCCAACCACTAGCCAAAACAATAAAACAAGCGATTAATAATGCAGTTTACAACCAAAAAATTAACAAAGACGATCTTAGATTTGATAAAATCGAAGTTGGAGCTGGTCCGCTTCTAAAACGCTGGCGGCCAGTTTCGCGAGGTCGGGCTCACCCGATTCTAAAAAGAACCAGCCATATTAAAATAAGTTTAAAGATAAAAGAGCAAAAAACAAAGATAAAAGATAAAAATGCAAAATTAAAAAAGGAGGGATTAGAAGATTAGGATAGAAGCGATTAGTCAAAACTAATCACTAATAACTAATCACTAATCACTAAATTTGGGACAAAAGGTTAACCCCCATGGGTTTAGATTAGGAAAACTATATAGTTGGAAATCAAAATGGTTTGCCAAGAAGCAGGATTATAAAAATTTCGTGCTTGAAGATTTTAAACTGCGTCAATTTTTGCAAAACCAGTTAAAGCTGGCCGGCTTGATCAAGGTCGAGATTGAGCGTTCAATCAATACGATAAAGATTATTCTTTTTGTTTCTCGGCCGGGAGTTGTTATTGGCAGAGGAGGTTCTGGTTTGGAAGTTTTAAAGAAGATGATTAACCAAAAACTAAATATTAATCCAGCTGACTCAAAACATATAAAAGTAGATTTAGAGGTTGTTGAAGTCAAGAATGCAGATAGCTCAGCGCAGATTATTTGCCAGCGTTTAGTTGATCAGCTTATCAAAAGATATCCTCAACGCCGAGCAGTAGCGATGGCGATGGATCGGGCGATAAGTAGTGGTGCTAAAGGAATAAAGGTTGTTCTTGCCGGCCGAATCGCAGGCGCAGAGATTTCCCGAAGAGAAAAATATAACCGAGGCACAGTGCCTTTACAAACGTTAAGAGCAGATATCGATTATTGTCAGATGCCTGCTTTGACCAAATCAGGCTATATTGGCATTAAGGTATATGTTTATAAAAGAGAAGAAGAGATAAAATAAATTAAAAAATTAAAGATAAAAATGAAAAATAACAATTTAGTGAACGGAGTGAACGATGTTGCAGCCTAAGAGACAAAAATACCGAAAGCACTTTCGCGGAACCATGAAAGGTAAAACTAAAGCTGGTTTTGACCTGAACTTTGGCGAGTACGGCTTGAAGGCTTTAACTGGTGGTTGGTTATTTAGCCGACAGATAGAGGCCGCAAGAAAGGCGCTTAGCCATCATACTAAAAGACAGGCGAAGCTTTGGATTCGGGTTTTCCCAGATAAACCATATACCAAAAAGGCCGCCGGTTCCAGGATGGGACAAGGTAAAGGCGATATCGAAGGTTATGTTGCTGTTATTAGGCCAGGAAGAATCATTTTTGAACTAGCTGGTATTGAGGAGGGAATCGCCAGAGAAGCAATCAGAAGAGCCGGCGCCAAACTACCTTTTAGAAACAAGTTTATCAAAAGGGATTAGAGATGAAAAAGACCGAGAAAAAAAACTTAGATTTGGTTGGAAAAACAATAAACGAACTTAAGGCGCTTTTAAAAAAAACCCAACTTGAGTGGCAACGCTTAAAAATTGATTTGCATTTAGGTAAACTTAAAGATATTAAGAGCCCTAAAAAGAAAGCCAAGGAGATTGCCAGAATAAAAACAATCATCAGAGTCAAGGAGTTAGAACAGGAAAAAAATAGCCATGAAAAAATTTAAAGGCATAGTTACCAGTACAAAAATGGAAAAAACAGCCGTAGTTAAGGTTGATAGGCTTTATTCCCATTCGCTTTACAAAAAAATCCTAAAAAGAAGCAAAAAATATCTCTGTCATGACGAAATCGGCGTTAGTAAGGGAGAAAAAGTCTTAATTCAGGTAGTAAGACCGTTGAGTAGGAGAAAAAGGTTTAAAATTGTTAAGTTAATTAAAAATAAGCAGTGATTCAGCAAAGATCCGTTTTAAAACCAGCAGACAATTCTGGCGCCAAGCGCTTAAGAGTAATCCATATTCACGGTGGTTTTAAACGTCGTTTCGGTACAATCGGCGATGTTGTTACCTGCGCTGTTGACAGAGCTGACCCCAAAGGTCAAGTTCGTGATGCTCAGTTGGTAAAAGTAGTTATTGTGCGGACCAAGAAAGAGTACCGCCGTAAAGACGGTTCTTATATCCGTTTTGATGACAATGCCGGAGTGGTGATTGAAAGTCAAGATAACAAAGAGCCGGTGGGAACAAGAATTTTTGGTCCTATTGCTAGAGAAATAAAAGAGTTAGGTTACAGTAAAATAGTCTCTTCAGCGCAAGAAGTACTATAAGACAAACGTAAAACGTAAAACTAAACCTGCCTGTCGGCAGGCAGGAATGCAAAAAATGAAAAACAAAAAAGCAAAAAGATACAAAGTCAAAATTAAAAAAGGTGATACGGTTAAGGTAACCGTCGGTAAAGATAAAGGAAAGACTGGTAAAGTAGAAAAAGTTTTCTTTCGTCAGGCCAAGGTTTTGGTAGCAGGGGTAAATCTTTATAAAAAACACCTAAAACCAAAAGCCGAAGGAAAACCCGGAGGAATTATTGATATCGCCAAACCTCTACCTATAGCCAATATCGCGTTGGTTTGTCCTAAATGCCAGCAGCCTACAAGGGTGGGTTTCATTTTTGACAAACAAAAAGAGAAATTTAGAGTATGCAAAAAATGCCAAGAGCAGTTAACATGAACCATTTAGAAGAAAAATATCAAAAAGAGATAGCCCCTGTCCTAAAAAAGGAATTTAAGATCAAAAACTCCTTGGCTGTGCCGCGTGTCCTAAGAGTAGTGGTCAATGTCGGCATTGGTGAGATCACTCACGACAAACAAGCATTAGACAAAGCAGTTAACAGTCTTACTAGCATTACCGGCCAAAAACCTTTAATTTGCCCGGCCAAAAAGGCGATCGCGGATTTTAAAACCCGGGCAGGCGACCCCATAGGTCTCAAAGTCACTTTAAGAAGAAAAAGAATGTACCAGTTTTTAGACAAGCTTTTTTCTATTGTTTTACCTTTAGTAAGAGATTTCCAGGGAGTCAAAGTAGAGGCTTTTGATCAGCAGGCCAATTATACTTTAGGAATGAGGGAGCAAATTATTTTTCCGGAGGCCGATTATGATAAAATCGATAAGGTTAGAGGACTAGAGATTACTATTGTTACCTCAACTAAGGATAAATTAAAAGCTTTAAGATTATTGGAACTGATGGGTATGCCATTTGAGAAACGTAAAATGCAAAAATAAAAATGAAAAATAAAATTTACTTTACACTTTTCGTTTTAAATTTTAAATTTGACCGAGCGAAAGCGAGGGAACTTGGCTAAAGTCTGTAAATTCGTTAAACAAGGAAAAAAACCAAAATACTCGACCAGGAAGAAAAATCGTTGCAGTTTATGCGGCCGGCCGCGGGCCTACATTAGATTATTTGGTCTTTGTCGGTTGTGCTTTAGGCAGCTTGCTCATAAGGGCGAATTGCCCGGGGTTAGCAAAGCCAGTTGGTAAGCGCGAAAAACGCGAAAAAGGAGCAAAAATGTTATCTGATCCGATAGCCGATATGTTAACCAGAATCAGAAATGCCTCAATGGTAGCTAAAAAAGAGGTGGTGATTCCTTATTCCAAGCTAAAGGAAATGACTGCCAAGGTTTTGGTCAAAGAAGGGTACCTAAAAAAAACTGAAAATGCAAAACTGAAAATTAAAAATAAGGAGAATAAATTTTTGATCTGTGAGTTGAGATACAAAAAGGGAAAACCAGCCATTACCAAAATCAAGCGTCTTTCCCGACCAGGAGTTAGATTCTACTCGCCTTTCAATAAGCTACCCCGGGGTTTAGGGATAACTATCGTTTCGACGTCTAAAGGTTTGATGACTAACCGTGAGGCAAAAAAAAAGAAACTGGGAGGAGAATTGATTTGTCGGGTTTGGTAAATGCGAAAGACGCGAAATAAAATTTACTTTACACTTTTAATTTTAAGTTTTAAATTTGACCGAACGGAAGTGAGGGAAGGTGTCTAAAATAGGTAAACAGCCAATTAAAATACCTGAGGGAGTAACTGTTGAAAAAGACAGTAATGAGATTGTTGTTAAAGGTCCCAAGGGTAGTTTGACTTTAAAGATCAGGCCTGAGTTAGAAGTGAAAAAAAATACTGAACAGATTGAGGTTGTCAGGAAAAAACAAAACCGATTAAGCCGTTGTCTTCATGGACTTTCAAGAACTTTAATTGCCAATATGATTAAAGGAGTTACCGAGGGTTTTGAGAAAACATTAGAGTTGCACGGCGTTGGTTATCGTGCTTTTCTAGAAGGGGAGGGTTTAAAGATAACCGTTGGTTTTTCTCATCCGGTTTTGTTTAAGCAGGTTGAAGGGATTAAGTTTCAGGTAGAGGGCTTAAACCTTATCAAGATTTCCGGTTGCGATAAACAATTAGTGGGTCAAATAGCCGCTCAAATCAAAGCCATTAAACCGCCGGAGCCATATAAAGGCAAAGGCATTCGTTACCAAAATGAAGTGGTTAAACTGAAACCTGGTAAAGCCGCTAAAACAGGAGCGGCCGGGGGATAAAATTTATGATCAAACGCTATTCAGGAAGGTCAATCAGCCGGAAGAAAAAAATAAGGGCCAAGCTTAGAAAGATTAGCCAGCGGCTTCGTCTTAGTGTTTTTCGTTCTCACCGATACATTTCTGCCCAGGTTATTGACGATAAGAAAGGAAAAACTCTGGTAGCCGTTTTAGAAAAAGAGCTTAAAGTAACTAAGGCCAGTACTAAAATTGATAGAGCTTATGCCTTAGGTGAGATTTTGGCTCAGAAAGCTTTGAAAAAAAAGATTAAAAAAGTTTATTTTGATCGAGGGAGATACAAATACCACGGTCGAGTGAAAGCGTTAGCCGAAGGAGCAAAAAAAGGAGGTTTAAGTTTTTAAATTATGCAAAGATATCAACAAAATACCAATAATCAAAAACGTTCTGCTGATAGTGGATTTGGAATGGAGAGAAGAGAGTATGAGGAAAAAGTAGTTATGATCAACAGGGTTTCCAAAAAAACAAAGGGCGGTAACCGCATTGGTTTTTCTGCCCTTTTAGTAGTGGGTGATAAAAAAGGTAAGGTTGGTGTCGGTTTAGGTAAGGCGCCAGACGTTTTGTCCGCTATTAAAAAAGGTGTTCGTTTGGCCAAAAAGAATTTTATCCAGGTACCCATGAACAAAGGGACAATTACCCATGAAATTTTTGTTAAAAGAGGAGCGGCCAAGGTTTTGTTAAAACCTGCTCCTGAAGGGACCGGAGTGATTGCTGGCGGACCGGTAAGGATTGTGGTGGTAATAGCAGGGGTGAGGAATATTGTTTCCAAGATTTTGGGGACGAAAAACAAAGCCAGCAATGTTTATGCTACCATTGAGGCTTTAAAACAATTAAAAACTAAAAAGGAGATGGCATCATGAAACTTGACCAATTACCAAAAACAACTACCAAATCTAAAAAAAGAGTCGGTCGCGGGTATGGTTCGGGTAAAGGCGGGCACACGAGTGGTCGTGGACAGAAGGGTCAAAAATCCCGATCCAAACTTGGTTTAATGTTTGAAGGAACAAAAATGCGAAAGTCGCTGATAAGAAGAATGCCGATGCAAAGAGGGAAAAAAAGATTCAAATCCTTAAAGCAAAAAGTAATAGTTTTAAATGTCAAATACCTTAATCTCTTAAAAGCAGAAACTGAGGTAACGGTAAAAAGCTTAATTAAAAATGGTTTAGTTGGCAAGGAGGCGGAAAAACTGGGAGTTAAGATATTAGGCGATGGCCAGCTTGAAAAAAAACTGACTG